>ERZ507022.400-NODE-400-length-13851-cov-4.71093_pt1 | contig 13851 bp, 16 predicted proteins | sample MGYA00513164_ERZ507022 | MGnify/ENA metagenome assembly ERZ507022 | reverse complement strand
CTTTTATAGTTGAAACAAGGGATAACCGCTTCTTCCCCGAACCTTTTAAACACCGCCCTGCAAAGCTTTTACGGGCATACAAATAAAAAAAGACGGTAACCGAAGTTACCGTCATAAAGGTCGTTACCGGAGTTTACGCTTTTGTTACGTTAGCTGCCTGAGGGCCACGAGCGCCGTCTACGATATCGAATTCAACTTCTTGACCTTCAGTCAAAGACTTGAAGCCGTCTTCCTGAATGGCAGAGAAGTGAACGAATACGTCGCCGCCGTCTTCTCTTTCAATGAAGCCATAACCTTTTTCTGCACTAAACCATTTTACTTTACCTTGCATGACACAATCCTCCTAAGATAAAAACTTCCAGCTATCTTGCTAGCTATGGCCTAAGTGTAACATAGTTATAATCCAGTGTCAACGAATATTTCCAATGTATGCATGTAATAAAAATTCGATAATCAACCTATTTATCGGCTTATTTTCGAACATAATCAATAAAGGAATATGCATATTTATTACTCAATGTTTTTTCAAAGTCATGCCTATCAGTCATAGCCCACTCATTTTTATTTTCTTGCGGGAAATAGGTATCGGCCGCGAATTCTTCATGAATTTCCGTAATGTACATTCGCTGTGCCAAGGGCAAAAAAGATTCGTAAACCGAGGCTCCCCCGATGACAAAATATTCCTTGTCCTCCACCAGAGAAGCACATACATCTTCTACAGAATGATATACATCTATACCCTCATGGGCCTTTTTGTAGTCTTTCTGTGACGTAATAACCATATGCCTGCGATTCGGCAAAAGGCCCGGCAAACTTTCAAACGTTTTGCGCCCCATGATTAAATCATGTCCTGTCGTCAAGGCCTTAAATCGTTTCAAGTCCGCTGAAATATGGCACAGTAAATCTCCATCCTTACCGATGCCGCCGTTTTTATCTCGCGCTACAATCAAAGAAATCATACGGCGACCTCCATGGGCAATTTCCCCTTGTGTGTATACCCTTCCAGGCGGATATTTTCAGGCCTAAATTCATAAAAATCTGTGATTCCTTCATCAATGACCAGCTGGGGTGCCGGTAACGCTTCCCGCCGTCTCGCCAACTGCGTTTTCAAAGCCTCTACATGATTTTCGTAAATGTGTGCATTATTGATGACATGAGTAAACAAGCCGGGCCGCAACCCGACAGAACGTGCAATCAGGTGAACAAGAACGGCATACTGAGTCATATTAAACGGAATTCCCAACCCCATATCACCGCTTCGTTGTACAAGCATACAGTTCAGTCGGCCATCGGATACGTCCCATAAGGTCTGATAAGCGCAAGGCTGCAGGGCCATATCGGGTAAGTCTTCAATATTCCACAAAGAGACGATCATGCGTCGATTTTGCGGATCCGTCCGCAATTGCTCCAAAAGCGTATCCAACTGTTTATATTTACGAATCTGGTACCCGTAGGCCTTACCGATCGTCCCGTCTTCACGCATCCATTCATCCCATACATGACAGTTCATCTTTTGCAGTTCTCGTACATCGTTACTCTGTAGCTGCCAAATCCACAACAACTCCTTTACCGCCGTCTTGAAGGCGACAAATTTCGTCGTTAAAATGGGAAACTCTTTTTCCAAGTCGAATTGCATCATCTGATGGGGCAATTTATAGGTCCGAATACCTGTCCGGTTCTGATCGAAGTATCCGTGTTCCAGAATATTTTCTACAATATTCAAGTATTTTTCATCTGCCAAACTCATAAGATCAGTCATCCTTTCCGTCACTTACTATAATATCAAGAAACGCAGGCCCGTATTTATGTAATTTAAAGTCGCCTATCCCCTTTATACTGCGCAATCCTTCAAGTGTTGAGGGCCTTTGTTCCGCCAACTCCCAAAGCGTTACGTCGGAGAAAATAACAAAGGGCGGAATATGTTCTTTCCGCGCCGTCTCATATCGAAGTTGTTGTAACTTCGTAAATAAAGGACGCAATCGTTCCTCATCGTAAATCTTACGAACGCTCCGCTTATGTACGGCCCTTGTCGGCACCGAGTCCTCCGTCTTAAGCACACGCATTACGGGAGCACTCTTACCCGGCCCCAGTAAAGCTCTGCCGGCCGCCGCCAGAGACAAGACGGGATACTTGCCTGTTGCCACTGATAAATAGTCGCGACTTACGGCATAGCGAATCAACGCCACCATATCTGCCGCCGAATAATCACCGAGCATGCCGAAAGACGCATTTCGTTCAAAGCCGTATTGCCTGATTTTTTCCGTTGCCGTTCCGCGCAAGACGGCCGACACGACAGTCTGACCGAAACGCCCTTTCAATTCATCTACACACATACAAATGAGTTTTACTTCCCGAGTTATGTCTTCATCCGTTGTTTCGGCATCACAGTTTCCGCAGTTTCCGCACTCTTCATACTTCACTGTTTCACCGAAATATTCCAAAATCGCACGCCGTAAGCACGAAGAGGTTTCACAATAATCGACCATTCGATTCATTAAAGCCGTGTCATTCTTTTTCTGCTCTTCATCAGTTGATGATACATCGATTAAAAACTTCTGAACCATAATATCGCCGCGCGTAAAGAGAAGGATACATTCCCCCGGTGCTCCGTCTCGTCCGGCACGCCCGGCCTCTTGGTAATAACTTTCCATATTTTTCGGCATTTGCCAATGAATGACAAAGCGAACATTGCTTTTGTCAATTCCCATACCGAAAGCATTGGTAGCCACTATCAGTTCAATACGGTCATAGGTAAAATCTTCCTGTACACGTCTTCGCTCTTCATCCGTCAGACCGGCATGATACCGGCCGACCTTAAAGCCGTTCTTACGCAACATATCGTATACCTTGTCCGTTTCTTTGCGCGTGGCGGCATAAATAATGCCGCTTTCCTTCTTATGTTCATCCAAATAAGAAATGAGAAAGTCCGTCTTTCGTGTAGTCTTGATAACACGAAAATATAAATTGGGCCGATCAAAACCGCCTACTAAAACCAGAGGATTTTTCAATCCCAGAAGATTCAACATATCCTGTTTAACGTATTCCGTTGCCGTGGCTGTAAAAGCTCCTACAACAGGACGTTGCGGTAACGACTCGATCCAGTCTTTTATCAACCGATAACCGGGGCGAAAATCATGGCCCCACTGGGATACACAATGAGCTTCATCGACAATAACGGCCGACACGGTTACACTTTTCATGACGGCTGTAAAATACTCGTTTTGTAATCGTTCGGGCGATATATACAAAAGTTTTACTTTTCCCTGTCGCAAAAGAAAAAAGCGTTTATTCGCTTCTTCTACCGTACACCGACTGTCAATACTCGTCGCCCCGATTTCTTGTGCTTGCAGAGCATCCACCTGGTCTTTTATCAAAGACAACAGCGGCGAGATAACTACCGTTACCCCCTTACTCATTAAGGCCGGTATTTGAAAGCACAGAGATTTCCCCGCCCCCGTCGGCATAATGGCCAATACGTCCCGATGCATCGCGAGTGCTTCTATGACCTCTTCCTGCCCGGGGCGAAAGGATGTATATCCGAAATACTGTTGTAATATATCCGTCGCTTTCATGCCCTCACCCATGCCGTTTCCATTTAAACGGCAAAAAAAGACTGTAATAAAATGTGTATATACATTTTATTACAGTCCCTTACTTAAGGCAATGCTACATAGTGCCTTTACTTATCCAACTCTTCGTGCAATAATTCTCCCAAGCGTTTTACCCCTTCAACAATACGTTCTTCCGTCATATTCGAATAGTTGAGACGGAAATGGTTAACTTCTCCGTCGTTGGGATAGAAAATGACTCCCGGGACATAGGCTACATTTTTTGCAATAGCCTTCCGCATCAAAGCCTTGGCATCAATCCCTTCAGGCAAGGTAACCCACGTAAAGAGGCCTCCCTGAGGTCGATTAAACTTAACTTCTTTGGGAAAATATTTTTCCATGGAGTCGCACATTAAATCACGACGTTTGGCATACAAATCCGTAATCTGCTTAATATGCGCTTCCATATCATACATCTTGCAGAAGTAAGCGGCCTGCCGCTGACCGAATGTAGACGTGCCGATGTCGACGGATTGCTTAAACTTAACAAACTTATCGACAACGTCGTCAGGAGCTACAATCCAGCCTAAGCGAAAACCGGGCATAAACGTTTTGGAGAAAGACCCCATAAAGACAACCTTACCCTGAGTATCCATAGATTTCAAAGACGGTAATTTATCGATACCGTAACGAATTTCACCGTACGGATTATCTTCAAGAACGACGACATCGTATTTATTAATGACATCCATAAAGGCCTTACGGCGTTCAACAGGCCATGTAATGCCCGTCGGATTCTGGAATTCGGGAATGACGTAAATCATGCGAATGGAATCGTCTGAAGCCAAGACTTTTTCCAACTCTTCAACAACAATGCCGTTTTCATCTGTCGGAACGGTGGTATATCGCGGACCGGACGGATCGAAAGCCATGATGGCACCCATGTAAGTCGGGCTTTCCATGAGAACTGTATCCCCTTTATCAAGCAAAATCTGGGCTAAAATAAAGAGTGCTTGTTGAGATCCTGTCGTAATAACAATATTATCGGGAGTGCAGTCAACGAAGAACTTATCTTTCATACGAGCCGCCAGTTGTTCGCGTAACAAATCATAGCCCTGTGTAGGCCCGTACTGAACGGCTTGACGTCCCTGTTCCGTATAAATGGCTTCGTCTACCTTTTTCATTTCTTCAATCGGAAAAAGCTCCGGTGCAGGCAAGCCGCCGGCAAAAGAAATAACTTCCGGCTTTTGAGTCAATGCCAAAATTTCAGCAATATCGTCAGCCTGTAATGTTTGTGCAAATGTAGAAAAACGTGCCATAATGCAATCACCCCTAAACATAAATATCTTTAACGATTACGTAAAAGTATACCACCATACAAATCTATGAGCAATGCGAAAGTTAAAAAAAAGACCTCCTGAAGAGGTCTTTCTTAATTTATTTTAGAGTAACTGTTTTGCTTCTTCTACTTTTATTTCTAACACTTTTCGCAAGAAGGAGAACTGCTTTTTCATCATCTCATAGTCCTCACCTTCATCTATGAGCTTGGCCGTACCGGTAATGCGAAATCCCGTACCCTGATATCCGTTAAACCCTTCCACTTCTCTGGCACCGACGGTAAGGATGATCCTATTGTTTACATCCAAGTCCGTTTCCGTACTGTTCATACCGGCAGCCGGAATAAGCAATCGATCATCATCTTTTTCAACGATGTACGTATTCCATGTATTGTTTACATGCGGACCCTCAGGCGTCCATGTCGTAAGTGATACAACCCCTTCATAGCTCAAGACATCGTGTAATTTTTCCGGTAACATATTTTTCTTCCTTTCCCTCATAGCCGTTCGTAACACGGCACTCCTTCAACAATCACTAATAGGAGAATTATACACTAAGGAAACGGCTTAGGCAACATACGGCGGCCTACAATAGAACTTCACTTCATCTCCCCCCTAAGGGTTCTCGTATATTCTTCATCGGGTCGCTATGTTGAATATTAATACACAATATCTTTTCGGTGATACCGTAGTTTGCAACTTGGCTCCCGATAAATAATACTAACATGTGCTTTCTTTTCATGTCTTTCTATGATAGGATATAGATAAGAGAATGAGGGCGTTGCCCCCATTCCTCTTACTTCTTGCCGTTAAGCCTGTCCCAGATGCTTATTAACCCGACTAGAGTGATTATTACCTGAGATATAAGGCTAACGGCTTTTTCTATATCCGTTATCATGTTTTCACCTCTTTGTTGTAATTTCTACAAGAAATTAGGCCTTCCGGAATATTCCGGAAGGCCTTTTGCTTATTTCTTCGACAATTCGGTAAATCCGTCTTGAATTGTCTGTATGATATTATCTATTGCAGAATGAATACCTCGCAGATAAATTCGATTTCTAATCTTCGCCCACACCGATTGAGTCATTTCGATTTCTGCTCGGTTCGGCTTCTTGTCTTGCAGCCGTTTCTTTGGCTTCTCACTGCTCTTTCGACTCGCCGTTCAATTTCCCGACTTCTGCCTTAATGGTCTCCACCATTGCCGCACCGCCGTCGAGCTTTTCCGGTGCTGCATACAATTCTGCCATTGTCATGTGTCGTTCTCCTTTTCTACATGAATGTGCCACATTTTGCCTCCTGCTAATTTGTGGCAATATAAAAGGCCCACACCTTCACCAGTGTGAGCCTGTAAATCAAATAAAAAAAGACCATCAGCATTTAGCCTTGGTCTTTAATACCAAATAACCCTGTCAGTTATCGGAAATGCATTATATTTGCCATACTCCTCAAGTCGGTTGAGTGCGTGAATAGCAAACCAATTAGAGTTTTCTATTTCTTTTGTTATTATCGCAATATTATTTTTTCTATTTAATTCAACAATACCAAAGTCATCGCCAGCATTTGGATGAAATTCATAACTCACGACCTCGTTATTTAAATGTATTCTTTTTAGAGAAATCATTATAACCCTCCTCTTGCAGGGCTTTATTATAATTGTATTTTCTTTCTGTTATACGATGGGCTTCTTCATAATCAGTATACCCATAACGATTCATTAACTCATACTCTAGCCGTTCGTGCTTAAGCAATGTAATATCTCTAGGAACCGGATTTCCTTCCAGTAACCGTTGAAATAATTGAGCCATCTGAAAGTCTGGTTCAAAATGCCCATATCCCTCATCTAAATTATACTTATTATCAAAGACGTGTTCAAGCACTTTTTCTATACTTTCTCGTCTGAACCCACTAGATACTGTGATTTTACCAATTAAAATTTCTCTATCGCTATTTCTGAGTGTTTCATAATACATTTTGGCGTGAGTCTTTGCTTTATCACGTTCATTCTTATCTAACGATGCATCATTAATTGCGCCAGATATTGCGCCTCGCGAATCTTTAGGAACTCTCGCTTTAAATCCTTCTCCCGATACGCCCCTAGCACTGGTATACCACTCTTTCTTGCCGCCCATTACATCTTTTCTGCCATGGACACCAAGCACCCGTTCTTGCTCCCGTTTCGGAAGCGTTTTGATATAAGCTTTTCCACCTTTATCAATATTATCCTTTTGCCTACTCATATCAATCATGCCGTCAACAATCGGCTTTATTCGACATAAGCAGTGAGGATGTGCAGGGAGCTTTGGAAATTTGTCTTTCGGGAATATGCCCTTGCCGAGTCCGTACAGGTCGGCATGTGCGTATACGTCGCAAATATCGCACTTCGGATGTCTATCGGCATTTATGTAGTTGTCTACAATGAATATATAAAAATCCGGTATAACGACAAAAGCGAACTACCCATCCTTATCAATTCGATAAGAATAAGTAGTTCGCTTTTGCATTCTCTGGTGGGCGATGACAGGATCGAACTGCCGACATCTTGCTTGTAAGGCAAGCGCTCTCCCAGCTGAGCTAATCGCCCGAGTGTGGTGACCCCTACGGGATTCGAACCCATGTTATCGCCGTGAAAGGGCGGTGTCTTAACCGCTTGACCAAGGGGCCATGGCTCCTCAAGTAGGACTCGAACCTACGACAAATCGGTTAACAGCCGATTGCTCTACCGACTGAGCTATTGAGGAACAACGTGTTCCATACGGAACAATAAGAATTATAACAAAGAACCGTACAAAAAGCAACACCAAAATTGAATGCTTACGGGCAAAACACAAAAGAAGGCCGAATCCCTCGAAAGAGGACTCGGCCTTCCTGATTTCACATCGCCTGTAAGCAGACAATTTATAGGCTATATATGTCGGCTTACATCATACCGGGCATGCCGCCGGGCATACCTCCGGGCATTGCGGGAGCCGCACTTGCCGGTTCGGGTTTATCCGCAACAAGCGTTTCCGTCGTAAGTACGAGAGACGCAATAGAAGCGGCGTTCTGTAAAGCCGTACGCGTTACTTTAGCAGGGTCGACAATGCCGGCCTTAACCATATCCACATATTCTTCCTTGAGTGCATTAAAGCCCACACCGTCGGGAGAATCCATAACCTTGGCAACAATGACCGAGCCTTCCAACCCGGCGTTATGCGCAATCTGGCGAACCGGTTCTTCAACAGCTCGCTTAACGAGATTAATACCCGTCTGTACGTCCCCTTCTTCTTTGAATTCATCCAACACAGGAAGAATATCGATAAAGGTCGTACCGCCGCCGGCAACAATACCTTCTTCAACGGCTGCACGAGTTGCGTTCAAAGCATCTTCCAAACGAAGCTTCTTATCTTTCAATTCAACTTCCGTAGCAGCACCTACTTCGATAACGGCTACACCGCCGGACATCTTAGCCAAACGTTCCTGTAATTTTTCTTTGTCAAAGTCGGACGTCGTTTCGGCAATCTGTGCCTTAATCTGTGCTACGCGATCCTTAATAGCCGCAGCATCGCCATGACCTTCGACAATAGTCGTTTCGTCCTTCGTTACACGTACCTGACGTGCCGTACCGAGGTCTTCAATGCCGATGCTGTCCAACTTACGGCCTACTTCTTCCGTAATAACCGTAGCACCTGTCAAGGTTGCAATATCCTGCAACATAGCCTTGCGACGATCCCCGAATCCGGGAGCCTTTACAGCGACGGCTTTAAATGTACCGCGCAACTTGTTGACTACGAGAGTTGCCAAAGCTTCGCCTTCTACATCTTCGGCAATAATCAGAAGTTCCTTACCTGCCTGTACTACTTTTTCCAAGGTCGGCAACATTTCCTGAATGGATGCGATTTTACGATCCGTTACCATAATATAGGGTTCGGACATAACGGCTTCCATCTTATCCGGATCCGTTACCATGTACGGAGAAATATACCCGCGATCAAACTGCATACCTTCTACAACGGACAACTGCGTACCCATAGTTTTCGATTCTTCAACCGTAATAACGCCGTCTTTACCGACCTTTTCCATAGCATCGGCAATCAAGCCGCCTACTTCTTCATCTCCCGCGGAAATGGAAGCGACCTGTGCAATGGCTTCTTTATCGTTGACTTCAATAGCGCGCTTTTGAATTTCTTCTACCAAGCGTTTGACAGCCTTTTCTACACCGCGTTTCAAAATCATAGGATTAGCACCGGCTGCAACATTACGCATGCCTTCCTGAATCATAGCCTGTGCCAATAAGGTAGCTGTCGTCGTACCGTCGCCTGCCACGTCATTTGTCTTCGTAGCCACTTCTTTTACGAGCTGTGCACCCATGTTTTCAAAGGGATCTTCCAATTCAATATCACGAGCAATCGTAACACCGTCATTCGTAATGGTAGGTGCGCCGAATTTCTTATCCAATACTACGTTACGACCCTTAGGTCCCAACGTTACTTTTACTGCATTTGCCAATGCATCTACACCGTTGCCCAGCGCACGGCGTGCTTCTTCGTTAAACAAAATCTGTTTTGCCATTATGAGTCACTCCTTATAAGAAATGCTATATTATATAGTCGCTAAAATATCGCGTTCACTGACAATTAAATAATCAACACCGTCATATTTAACTTCCGTACCTGCATATTTCGAGAAAATAATTTTATCGCCTACGCTTACTTCCAAGGGAGTACGCGTACCGTTGTCCTGTAATTTACCTGTGCCTACGGCAATAACTTCCCCCTGGCTCGGTTTTTCTTTAGCCGTGTCGGGCAGGAAAATACCGCTCGCCGTCTTTTCTTCCTGTTCTAATACACGAATTACTACACGATCTCCTAACGGTTTAATCATTGTATGTTCCTCCTCATATCATTCATTTCCATCTTCATTGTTAGCACTCAAGTTTTATGAGTGCTAACCACAAGACTTATATTACCCATTAAAGGTGAAAAAGTCAAGATTTATTTTTATTCGTTTCTGCACGAATTAAATCGGTCGCCGCCTTTTTCATAGAGATACCGTGCTTCATGCAATACTGTTGAAGACGCCGTTGTGCCTCTCCTTCCGTAATACCGTATCTTTTTACCAAAATTTCTTTGGCCCTAGCCGACAGTTTCAGCAGCTGTCTCTCTTCTCTCAGCCGAAATGACTCCTCATCCTTTTGACGTTGGCTCCTGAACTGAGATACGGCCACTTCCATGGCCGGATACAAATTGGCGGGATTTACAGGTTTTACCAAATAGGCGAATACACCCGACTTAGCCGCTTCATCTACAATATCCGGCTGACTATAGGCAGTCAGTAAGATAACGGGAGCCAATTTTTCACCATGAATCAACTTTGCAGTATGAATTCCGTCAAGCCGCGGCATCTTTACATCCAGAAAAACCAAATCGGGTCGTTCTCTGCGCACCGCTTCCAACGCCTGCACTCCGTCAGCCGCTTCCGCAACGACGACATGCCCTCTTTCTTCCAGCATTTCTTTCAAATCCATGCAAATAAGGGCTTCATCATCGGCAATGACTATGCGATAAGACATTTTCATCACTCCTCTATGTAAGGAAAAGCTACGGTCGCCGTTGTCCCGCACGGTTGATTGGCGCAGATAGAAAAACTGCCGTGTAAATCTTTTTCCGCCACAGTTTTCACGATTTCCAGACCCAAGCGTTTTTTAACGTCTATTCCGGGTTCCATACCTTTCCCCGTATCCGTAACGACAAGTATACACTGCCCGTTTCGCCTCTTGACGGAAAGATAAATATCACCGCAACCGTCGTCTGAAAATCCGTGTAACACGGAATTGGTAAGCAGCTCATTTAAAATCAAAGCCGCCGACACGCCTACGCCTGATGACACAAAAATTGATTCACCGTTAAAGTGTGTCCTTATTCGTTCTCGAATTTCCGTAAGACTGGAAACGGTCAATCCCAATAAACTCTCCCCTAACTTAGCCAAATCTATTCGTTCTTCTTCCCCGTATGCCAACGTATCGTGAACCAACGCGATACCGAGGATACGATTTAAAGCTTCCTGCAATGCGTTTCGTGCTTCTTCATGCTCGACACGCCGCATTTGCATGCGTAAAATACCGGCAACGGTTTGCAAATTATTTTTCACACGATGATGAATTTCTTTAATAACCGAATGCTTTACTTGCAGTTCTTCTTCTTTTCTTCTTATTTCCGTCCGTTCCGTTAAGACGAGAACCAGCTGAAAGAGTTTTCCGCCTCGCACAAGAGGAATAGCCCTTAAAGTCAACGACGATTCGGGGCTGTTAATCTCTTCCGTCGTTCCCTGCCGTGTTACCAGGGCGTGGCGTGCAGCACTTAGATCAGCAAAATCCGTAAAAACGCTTTCTCCCTTAAGCGGCGACGTACGCCCCCGTAATCTCATGATTTTTTCCGCCGTGTCATCGGCATAAATAATCCGTCCGCCTTTATCCACAATGATGACTCCGTCCTGAACGGACAGGCGACCGTATAATCCCGCTTCATCGGCCGAAGCGGGCACTTGTAAGATACTGAAAGCCGTTTCCGTCAACAGCTGTTTATCGGCCGCAACCTCCCCCGTAAAAGACAGTACGGCAATGACCTTGCCGCCGTTATCGACAAAAGGATAGACCGTCATGGATTCCGTACGACCGTAATCCACTTCCTTGTGTGCTGTCAAGCTTCGCCTTTGCGTAAACACATCGGCAATAACCGGCTCATCCCCGCAAGCTACGATAGCACCGACCGATGTATCCGCCTTACCTTCCGCTGCAAATAAGGGTTTACGCACAGCTGCCGACACGAGAAACCCCTCTTTGGATGACGGTACGAAAAGAGCCAACCTTCGTTGCGCCAAATCGGCGGCAAACTGAAGGAAAGGCTCACTTTTTTCCAGAATATGAATTTGTACATCTGATAAGTGACTGTCACTATGACAGATATCCGCTATAGTAGGCATACGTTCCTATGTCTCCGTTCCCGTTAGAGACAATGCCGGTTTCGCATTCAAAGTCATATCTGCGAAACGGCCGTCTTGAGCCATGTAATAAGCACGACAGCCGATCATAGCCCCGTTATCCGTGCATAAAATCGGCTCAGGCTTATAAAAAGTATATCCTTTTTCTTTACACGCCGTTTCCATAGCCTGTGTCAAGCCGTGATTAGCCGCTACGCCGCCGGCCAGGACGACGGTACGAAGCCCCGATAATTCCGCCGCATTGACAGTCTTTTCAACGAGTGTTTCTACAACCGTCTTTTGAAACGACGCCGCAACATCCTCGGGACTATACGTTTCACCGCGCTGCTCCTGCGTGTGCAAATAATTGAGTACTGCCGACTTCAAGCCGCTGAAGCTGAATTCAAAGTTGTTTCTCTCATGCAAGGCCTTAGGAAAAACAACGGCATCGGCATTTCCGAGGGCTGCCAGTTTATCAATTTGCGGACCTCCCGGATAGGAATACCCCATGACGCGGGCTATCTTATCAAAAGCCTCTCCCGCAGCATCATCCCGAGTCTGTCCCATGAGTTCAAATCGATTATAGCCCAGCACCTTTACAAGCTGAGTATGGCCGCCCGACACGACAAGAGCCAAAAAGGGCGGTTCCAATTCTGTATGACTGAGAAAGTTGGCAAATATATGCCCTTCCATATGATTGACCCCCACCAAGGGTTTGTCGGCGGCAAAACTCAAGGCCTTAGCCGTAGCCACCCCGACTAAAAGGGCCCCTACCAGACCGGGGCCGTAGGTTACTCCGATATGGTCGACATCGTTCAATGTGATTTCAGCCTCTTCCAACGCTTCTTTTACAACAGGCATAACATATTCAATGTGCTGTCGTGAAGCGATTTCCGGCACGACGCCGCCGAACTTACGATGAATCGGTACTTGCGTAGATATAATATTGGATAAAATCCGACGACCGTCTTCAATGACAGCCACGGAGGTTTCATCACAACTCGTTTCCAAAGCTAATGTATACATTATCTCTATCCTTCATCAGCGTACCCAAGGGTAGGCTTCTTTTTTACAATCCATAACATAGGCATCTTCTACGGGGTCGGAATAATAATGCTTTCGTACACTTAATACCTCGTAGCCCAATTTTCGATATAAGTGAATGGCTCCCTGATTGGAAATGCGCACTTCCAAAAATATTTCAGTACAACCTGCTTCCCATGCGGCTTCCATCAAAACACGCACCAGCAATTCGCCGTACCCTTGGTGACGAAATTCCTTGCGCAAGGCAATATTGGTAATCTGCCCTTCATCAAGAACCTGCCACAACCCGGCATACCCGACGATCGTACCGTCTTCTTGCTCCAGTACATAGTAAAGAGCCCGTTCGGACTCCAATTCCCGTTGCACAGCCTGTAACGACCAGGGAATGGAAAAAGAATCCTGTTCCACTTCAAAAATTCCCTTGTCGTCGGTCCGTACGGCTTTACGAACAATTACGGACATATTGGATCACCGTGCCGTTTCTCCCAGAGAACTTCAGCCTCACTGCGCCGCTTATAAGCCGGTGTCAAGGTCATACAATCATCCGTATCTCCCTTGTCAAAACGTTCCTGTGCCGCTACTGCCAAAGCTCCGGCTCTGGGAATAATTTGGTGCGGTCGAGCAAGCAAACACTTGTCTCCGCCGGATGCAATCAAATCGGCAAACTTAGAGGCTCCGTCACCGCAAAACACAACCTTTTGATTTCCTTCAGATACGCGGTTAATAACATCCGCTGCCGCCATAACCGTAACGGCTTCATCTTCATACAGCTTGCCCTGCCGCCACGAATACACGGATACATATACATTCCCCTTCTGTGCGTCAATAAGCGGACATACGGCATAAGCCGAATCAACAAAATTCCACGCCAGGCTACGCGGCGTTTCAACCCCCACAAGAGGTACCTTCCAGGCAAAAGCCAGTCCCTTGGCCGTAGCCAGACCGATGCGTAAAGATCGGAAGAGCAC
>ERZ507022.387-NODE-387-length-14066-cov-4.15138_pt1 | contig 14066 bp, 10 predicted proteins | sample MGYA00513164_ERZ507022 | MGnify/ENA metagenome assembly ERZ507022 | reverse complement strand
AGGCCGCCGGCCCCGGTCAAGTGCTGGTCCCGAGCTTCCAAGGCTCGCGTGTGGAGGGCATGAGCGAGGAGGAATACATCGCCGACCATGCCACTACCGCCCGCCTGGTCAAGGAGACCGGTGCCAAGCTTATGGTGATGAACACCAGCTGCCCCAACGAGGGCCACAACCGCCTGCTATGCCACAATCCGCTGCTCGTGGGCCGCATCACCGAGGCCGTGAAGCAGGAGATCGGCGACATCCCGCTGATGGTCAAGCTCGCCTACATCCCCAGCGACGACGACCTTGAACTCATGGTGCGTTCCACCGTGGGCCATGGCACGGTTCAGGGATTCAGCACCATCAATACGATTTCCGCCAAACTGGTCGATGCCAATGGCAATCAGGCCCTGCCCGGTGCAGGCCGCGATCGCTCCGGCGTGTGCGGCAATGCGATTCGTGGCGCCGGCCTCGACATGGTCGCCCGTCTGGCCGCGATCCGCGAGGAGCTCGGTCTTGATTTCAAGATCAATGGCGTGGGCGGCGTGGTCTCGCCCGCCGACTATCAGGCGTACCGTGACGCCGGCGCGGACTCGGTGATGTCTGCCACCGGCGCGATGTGGGATGCCGAACTGGCCCGCAAGATCAAGGCCAGCCGGTAAATCGGCTCCAAAAACAAAAAACAGCCTGTACGGGCCGTGATTCCCAGACGATTCCCAGCCAGTGCCCACGTTGCATTGAAACTGGTGTTGTTATATGTAATCGCGGCCGAGCAAGCTGCATAACTTAACCTCTTTCTTCTTCTCTCCTTTCTCTCCCCGGCGCCCATCACGCCGGGGTTTCTTTTTGCGGTGAGTACAGCCGTCTTATTCGACGGCCGCCTTCATGGCCACGGCGCCGACGTAGTAGACCGGCTTGTCGAAGTTCGGCTGGAACAGGAAGTCCACGTTGGCGAGCTGGTCGATGGTGAAGCCGGCCTGAATCGCCATGGAAATCACGTTTGCCGCGCCGGAGATATCGGCCTTGGAGCAGAACTGGCCGCCCTTGACCTTGCGGGTTTCCGGGTCCCAGGTCAGAATCGACGTGACTGGGGTGGTGGTGAGCATGAAGTCCGGGCGATAATCCTCGGTGAGCGAGGTCTCGCGGACCGTGAGCCCGCGGCGTTCGGCACCCGCGCGGGTCAGGCCGGAGGTGGCGAGTGAGAGGTCGTACAGCTGCACGGCGGACGTGGCCTGTGTGCCCATGTACTTCACGGTCGGCGTCTCGATGTTGCGGCCCACCAGCAGACCCTGGCGCACCGCGTTGGTGGCCAGCGGAATGTAATCGTGCTGACCGGTGGGGTTGTAGAACACGGTGGCGGAGTCGCCGGCGGCGTACACGCCCGGCGCGGACGCCTGCATGTAGTCGTCGACCACGATCGCGCCGTTCGGCAGCATGTCCACCTTGCCCTTGAGCAGGTCGGTGTTCGGCAGGAAGCCGACGGCCAGAATCGCCATTTCGGCCGTGTACTCGCCCTTTTCGGTGACCACGGTGACGGTGTCGTCGTCATTGTCGCGGAACTCGACCACCTTCTGGCCGAACGCAAGCGTGACGCCGTGCTCCTCGAACGCGGCCGCCACCTGATCGGTGATGGTCTTATCGAAATTATTGGCCAGCGGGCGATCAAGGCCGTCGACCAGCGTGGTCTTGACGCCGGTGACGCTGAACTGCTCGGCGATTTCCGCGCCGATATAGCCCGAACCGATCACCACTGCGGACTTGGCGGTTTTCGCCTTTTCCTTGATGGCGATGGCGTGATCCCAGTTCTTGCACAGCAGCACATGCGGGCTGTCAATGCCGGGGATCGGCGGGATGACCGGGCGCGAGCCGGTGGTCACGACCAGTTTGTCGAAAGCGAGGGTCTGTTCGGCGGGGTCTCCGGCCTCGTCCAGCGCGCGGTAGGTGAGGGTTCTGGCGTCGAGGTCCACGGACGTCACGTCGGTGCGCATATGCATGGTCGCGCCGGCTTCGGCCAGAGCGGCAGGGGAGGAGTAGAACATTTTCTTCGGGTCGGACACGTGGTCGCCCACCCACAGGGCGATGCCGCAGGAGAGGAAGGACAGCGTACCGTTGCGCTCGAAAACATGGACGGTCCAATCGGGGTGCTCGGCGAGAATCGAGGTGGTGGCGAACGTGCCGGCGTGCGTGCAGCCGATGACGGCGACTGTGGTCATAGATGCTCCTTTGCTTGTGGCCATGGCGTCTGATGCCATTGCCCTGAATCGTAGCGTAGAAGTATGGAGAACACCGTGGCGGCAAATATGAGAAAGGTCACGTTATTGGTTTGATTCGACGGGGGTATGGGGTCCGTTGTGCATAGTGATCAAAGTTCGGCTGGGGGCGCATTTCACGGAGTCGGCACATGGCTTATGGCAAACTGGACGGTAGCATTTTTTGAATCTTGATTGATTGAGGAGAGTGGCGTGGCTGAGAATCCGGATGACGTGTTGCATGTCGAGGGCGGCAAGCCTTTGAATGGCACGATCAAGGTGCGTGGCGCGAAGAACTTCGTGAGCAAGGCGATGGTCGCCGCGCTGCTGGCACCGGGCAAGTCGGTGCTGAAGAACGTGCCGGAGATCCGCGACGTGCATGTGGTGTCCGATTTGCTGCGCCTGCATGGCGTGGACGTGGATGTGGACGGTGCGAACGGCATTGTGACCATCGACGCCTCGCGCGTGCAGCTGGCCGATGTGGCCGACGTGGATACACTGTCCGGTTCGTCGCGCATCCCGATCCTGTTCTCCGGCCCGCTCGTGCACCGTTTGGGTGAGGCGTTCATTCCCGCGTTGGGCGGCTGCGCGATTGGCGGACGTCCGATTGACTTCCATCTGGAGACGCTGCGCAAGCTGGGCGCCACGGTGGACAAGGAACATAAGGACGGCATCCACATCACCGCGCCCAACGGCCTGCACGGCGCGAAGATTCACCTGCCGTACCCGTCCGTGGGCGCCACCGAGCAGACGCTGCTGGCTGCCGTGCTGGCCGAGGGCAAGACCGAACTGTCGGGCGCGGCCACCGAGCCGGAGATCATGGATCTGGTGTGCGTGCTGCAGAAGATGGGCGCGATCATTTCTGTGGACGTTGATCGCACCTTCCGCATTGAAGGCGTCAAGGAGCTGCAAGGCTACACGCACACGTCGCTGACCGACCGTATCGAGGCCGCGTCCTGGGCGTCCGCCGCGCTGGCCACGCACGGTGACATTTTCGTCAAGGGTGCCACCCAGCCGGAGATGATCACGTTCCTGAACGTGTTCCGCAAGGTGGGCGGCAAGTTCGAGGTGACGGACAAGGGTATCCGTTTCTGGCATCCGAGCGGGGACTTGAAGCCCGTGGCGATCGAGACGGACGTGCATCCCGGGTTCATGACCGACTGGCAGCAGCCGCTCGTGGTGGCTCTGACGCAAGCCAATGGCCTGTCGATTGTGCACGAGACCGTGTACGAGAACCGCTTTGGCTTTACCAAGCCGCTGGTCGAGATGGGTGCCACCATCCAGCTGTACCGCGAGTGCTTGGGCTCGCTGCCGTGCCGTTTCCGGCAGCGCAACTACAAGCATTCCGCCGTGATCTTCGGACCGACCCCGCTGACCGGACGCGACATCGACGTGCCGGACCTGCGTGGTGGGTTCAGCCATCTGATCGCGGCCTTGGCCGCGTCAGGCCCCTCGGACGTGCACGGCATCAGCCTGATCGACCGAGGCTACGCCGACTTCCGCGGCAAACTCGAAGCGTTGGGTGCCGACTTCGATTAATTCGGCCGTTCCTCGGCTCCCCTCTCTGAGGGGAGCCACAATTTTGTTCTACAACAGCCCGTCCGCCTCAAGTGCGGCGGCCATGCGGTCGAAGCATTCCTCCAGTAGCGGGTAGGGCATGGCAAAGTTCATGCGTACGCATCCATGCCCGACCTCGCCGCATTCGCGGCCGTCCGTCAACGCCACATTGGCTTTCTTGAAGAAATAGTCGGCCGGGTCGTCAATGCCCAGTGGCGAGAAATCCAACCACGCGATATACGTGCCCTGCGGCTCCACATAGCGCACCTTGGCGAATCTCGTGCGCATCTGCTCGTTGACCAGCGCGATGTTGCGCTCGATGTACGCCATCACGCCCTCGAACCATGCCGCGCCGCCGTCATAGGCCGCAGTGGTGGCGATGGCGCCGATGGTGGCCGTCTGATGTTCGGACCATTCCGCGTTCCTCATCCACAGTTCCAGATCGTCCGGATTGGTGAGAATCACCTGCGCGCACTTGGTGCCGGGAATGTTGAACGACTTCGAGGCTGAAGTGGAGGTGAACGCCTGCATGGCCGTCTGCCGGTTGATTGAGGCGAATGGCACATGCGTGTGGCCTTGGTAGACGAACGGCGCGTGAATCTCATCGGAGAATATACGCACGTCGTACTTGGCGGCCAGGTCGGACAATCGCAGCATTTCTTCGCGCGTCAATACCTTGCCGATCGGGTTGTGCGGGTTGCACAGCACGAAGGCATGGCAGCCGTTCGCGAACGCCTGCTCAATGGCGTCGAAATCGAACAGCCATTCATCATTGCGCCCGCTGCTCTCGCCAGCGCCCGCGCACAGCATCGGAATCTCAAGAACCTCCACGCCATACAGACGCGGCACACTTAGGAACGGCATATAGGCCGGAGTCGGTACCACGATGGAGTTACCGGCGCGCACGATCTCGCGCAGGAACACTTCGAACGCCTCCAGCACGTCCGGCACCGGGCGGATGCACGTTGGATCCACCTCCCAGCCGTAGCGGCGTTGCCATGCGGCGCACGAGCGGGCGACCTCCTTCTTCCACGGGTCGGGAATGTAGCCGAGCGCGCCACGTTCAGTAGCCTCTTCGATGGCTTCGGCCACGCACGGTGCCAGACCGTAATCCATCTCGGCGATGAATGCGCCGATGCAGCCGGGGTAACGGGTCCATTTATCCGAACCGACCTGCTCCAGATCCTCGATGGTCGTCACGTCGATGTGATTGGCATCAAAGCAAGAGGCGCCGGCGGTTGCGTTGCTCAAAGTCGTTGACTGGGGAATGTTGTTCATGCTCATAACATGTCATTGTTCCCGGTGCAGAAGGGCTGCTCAACGGTCTGGCTCCCCGAAATCGTGATGGCGCTCGCAAGCTTGCTTATCGCTGTGCGACTACTTGGCACTCAAATATTTGAGTGACGTGCGCTCGAGCTCCTCGAGCAATGAACCAAGCGCGGGGCGATGGTCGCCGGCACGAGTCACGATGCCGACCTCGCGCGCCGCAAAATCGTCGGCAATGGGACAGGCCACCAGATCGCCCTGCAAGTTGATATGCGTATCGAGCGCCGGCACCAGCGAGACGCCCATACCAACCTCGACCAGGTTCTGCGTGGCCCAGTAATCATCCGTGCAGTGGCGGATATCCGGCTTGAATCCGGCACGGGTGGCCAGTTTCACCAAATTTGCGCGACAGGTGGGGCAGCCGGCGATCCAATGCTCGTCTTTGGCGGCGGACAGCGGCACAGGTTCGCCGGTCTCCTCGAATCGTTTGGCGATGCCGCTGGAGCGGCGCACCAGCAGTCGCATCGGATCGTAACCCAGCGAATGGAAGGTCAGGTCGTCGCCGATGTGCAGGAAGTTCGGGATGCTGCTGTAGCGGAACACGGCGGCGGCATCGGCCTTGCCTTGGGAAATCAGGCCGATTGCCTCCGGCGGCTCCATCTGAATCAGGCTCAGCTCGATGTCCGTGAACATACTGAGCTTGACCACGGTACGGGCCGCGATAGTAGAGCAGATTGACGGTGGGGCCACCAAATGCAGGTGAGCAAACCGATGATGCCGATAATCCTCGACCTCACGGGACGCCCGCTCCAGCCGATCGGCGATGGCCTCGCCGTGGCGGGCGAGCATCGAACCGGTGGCGGTGAGTTCCACACCATGCGAGGTGCGTTGCACCAGAGTCGAACCGCACTGTGCCTCCAGCTTTTTGATCTGCTGGCTGATGGCCGGCTGCGACCAACCCGTGGCCTTGGCCGTGGCGGAGAACGAACCATACTGTTCGATTTGCCACAACGTGACCAATGATTGGGGGTTGAGCGCGGCCATAGGTACCTCTTTCGTGCCTTTTCGTGCAGTGATTCAATTATGGCCGGGCGGCGGGATGTGGCGTGCGCGCCGATCGTCAGTCCTCGAACTGCTTGGCGAGCGGAACCATCAGCGCGGTGAGCACGGCGAACAGGGCGGTGGTGATGAACAGCACGATGGCGACCGGCATTTGGTCGTAGGCCCAGCCGTACACCATCTGGCCGAGCGGCTGGGCACACATGCTCACGGCCGCGGCCATGGACATCACTTTGCCGGTCATCGCCTCGGGCGTGCTGAGCTGGATGGCGGGCACGGCGATGAGATTCGTGAAGCAACTGGCAACCATTGTGCCGCAGGCGAAGACAATAAGCACCACGAGTTTGGTCCATGCGTCGACTGGCAGCAGGAACACAATGCCCTGTGGGACCATGGCCAGCGTAAGCGTCGCCATCAGCCCCGGCATCCAGTGCATCGTGAGTCTGGCGGCGAACAAGCCGGCGATGAATGCGCCCGCCACGCCGGAAACGCCGATCAGGCCGTCGGCGATGCCGTAGACAGTGGCGTCGAAGCCGAGCACTGTACGAATCGTGTACGGGAAGCCGACGCCGGAATAGCCGATAAGCACAAAGTTGAGTGCCGCCGCGAACAACAGCAGTCTGAATACATTCGGCCGGTCCTTGATGAGGAATCGCACGCCTGCCTTGAGGTCTTCAAGTGGGGTGGGCAGCTCCTCGTCGCCGCGATCCGGGGCACCGAGGCGGATGAAGCATTCGAGCGCGACTGCACCGGCGAAGCTTGCGATGGCGATGATCATCATGAGACGGATGCCGAACATCGCATACAGCACGCCGCCGAGGAAGCTCGGCAGCAGACTGCTTAGTTGTTGGACCTGATTGATCACGGCCATGCCTTGGCGCATGGTGGCCGGGCCGTACTGCCGGAACATCTGGGGGAGTGCGGCCTGCACAGTCGGGGTTTCGAAGGCGCCGAGCACGGCGAGCAGCACCTGCATGGTGGCGATGGCTACGATATGGAAGCCCGTGGTGGCGAAGACGATGGCGCTCGCCAGCACGAGCACGGCGGAGATGGCGTCGAGCGCCACCATGATGGTGCGGCGGTTGACGCGATCGGCCAGCACGCCTCCGAGACGCCCGCCTCGATCAGCGGCAGGAAGCGTTCGGGCAGATGCTTGCTCCATACCTGCATATTCGCGGCGAACGAAACCGGATCACTCAGCATCGGCATGGCGGCTCGCATGATCTGCACGTGGTCTTGCTCGGTCATCGAATGCCGCCATAGCACGCGGAACTTTTCGAGGGCGGTAAGGTCAGTGCGATTCATGACGGATTCGTTGAAGTCGTCCTGCGCATTGTTGTCTCGGTTGGTGAGCTCTTCGAGGATGTCTTCCTTGGATTTGAAGTGGTGGTAGATCGCGCCTTTGGAGAGGTCGCCGAGCTCGTCCACGATGTTCTGGATGGAGGTGTGCTCATAGCCCTTGGCCATGAACAGCCGTTGTGCGGCGTCGAGGATGCGGGTGCGCGTCACCTCGGGGTGAGCGTTACGTGCCATGGTGGCCTCCCTACTGTGCTTGATGTTGCAGATCACTATAGATACCGACCGACGGTATGTATAGCGGTTTCGGCGAGCCTCCAACGATTCCGGAGATTGTCGCCTACCCTTTTTCGCTTGGTATCTTTCGGCTGTGTGCTTGCCCCCGCCAGCAGGGGCAGCATATAGGCATACCAGGGTGCAAGTGTCGCCGTTCTCAGTATCCTTAGAAGAATGAGTCCTGAAGCCTTAAGTGAACTGATTTCCAGCATTGCCCACAACCTCGTCGCCGCCGGCCAGGCCGGCGCGTTGACCGACGAGCTGATTCCGCCCGTCGACAAGCTCGCCGTGATGCGCCCGAAGGACCGTGCGCATGGAGACTGGGCCTCCAACATCGCCATGCAGCTGGCCAAGAAGGCCGGCATGAAGCCGCGCGATCTGGCCGAGCCGTTCGCCGCCGCGCTCGCTGAAGCCGACGGCATCGCCAAGGTCGAGGTGGCAGGCCCCGGCTTCATCAACATCACGCTTGACTCCGCCTCGGCCGCCGCCGTGGTGGACACCGTACTCGCCGCCGGTGCCGTGACCGACGCCGACAAGCATCTCAACAAGGTCAACGAATACGGCCGCAACGCCCATCTGGGCGGCCAGACCCTGAATCTCGAGTTCGTCTCCGCCAACCCCACCGGTCCGATTCACATCGGCGGTACCCGTTGGGCTGCCGTCGGCGATGCCATGGCCCGCGTGCTCGAGGCCAACGGCGCCAAGGTGGTGCGCGAATACTATTTCAACGACCACGGCGAGCAGATCAACCGCTTCGCCAAGTCGCTGGTCGCCGACTGGGCCGAGGCCAATAACTTGGGCGACGCCGGCTACCAGACCGAAACCCCGTGCGACGGCTACAAGGGTGCCTACATCAACGAGATCGCCGCCCGTGTTCAGGCCGAAGCCGAGTCCGACGGCGTGGACCTGACCGCACTGGCCCACCAGGATCAGGGCCTGAACGATGACGGTGAACCGCTCGGCGAGGCCGATACCGAAGTGCGCGAGGAATTCCGCAAGCGCGCTGTACCGATGATGTTCGACGAGATTCAGAAGTCCATGAAGGACTTCCGCGTGAACTTCGACGTCTGGTTCCATGAAAACAGCCTGTACGCCGACGGCAAGGTCGACGCCGCCATCGAAGAGCTCAAGTCCCGCGGCGACATCTTCGACAAGGACGGCGCCACTTGGTTTGAATCCACCAAGCACGGCGACGACAAGGACCGTGTGATCATCAAGTCCAATGGTGAGTTCGCCTACTTCGCCGCCGACATCGCCTACTACTGGGACAAGCGCCACCGTGCCGAAAACCCGGCCGACGTGGCCATCTACATGCTTGGCGCCGACCACCACGGCTACATCGGCCGCATGATGGCCATGTGCGCGGCCTTCGGTGACGAACCCGGCAAGAACATGCAGATTCTCATCGGCCAGCTGGTCAACGTGATGAAGGACGGCAAGCCCGTGCGCATGTCCAAGCGCGCCGGCAACGTCGTGACCATCGACGACCTGGTCTCCGTGGTCGGCGTGGACGCCGCCCGCTACTCGCTGGCCCGCTCCGATTACAACCAGAACTTCGACATCGACTTGGCCCTGCTCGCCTCGCACACCAACGACAACCCGGTGTACTACGTGCAGTACGCGCACGCCCGCTCCAAGAACGTGGACCGCAACGCAGCCGCCGCCGGCATCAGCTACGAGGGTGCCGACCTGGCCCTGCTCGACACCGAGGCCGACGGCGAAGTGCTCGCCGCCCTCGCCCAATTCCCGAGCGTGCTCGCCACTGCGGCCGACGACCGCCAGCCGCACAAGGTGGCCCGTTACCTCGAAGAACTGGCCGCCACCTATCACAAGTGGTACAACGTAGAGCGCGTGGTGCCGATGGCCCTGACCGATCCGGAAACCCGTGGCGACGACGAGGCTCGCAAGGCCTTGGAGATTGCCAAGAACCCGGAGCCGGCCCGTGCCGCCGCCCGCCTGAAGCTCAATGACGCCGTCCAGCAGGTCATCGCCAACGGCCTCGACCTCCTCGGCGTCACCGCCCCCGAAAAGATGTGATTATGCCTATTTCTCCAATTTGGCCGGCCGCTACGGCTGTGAATGCCGAAGGCTCCATCGAATTTCATGGTCGTACCGCCGAATCGCTGCTTGACGAGTTCGGCTCGCCGCTCTATCTCATCGACACTGATGAAGTAGTCGCACGTGCTAGGCACTTCGTGCGCGCTGCCGCCGAAGCATTCAACACCTCCACTACGCACGTGAGCTTTGCCGGCAAGGCGTTCTTGTCCAAAGAAGTCGTGCGATTGGTCACCGAGGCCGGCATGTTTGTGGACACTTGCACGATGGGCGAGATGAAAATCGCCCTCGCCGCTGGCGTTCCCGGACGTCGTCTGGTGCTGCACGGCAACAACAAGTCCGATGAGGAAATCGCGCTGGCCATCGAACAGGGCTTCGCCAAAATCGTGATCGACGAGCCCGACGAGCCGGAGCGCGTTGCTGCCATCGCCCGCAAGCTCGGCAAACGCGCCCGCGTGATGCTGCGCGTCACCGTCGGTGTCCACGCCGGCGGCCACGAGTACATCTCCACTGCTCACGAGGACCAGAAGTTCGGCGTGCCGCTGCTGGCCGCCGGGGCCGACGCCGCTGTGCTCGACGTGCTGAACGACCTCAAAGACGTGACGCCTGCCGCTACCAACGCGCGTATCTCTGCGACGCATTCCCCGGAAAATGGCGCGGAAAAGACCGAGAAATCAGAGCGCGAGCTGCACTACGACGTCAAGTACCCGTACGACCTGAGCCACGAGGAAGTCTCCGACACAGACAAAGCGCTGGCCGCCGCGATGGAAGCCATTGCGGACGGTCTGTCCATCGCCGTGCTCAAGACCATCCTCGCCAACCAGGACGTACTCGAACTGGTCGGAGCCCACTCGCACATCGGCTCCAACATCCACGATGCGGACGCCTTCATTCACGCGGCCAAGCGCATGATGCTGCTGCGCAAGACCCTGTGGGCCACCGACGCCTACATCCTGCCCGAAATCGACCTCGGCGGCGGCTACTCCGTGGCCTACACCGATGGCGAAGATTCAATGGACATTGACGTGGAACTCACTCGCTTGGCGGATGCAGTCAACAGCACCAACCGTGCGCTCGGCATGCCCGTTCCGGCCATCAGCTTCGAGCCCGGCCGCTACATCGTGGCGCCCGCCGGCGTAACCCTGTACCGCGTGGGCACCATCAAGCACGTGCACTTGTCCGATGCCAAAGACAGTGACGGCAACCCGATTGCCGAGCGCGTGTATGTGTCTGTGGATGGCGGCATGTCCGACAACATTCGCCCGGCACTCTACGGTGCCGACTACACCGCGCGTCTGGCGAACCGCACCGGTTCCGCTGAAACGATGCTTGCCCGTGTGTGCGGTATGCACTGCGAATCCGGCGACATCGTGGTTCACGAGGTGCAGTTGCCCGCCGATTTGAAGCGCGGTGACATTCTCGCCGTGCCGGTTACCGGCGCATACGGCCGCACCATGGCCAGCAACTACAACCAGGCGCTGATTCCGGCGGTGGTTGCTGTCAGCGAGTCCGGCGCGCACGTCATGCTCCGCCGCCAGACCGTAGACGACCTACTCAACCTCGACGTCAGCGAGTAATCAGCGTGCAGAGGTGAGCGCCTGACAGTCTGTAATGTGCGGTCAAATCCGTCATAATACGAAAAGGGCCGTCAGCTTGATGAGTACTTTCGGTCTGCTGTCGGAAATAATCCGTAAAATAGGCGTGGGATATAGAAAACTTTTTGGAAGGACCCTGAATTGGCTCACAACAGCGAAACCCCGATTCGCGTAGGCCTGCTTGGTGCCGGCACCGTCGGCTCCCAGACCGCCCGCCTGATTGTCGAGCAGAAGGACGAACTGTCCGCTCGTGTCGGCCGCCCGATCGAACTGACCGGCGTCGCCTGCCTCGACCCGAAGGAAACTGAGAAGTTCCCGTGGATCGACCAGTCCATCGTCACCACCGATACTTTGAGCGTGGCCACCAACTCGGACATCGTCATCGAGCTCATCGGCGGCACCACCGTGGCCCGCAAGTTCGTGCTTGCCGCCATCGAATCCGGTGCTTCCGTGGTCACCGCCAACAAGGCGCTGCTGGCCAAGTACGGCCCGGAGATCTACTCCGCCGCCGAGGCCAAGGGCGTCGACATCTACTTCGAGGCCGCTGTGGGTGGCGCGATTCCGTTCCTGCGCCCGCTGCGCGAGTCCCTGGTCGGCGACAAGGTGACCAGCATGCTCGGCATCGTCAACGGCACCACCAACTACATCCTCGACGAGATGACCACCAAGGGTCTCCAGTTCGACGACGTGCTCAAGGACGCCCAAGCCAAGGGCTACGCCGAAGCCGACCCGACTGGCGACATCGAAGGCTACGATGCTGCCAACAAGGCCGCCATCATGGCCACCCTCGGCTTCCACACCTCCGTGACCATCGACGATGTGTCCGTTGAAGGCATCACCAAGATCACCGCCGACGACATCGCCGCCGCCACCGCCGAACACAAGGTCATCAAGCTGCTCGCCGTGGTCGAGAACGGCGAGGCCGGCGTTTCCGCCCGCGTCTACCCGGCCCTGATCGACGAGAACCACCCGCTGGCCTCCGTGCATGGCTCCTTCAACGCCGTGTTCGTCAAGGCCGAGGCCGCCGACGACCTCATGTTCTACGGCCGTGGCGCCGGCGGCGCTCCGACCGCCTCCGCCGTCGTGGGCGACGTGGTGACCGAAGCCCGCCACATTGCTGCTGGCTGCACCGGCCCGTCCATCCCGCTGTACAAGAATCTGCCGAAGGCTCCGATTACCGCCTCCAAGGCTGCATTCGCCGTGCGCTTCCTGATCCACGACAAGCCGGGCGTGCTGGCCGCCATCGCCGCTGAGTTCGCCAAGAACGGTGTCTCCATCAACGGTGTGAACCAAGATCTGAAGCCCACCATGACCGACCCCGGCTACGACGGCGAGATTCAGCAGTTGCGCATCGTGACCCACCTGACCGACGAGGAAACCCTGCGCAACACCGTCAAGGCCGTGCAGGCGCTCGACTTCGTCACCGGCGACCCGTCCGTCCTGCGCGTGCTGGACTGACACCGTCTAGGCTCCCTCTGATGAGGCGGTCGAATGGCTGCCCGTGAGTTGAAAGCTGAATACCCAAGCTCCCCTGACAAGGGGAGCTCCTTTTTAAGGAACAACCATGAACCCAATCTGCAATAGCGTTCACGTGCGCGTGCCCGCCACGTCCGCCAACCTCGGCTCCGGCTTCGATACCGTGGGTCTGGCGCTCGACTACCATGACGAGCTCACTTTCACGCTCAACGACGACCCGAACGACGGCATTGCCCACGTGATCATCCACGGCGAGGGTGCCGACACCCTCCCACGCGACGAAACCCACCTCGTGGTCTCCACCTTCCGCCGTGCCTGTGCCACGTTCGGCCTCGGCCGACTCGGCTTCACGCTGGAAGCGACCAACAACATCCCTCAGGCTCGTGGCATGGGCTCTTCCGCCGAGGCTATCGTGGCCGGCATCGCCGCCGCCGCGGCCTTCGCCCAGACCGGTGACCTCAACCGTCCGGCCGTCTTCGATATGGCCGCCCAGATTGAAGGACACCCGGACAATGTGGCCCCGGCTGTGTTCGGTGGCCTGACCGTCTCTTGGGACTTCGAAACCGCGGAAGGCGTCGGCTCGGTCGCCGTTCCTGGTGGTGAACCGCTGCACGGCGGATTCCACGCCGTCAACTACCCGGTGGACCCGTCCATCACCGCCGCCGTGTTCGTGCCCGACTATGAGCTGTCCACTGAAAAGGCCCGTCAGGCGCTGCCTAGGGAACTGCCATACAAGGATGCCGTCTACAACGTGTCTCGCGTGGGTCTGCTGCCCGCTGCGATGAATCCCGTGGTGCTGGCCCAGGCCGCCCAGCAGGGCAAGTCCGGCGTCGCCGCTGCCCCGGCTCAGGATGCCAATACGTGCGCTTGCGCTGGCGGAACCCGTGAATCGGCGTTCGCTGACGAGCTTGCGGCCGCTCAGGCCCAGTCCAACGCGCTGCTGTTCACCGCCACGCAGGACAAACTGCACCAGCCGTATCGCGGTGCCCTGATGCCGCCGTCCACCGAGCTCATTGCGCTCTTCCGCTCCAAGGGCTATGCCGCCGCAGTCTCCGGTGCCGGCCCCTGCGTGCTCGTGCTGCATTACGGCAACGCCCGCGAAGCCATCGACCAGATCGCATCGGAGCAGCTTGCTTCCGGCCATTGGCGTGTGCTTCACCTGCCCATCAACACCGCCGGCGTCGAAATCGAGCGTCGCTAAGTCGAGGAGAAGGCTCCCGCTGGCGGGAGCTGGCCGCCGCAGGCGGTCTGAGGGTGG
>ERZ507022.378-NODE-378-length-14332-cov-4.57848_pt1 | contig 14332 bp, 13 predicted proteins | sample MGYA00513164_ERZ507022 | MGnify/ENA metagenome assembly ERZ507022 | reverse complement strand
TTTCATATATCTATTTTTTATTTGAAGCTATTTTCTATTAGCATCTGCACTTGCCCTAATGGGATATTAAATATTATACCGTAAATAGACATTCCAAGTAGCAATACTGCAACAACTATGCCTATTCCATAAAGACATCCGTTACTAACTTTAGCTTTTTCAACTTTTATATTTATATAGCTATATATGAGAAATATTGCAATTATAAAAGTCAAAATATAATTTGGTAACATACTCATTATACTTTACCTTTTAGTTGCAAAATTTATTCCAAAACTCAACCCAGTCACTGTGTTCTTCTCTTTGGTCAACGTAAGTGAATGTTTCTTCGTCATACCAATCGTGATTTACTATATCGTCAATAGTCTTAGGAACAAAAAAGTTGAAAAATTCTTTTTTGAATGAGTTTCCGTATTGTAGATAATAGGAACCTACCATCTTGGTGAAATTAGTTCTCTTTACATCTTGTGGTCTATAAAGAAGTGCTTCACCAACCTGAGTTAAATCAGGGCTTACCTCAAGAAAAACTAAACTTAAATCGCTTTTTTTATAGCCAAGTATAAAACTTCTATACTTATAGGAAACAGTACGAAGTACCGCGAAATTAGCTCCACCTATATCTTCTGAATAAGCATAGATTATTTTATATTCTGAGCCATTATCTACTTTCCTATCAAAGATTTCTCTCATCAACGACTTGTTTCCATCACTCTTTGCTTTATCTAGTTCAACTTCTTTTTTTCCTCCAAACAGTCCGAATAGACCCATTTTTTGCTCCTCCGTTCATTTTGTTTTTGAATATAATTATGCTTTATTATACTACTTTTTAGTTGTTTTTTATCACTTTTTATCTGGATTCAATTATTTTTGTCTTTCATATTTTAGGAGTGGTATACCTATTTATTGTTTTTCATTCTTTTTAGAATGTATTACCTTAAACAGCTTATCTTGAAATGTTTCTTTTCCTTTTTTATCAAAATATATCTCTGTTACAAAGATCTTTCCATTTATCTTTTTTGTAAGAATACCGTCAGGCTTTCGTTGTGGTTGTTCTTCTGCCTGTATTTCTTTAATATCTTTTTTCTCATTTTCTGCCATTTAGTTCCTCCTTTCGACTTACACAAAAAAAGATTTCCTGTAATTAGGAAACCTCTTTTGTTTGGTTGATATTTAATTTTAGCTTGTTGCTTGTTGTAGCTTCTTTTTTGCTCGATATTCTCTTGCTTTTAATTTTTCATACTCTCGGCACTTTTCAAGGTTTTTGGCTCGGTATTCTTTGTAATATGCCCTACGATATGCTCTGGCTTTTTCTTTCTTTGCTTCTTCTATTTCTTCCCTCATTCGTAGCATTTCTTGTTCTGTCGGCTCTATCTGTTTTGTAAGTTCATTTTCAAATTTGCCTATATAGTTAAAATAAACCTCTATCCGCTGAACGACATATTTTGCTCTTTTTACATCTCTTTCATGCACTATGATTTTACTGATAAACTCATTGATAATTGTAGGGGTAAGTTCTTCAAAGTTGGAATAGCTTTCTGCAAGTCTGATAAACTTCTTTGCTCTTTGGCTTGCATTTTCACATTCGGATAAGCGTTCTTTGATTTCTTCTTTTTCTGCTTTTAAGGTGTAGTATTCTTCTGCATACTTTCTTGATAACTGCTCATAGCGTTCTGTATCCATATTTCCAAGTGCATTATCTTCATAGAGTTTATTCATCACTCTTTCTATCTGTTCCATTCGGTCTGTGATTTGTGGCATACGCTTTTGATTTTTCTTTACTTCTTCAGTCTGCTCTTTATACAGACTTTTCTTTACAAGTTTCTCAAACTCTGCTTTATTTTCTAAGGAATACTGTGCTATATTTCGCAAAACCTCTTTGAGCGTTTCCATTACCTCATCTACATCAATGCGGTGTGGGGAATTGCATTTAGGGTGCTTTGCTTTTCCTTTGGCATATTCACTGCAATAGGTTACATGCTGTACTTTTTTGTTTTTGTGTATGGTGCGAATGTGCATTTTTGTTCCGCAATCCTTACAGTACATCAGTTCTGATAGTGGCGTGAATTTCTCCGTCTCCGTTTGGTCTTTTGACAGGTGCGTTTTTTAACATACGCTCTACATTTTCAAAGGCAGTTCTATCTATTATCGGCTCATGGACATTTTCTGTTATTTGCCATTTGCTTTTATCTACATAATGGTTTCTCTTATCTCTGTAATGCTTTTCAGTCTTGAAGTTGACTACATCGCCACAATACTCTTGTCTTTTCAGTATGCGTGTTATGGTTGCTTTGTTCCAGTTATAGCGATTTTCTTCATTGAGAGGTTTGCTTTTGGCTGTTCCTCTGCCTTGTCGTTTCATATAAAAGGTTGGAGTTAGTATTTCTTTTTCTTTCAGATAAACGGCTATCTGATTTCTGTTTTTCCCCTCCATAAATAGCCTAAAAATGAGTTTTACAACTTCGGCAGCTTCTTTATCGACCATCCAATAATCTTTGTTCTCAGGGTCTTTTATATAGCCGTATGGAGCTTCTGTTGCGACAGGCTTTCCGTTTGCTCCTTTGGTTTTAATTCCTGTTTTTACTTTCTTGCTGATGTCTCTTGCATACCACTCTGACATGATGTTGATAAAGGGGAGCAAATTCCAATGTGTTTTGGTCAATACTGTCTATACCGTTATTGATGGCGATAAAGCGTACATTGTTTCTTCTAAATATCTCCATTGCATTACCGACTTGAAGATAATCTCTTCCCTATCTCGTCATATCTTTCATGATGACAATACCGATTTTGCCTTGCTCTACATCGCTTATCATCTGTGTATAAGCTGAACGGTCAAAGAACCTACCACTTTCGTCATCGTCAATATAGTGGCGAATGTTTATCAGCTTTTTATCTCTTGCATATCTTTCTAAAAAGGCTTTTTGATTGACAATACTATTACTCTCGCCACCATCTCTATCTTCATCACCAACTGAAAGGCGGGAGTATAGCGCTGTAATTTTATATATGATATTCTATCATGCAATATCCTCCTTTTCTCGTGTCTATATATCACTCCTGTTCAGTTAATATTATGCAACCCAGCCTTTGGAGAAGGTTGCCTCCATAGTCATGTGAACGTTTGGCTGCTCGGCACCTGTGAAAAATGCTCGAACTGCATCTACTACATGAATATCGCGACCACGATAAACAGTAGACATCCCATCTGTATCTGACCAGATCTTTGAAGTATCTGTCTGAGCGATAGCGTTCATAAGAATATCAACGAAATTATCGCACATCGGGGAGGCTGAAAAACGACAACCAGTAATCTGCAAACTTGCTCCATCGATACCGCAGACAGCATTGCCATACGTAACATGTTCAGTGGAGGTGGTCATGGTTGTAGTCTCCTTTTCTAGACCTTCTATGGTCCAGGAGACTCGTTGCACTCTTTGAGCGGTGTACACTCGTTTTGTGCTCGTCACTTCCTTCGCTGGTATTAACCAGATCAGGTTCAATGGGTTTTATTCTCAGTCACGCGACTCCCCAGGACTCGGTAAGCGTAACATAGAAAGATGACATGAGTTTGTTTTCATAATGTATTAAAGGAGCTTTCGTTTGGATATTATCCCACCGCATCATCGCCGAAATATAGCTATAACCCTAGGATTTATCGGTGGCGCCATTGACGTCTATTGCCACACGCAATTCAAAACTCTTGTTGCCACGCAAACAGGAAATGTTGTGATGATGGCAAGCGATATTTTTGATAAAAAGTACTCGTTTTTTATTGCTAAATTCGTTGCTATTATCCTTTTTGCTATTGGTTTTGTAGCGGGCATATACATAAAGCAGCATGCTCGCACAGCATTATGGCGCATTTACGCACTTATTCCCATGACAGTTGCCACTGTTATTTTGCCTTTTATTCATTCGCATACCGTACTGAGCATAATGGTATTGTCTTTTGGCACCGGAATTGTAATGAATTCTTATGCTGGCACAAAGATTGAAACCGTTCCCTATACCATCATGATGACCTCAGGAAATTTCCGCCGCATGCTCAGCAGCATCTATGCTTTCGTCACTACGCCAGCAAAAAAACGTAGTGCACAAGTTCGTCGCGATGTGAGTAATTATGTAATTATTGTGCTTAGTTTCTTAGCAGGAGCTTTTGTTAGTGCTGTTGCAGTGCATGTATGTGGAGCGTATGCTGTATGGCTTGTAACCCTTGCATTACTTGTTGTTTCATATCTGTATGCCACCTCGGTTTTGCGAGAAAATTTGAAGGATAAGGTATTCTAAAAGTTTCATACAGTTTGCCAGTGGGTAGCACTCTGGTTAGTATAGCTATGTGATAAAGATGGATTATTCCAAGGAAATGGTATGTGCGGTTTTGTAGGATATCTCAGTTCAAGCGTTACTGATGCTCAAGTTATTAAGACTATGAGTGACGTTATTGCTCATCGTGGCCCGGATGACTGCGGTTATTACGATAACGGATACGCGCATTTCGGCTTCCGTCGCCTCAGTATTATTGATGTGCAAGAAGGTGCTCAGCCTATTTATAACGCTACAAATGATATTGTTATTATTTTTAACGGCGAAATTTACAATTACAAAGAACTGCGTTCAGAGCTGATTGAAGAAGGCTACACTTTTAAAACACATACTGATACAGAAGTTATTCTGCATGGTTACGAAGCATGGGGAGAAGAAGGCGTTCTTTCCAAATTACGCGGTATGTTTGCTTTTACTATTTGGGATGATAACGAGAAAAAACTGTTTGGTGCTCGTGATCATTTCGGCATTAAACCGTTCTACTACACGCAGATTGGTGATGACTTTGTATTTGGTTCCGAAATCAAATCTTTCTTGCCATATCCTACGTTTAAGAAGGAAGTAAATCCTCAAGCTCTCAAAAATTATCTGGTATTCCAATACAATCCTCTGGGCGAAACCTTCTTCAAGGGAGTTCACAAGCTACGTCCAGGTCACTACTTCATCTTCAAAAACAACAAACTGACTATTAAGCGATACTTTAAGATTGAACTCGACTATAAAGACGAGGGCTTTGAGCAAACGGTTGCCAATATAGATAAGGAAGTTGAGGATTCCATTCGCTACCATAAGCGTAGCGATGTGGAAGTGGGAGCTTTTCTATCTGGCGGAGTGGACTCAAGCTATGTTGTAGCTAAAGCACATGTTGATAAAACCTTTTCAGTTGGTTTTGAGAATAAAGGTTTTGACGAAACGATGTATGCGCGCGAGCTCTCAAAAGATTTGAACATCGATAATTTTACGAAGATGATTACGCCAGATGAGTTCTTCGAAGGTGTTCAAAAAGTACAGTATTATTCCGATGAGCCACATGCCAACCTGTCTGCTGTACCATTGTATTTCTTAGCTCGTATGGCAAGAGAGCAAGTGAAAGTGGTGCTTTCAGGTGAAGGTGCAGATGAGCTTTTTGCTGGATATAACGACTATGAGATGCCATGGTTAAACCGAGCATATCGTGTTTTGCCATTCTGGTTGCGCAACTGGTTGTATAAGAAAACCAAGGATTTACCGCATTTCCACGGCAAGACGATTATTACCAAGTTTGGTGAAAAACTCGAGGATTCCTATATTGGTTTAGCAAAGATTATGAGCGATGACGAAGCAAATGATATTGTGACGTCACAGTACAAGAATCCTGTGAAGGCAAGCGATTTAACTCGTAAATATTATGACGATGTAAAAGACATGGATGAAGTATCTAAGCGTGTGTACTTAGATATGAATATGTGGATTGTAGAAGATATTCTTCTTAAGGCCGATAAAATGACCATGGCTAATTCGCTTGAGCTTCGCGTTCCTTTGCTCGACAAGGAGATGTGGAATCTTGCACGCCGTATTCCACCAAAGTATAAAGTGCATAACACTACAACAAAGTATGCCTTTAGAGAGGCTGCTCGTCGAGCATTACCTGAAGCTTGGTCGAAGCGCCGTAAAGTTGGTTTCTTGGTGCCGTTTATTAAGTACATTGAACAAGACAAGTACTATAACATCGTTAAGAGCATGTTTAATGAGCCATTTGTGGGTCGATTCTTCGATGTAGACAAGATTAATGCCTTGCTTGATGATCATTACCATGGTGTGAAAAATAATGGACGTAAAGTCTATACAATTTATACTTTCTTAGTGTGGTATAGCATTTACTTTGTTCATAACACGGTAGAAAACTCTGTACAGAACGCGGGAGTAAGCCATGAATAAAGCCGTTGTTTTAGGCTGTAACTACTATATTGGTTTAAGTATTATTCGATGCTTAGGCTCCGAAGGTGTGCCTGTGGTCGCATGTGATTACAACTTTAAGAAGGCTTATGCTGCCCGATCGAAGTATGTGAGTGAACGTTTGAACGTGCCGAGCTTGAATAAGTTCGACGCTCAAGCATGTGCTGACCTTATAGAGTATGGCAAAAAACAGTCAGAAAAACCTGTGCTTTTTCCTACTCATGATAAATATGTGGAGTTTATCGACACATATTATGATCAGCTGTCTGAGTATTTCTTAGTAAGCCAAGCAGAGAACGGTTTGAACTCTCGTGTTCTTGATAAGTGGACTTTAGGTAAGCTTGCTCAAGAACATGACGTGCGTATTCCGGCAACTATTAGCGTTAACGATGAGCAATTTGAGAGCAAAGTGCTCGGTATTGGTTTTCCTTGCATGATTAAACCAGTAGATACAGTTGTGTTTACGAAAGTTTTTAGACAGAAGATTTTCTTATGCAATGATATGGAAAGCCTGAAAAGTAGGATTGCTGCGTGTGCTGAACATAATATTGATGTTTTTGTTCAAGAACTTGTGCCAGGTTTTGATGATCATATGTTGACATATGATTTTTACATTAACAGAGAAGGTAAGACCACACATTACATGACTGCTCATAAGTTTAGGCAGTGGCCGATTAATTTCGGTGCCTCTGTTTTTACGGAGCAGAAGTATGACAAGCGCTTAGTGGAAATTGGCAAAGACTTCGTAGAAAAAATTGGCTATCGTGGTTTTGGCGAGATTGAGTTCAAAGAACACGAGAACACCAAAGAAATCTATTTGATTGAAATTAACGCGCGAACAACCAACTTTAATAATCTTATTTATAAAGTTGGTCTCAATATGCCGTATGTAGCATACCTAGATGTAACGGGACAACTCAACGAAACAAAGTTCCTTGAGCACAATACAAATTATGCCTTTATTTATGGTTTAGAAGACTTCTTTGCTTTGCTTGCTTATTCGAAAACAAAGCAGCTGTCTTTCTGGAAGGGATTCTTCCAGATTTTCACGAAGAAACTCGCACCTGCAATATTCTCATGGTCGGATCTTAAACCGTGGTGTGCTTTTAACGCTATGCTTATGGGCAGGGCGTGGCGCAAGATAACAAGGAGATAATGCATGTATAAAGGTGGAGTTATTGGTGGCATGGGCCCATTAGCTACGGTCGAATTTTATAACCGACTGGTGCGTAAGAGTCCCGCGAACTCTGATAATGAGCATGCTGATGTAATTATTCTGAATCATGCAACCATTCCTGATCGCACACGATGCATTATGAATCATCGTGATGATGATTTTCTCAATGCAATTCGTCCTGATTTTGATTTGCTGAATTCTTTAGGTGTTAAGGTTATTGCTATTCCATGTAATACCAGTCATTACTATTACGATAAGCTGTGCGAATTCACAGATATTCCCATTGTCAATATGGTGGAAAGTTCCATTATTGAAGCGAAAAAACGTGGGTTCACTCGTGCTTGTGTTTTCTGCACAGAAGGAACAGCATCGTCAGGTATTTATGAAAAGTATGCGCTCAAACATGGTCTGACTATTGTTGAGCTGGACGAGGCTGATCGTACAGCTATGATGGACACGATTTATTCCATTAAGGAAAAAAATTCTACAGAAGGGGAGAAGCTCAACGATGTTATCTCCCAATACTGTGACGCTCAGACTGTGGGTATTATTGCGTGTACCGAGTTAAGTTTGATTGATTTAAACGAGGCGAATAAGCCTTTGGCGTTGGATGCTCTCGACGTGTTGGTTGCACGCACATTAGAGTATCTGTATGAAACGAAGTAGATTACCACTTTATCTTTCATGCTGTGGCTTATCTTGTGAACATGACGATAGTCACAGCATGAATATTTTGCTGTCCCCCCCCTAATATTTTGCCCTGAGAATATTCAGGAATTTTTCAGCTTGCTTATGTAAGAATGCTAGTCTGAAGAATTCAAGACGTTTAAGGGTAAAATGAAAACGGATTTACCAAGTTTTTGACCGGTTGTTGTCGGTAGCGATACGAATGCATACAATGTGGCACGATCTTTTCACTCTGTATAGGGTGGGGTAACGAAGGTTTTCTGCCAATCTGGACTGCTTATGGTTGCTCACTCCAAGATTTGCGATGTGAGTGTTATTCCTGATTTCGCTGATGACGCTGTGCTTGTGCGTACTTTGATTGAATACGCACAGCAGCATGCTCAGGCGCGTTTGGTTCTTTTTGCTGCGAGTGAAGAGTATGTGCATCGGATTTTATCGGTTCGTGATGAGCTATCACAATATTACATTATTCCGTATGCTCAGAAAGACCTAGGATTACGTATTTCCGATAAGCCACAGTTCTATGCGATGTGTGAGCAATACAATCTGCCATATCCTAGAACAACAGTTGTTACGCTTTTAATGATCTTGTGTGCAATCAGCCTGCCGAATCGCAGACCGTGTATGGAACTCAGAAGTTTGTATGGCTCAACTGTGGGCAGAGATTATTTAATCATGTAGTGAAAAAATATCATTCACAGCTCGCTGAACATGTTCCTTCTACTACGAATATTGGTAATACCTTGGATTACCGTCGAGATGGGCACTGGAAACGCAGAATACTAATTAGACGCTATTTGCGTGGATATAATAAGCGCATACTTGCTCAATATCGTCAGCAATCTTAGTCGAAACGTTTTCAACGCGCAACGAGCACGGTCTGCACGGCTATATCAAAACTATCGGGCGTAAAATCGCATACCTGACAGCCATATGTCGTGCTGATCGTTGAGCCAGCAAAACCGCTCAAAAAACGATCGTAATACCCGCCGCCATAGCCGATACGAAAGCCGTTGTGATTGACGGCAACGAGTGGCACATGAATCATGTCAATCGAATCAATGCTCACTATACTGTCTGCAGTATGCGCAAGCGGCTCAAGAATTCCAAAAGATGAGCGCACTAAATCACTGCTAGTTATATCGCAAAACTCCATACCTCGGTGAGCTAAGGTACGGGGGATAAGCACTTGCTTGCCATCCTTTAACGCTCGTTCAATAAAATCTTGCGTATTATATTCGTGAGGCAGAGCCATATATGTGGCTATAACCCTAGCATGCATATATTCAGGCGTGTTGCACAACTTCTCGAGAAGATACTTGTCGTCGCGACCTTTCTTCTCCCTATCTAGCGCTTTCATAGCCTGTAAAACATGGGCGCGAATTTCTTTTTTGCTCATACATATGCTCATAGTGCTAGTGTACTCTGTGCATTCTCATTAGAATGGGAAAAGAGTAAATGAGGGCACTGCTGTAAAGCATGTGCATAAAGGAGCAGAGGATATGACTAATCGCGACAAATCCGACAAAACACAGGCATCGTTGCATAATAAACGCGCCTCATTGTCGGAGGTTAATCGCAGTATTACCGTTACGCAGTCACGGTCGTTCTGGCGAAACTTTTTTACTTTCTCTGGTCCGGGTGCTCTTGTGGCAGTGGGATATATGGATCCAGGAAATTGGATTACCAGTGTTGTAGGCGGTGCAACTTATAAATATGCTTTGCTCAGCGTTATTTTGCTGTCATCTCTGGTTGCTATGCAGCTTCAGCATATGTGCGGGAAACTGGGATTAGTAACCCATCAGGATTTAGCCCAGCATCTGGCTGCGCGTTCTCCAAAATGGCTGCGTTGGATACTTTTCGTTGTGATTGAACTTGCTCTAGTTGCCACTGATTTAGCAGAAGTATTAGGCTCGGCTATTGCTCTTCATCTGCTTTTTGATATTCCTATATTGATTGCGATTATTATTACTGTTCTCGATGTAATTATTTTGCTGGGGCTTATGCATTTGGGCTTTAGAAAGATAGAAGCTGTTGTGTCGGCTCTTATCTTTACGATTGTAGTTATTTTTGGTTATTTGGTTGCTTTGTCTGGACCAGATTTTGGCGATATTATGCGCGGATATATTCCTAATCCTGGAACTTTTATGAACGGTAAGGATTCAGCAACAATTTTGGCGCTGAGTTTGGGTATTATCGGTGCAACAGTTATGCCGCATAACTTATATTTACATTCTTCGATTGTGCAGACACGAGATGTCGATTCTCGCAATGAGCAGGAGCTGGATAAAGCTGTGCGTTTTATGACTTTAGATTCAAACGTACAGTTAAGCATGGCTTTTGTAGTTAATTCGCTTTTATTGATTTTGGGAGCTTCTGTTTTTTATGGTCATGCTCAGGATGTTATGGCTTTCGAACAAATGTACAATGCTCTGGCGAATCCTCACATCGCGGGGGTTATTGCTAGTAAATTTGTGGCAACTCTTTTTGCAGTCGCTTTGCTGGCGAGCGGTCAGAATTCAACAATTACGGGTACTTTGACTGGTCAGATTGTTTTAGAAGGCTTTATGCATATTAAAGCGCCACAATGGATTATTCGTTTACTGACTCGTGCTATTACTCTTGTGCCAGTTATAGTTGTAGCAGTTCTGAGCAATGGTTCCGAGCATAGTTTGGACGATTTAATTGTGTATTCTCAGGTATTCCTTTCACTTGCTCTGCCGTTCTCTATCTACCCGCTGATTTATTTCACGTCTAAAAAGTCTATTATGGGGCGTTATGCTAATGCGCGATGGAACACCATTCTTGGCTATGTGGTGGCAACAGTACTTACTATATTAAATCTTCAGCTCATAGTGTCTGTGGTGATGTAAGATGCTTCGCGGAATAAATTTAGGTAACTGGTTGGTTCTGGAAAAGTGGATGGATTCCACGCCTTTTCACGGGAGTGAAGCTGCAGATGAAGTATGGCTCCATCGTGACTACGGTCACTCTGTACATGATGTGCTTCGCAAACATCGTGACACGTATATTACTGAGGAAGATTTTGAATCTTTGCATGGTGCAGGGGTTGAGCTCGTCCGTATTCCTGTTCCATATTTCGTTTTTGGTGACCGTGATCCATACCTTGGCTGTATTGAATATATTGACCGTGCTTTTGAATGGGCAGAAAAACGTGCTATGCGTATTCTTTTAGACTTACATACCGTGCCAGGCAGTCAAAACGGTTTTGATAATGGTGGATTATCTGGAGTAGCACGATGGCATAGCAATGAAGAAGAAGTGCTCTTCGCCTTGTCTGTTATTGAACGTTTGGGCATACGCTACGGTAAACGGGCTGGCCTCTATGGTATTGAAGTTTTGAACGAACCTGCGAGTTGGAGTGTATGGCGTGCGAATAAGAAGACATATGTGGCGCGCGATCCTCAAGAAGCAGAAGGTTCAGCGCATGTTCCTATAAAGTTTCTCATACGTTTTTACAAAGCGGCATACAGCAGATTGCGTCGCGTATTAGGAAACGATAAAGTCATAGTTTTTCATGATGGTTTTCGTTTGATGTCTTGGCCGTGGATACGCATAACACGCTTGAGAACAATGCATAATATTGCTTTCGATACGCATATTTATTCTACCTTTATAGAGCGTTCAATGCCTGCATGGATTGCGCGACTTGTGCAGTATGCGTCATGGCGGCGTAATTTTTATCGGTTCTTTTATGATATGCAACAGTTACGTATTCGTTGTGTGCGTGCAGCCGGTGCAGATGTGATAGTGGGCGAGTGGTGCGTAGAAAATCAAGAAAGTTTAGTTCTTGAAGAATATACGCATGATTTTGAGGATATGCAGTTATCTGCGTATGAGTCTGCAGGCGTGAGCGCTGAATTTATGTGGAGCTACCAGACAGAAAGAGATGAGAAAAAACGAGAGCGATTAACAACATCGTGGAAGAGATTTTGGGACTGGCGTTATTGGCATAGGGGAAACGAGAACTAGAATGAACATATAGTATGGGGAGAACCGATAGCATCGATTCTCCCCATCATCCTTTTCATATCTTGCTGTTGAGTTTTCCTATAGTTTTAATCGTGGACTGCGAAAACTGCTCGCTGAAGATCACTTCGCCAAGAAGAATGACCAATAAGAACTTCAAATTCGCCATTTTCTACAATTCGATGACCTTGAGCATCTACAATAGAGCAGTCAGACACCGGAATATTGAACTCCACAGTGCGAGTTTCTCCGGCTTCTAAAGTAATGCGCTTAAATGCTTTCAGTTCACGATCTGTCCAGCTCACTGACGTTACAATATCGCCAATATACAGCTGCACGATTTCCGTGCCTGAGCGTTTACCTGTATTGGTTACGTCAATCTGTGCATGAATTACTTCTCCATGAGCATACGCAGGAACAGTTACTTGTGGAGTATTCTCATCTGGCATAGCCCATACAGTACTCGAAATATCTTCGACACTTTCTTGAGTACGATGAGTGCCCAATAGGGTAATATCGCCATATTCAAAGCTCGTATACGATAAACCTTCTCCAAAAGCGAAAGCTGGGTCTTGCGTCAAATCTGCATAACGGTTACCATGCTGACCGCGAATCTGGTTGTAATATACAGGCAATTGACCAGCATGACGAGGGAAAGTAATAGGTAAACGACCTGATGGATTAACCACACCATAGATGATTTCGGCGAGCGCTTGGCCACCCTTCATGCCCGGACTTGGAGCCCATAACAGAGCGTTAGCTTGTAGAGCGCTGTCAGGCAGAACTTGAGGCTTACTCGACATAAGAACAATAACTGTTGGAGTGCCGGTAGCAGTTACTGCATCAATGAGCGCGTTTTGACCGCCTAACAGTTCTAACGTGGCTGTAGAGCAGCCTTCGCCAATAAGCTGTATAACGTCGCCAACAACAACGACGGCAACATCAGCGTCCTTCGCGTTCTCTACGGCTTCATCAATAAGATGTTGATCAATTGCAGCGCTTTGACCTACAAGAGGACGAGGCTGCCCATCAGGATAAAACTCGCCATCTGGATCTGGAACGAGGTCAATAATATTCGCCCCCTGAGCAGTGGTCATGCTCCAACCTTCAGGTAGAAGTTTTTCTAAACCGTCTTTAATAGTTGTAATTTTCTCGCGTGGATGACCATCTTTAATCCACTCAACTTGACCTGAGCTTCCTGCCCAATCGCCCAACTGTGTTTGAGCATCATCAATCAGCGATCCAATCAAAGCGATAGAACCAGATGCAGCTTCAAGAGGTAAAGTACCGTCATTGCGTAACAGAGTAATGCTTTCGCGGGTTAGTTCAAGATTAGCTTGAGCATGTTCATCGTTACCAATAATACGAGCAGCAGCATCCGCATCTGGCAGACGAGGATCTTCAAATAATCCCATACGGAACTTCAAAGCCAAAATGCGGCTGACTGAACCATCTAACTCACTTTCATCGAGCAGACCTCGCTGAACAGCCTCATACGTAGCTTCAAAGAACTCAGGGGAAGTCATAATAAAATCATTGCCTGCACGTACTGCTGCAACCGCTGCTTGCAGAGGATTTTGCATTACGCGCTGCTCCCATACTAAACGGCTCACATTAGCCCAATCAGTAATAAGCGTGCCCTTATAACCCCACTGATTGCGCAAAACATCGTTGAGTAACCATTTATTCACGGTAATAGGTACGCCTTCAATCGACTCGTAACCCAGCATAAACGTGCCAATACCTTCTTTTGCCACACGTTCAAAAGGAGGAAGGAACCATGAGGCGAGCTTGCGGTGAGATAAATCTGCTTCAGAAGCATCGCGTCCACCTTGAGTTTCGGAATATCCGGCAAAATGCTTTGCAGTAGCCAAAATCGAGTTCTTTCCCAGCGGCTTGTCGGAGTTGGTCATGCTGCCGCCTTGATATCCGCGAGTCATAGCAGAAGCTAATTCGCCGATGAGATAAGGGTCTTCTCCGAAAGTTTCTCCTACACGACCCCATCGTGTGTCGCGAGAAATACATAAGACAGGGGAGAAAGTCCACTGCACGCCAGTCGTCACAGCTTCTCGCGCAGTAATGCGAGCAGCTTCCTCAATCTTTTCGCTATCCCAGCTGCACGCCATACCAAGCTGTTCAGGGAAAATCGTTGCACCAGGATAGAAAGAATAACCGTGAATAAGATCATCACCCACCAGCAGAGGAGTTCGCAAACGAGTG
>ERZ507022.356-NODE-356-length-14923-cov-4.63943_pt1 | contig 14923 bp, 9 predicted proteins | sample MGYA00513164_ERZ507022 | MGnify/ENA metagenome assembly ERZ507022 | reverse complement strand
AACTACCCAGACGTGAACGGCGTATTTAACAAGTACGGTTCCGACGCGATGCGCTGGTTCCTTATGAGCTCGCCAATTTTGCGCGGCGGAAACCTTATTGTTACTGCAGACGGCATTCGCGATACTGTTCGTCAAATTATGTTGCCTTTGTGGTCCACATATTATTTCTTCAGTTTGTATGCCAATGCTGCGAACAGTGGCGAAGGTTTCGATGCGCGACAGGTGCGCGCCGACGAAGTGCATGACTTGCCTCATATGGATCGTTATCTGTTGGCTCGTACCCGAACTCTCGTAGAGCGTACGCAAAAGCACTTGCAAGATTACGGCGTTGCCGATGCTTGCGCGGACGTGGCTGATTATATTGATATTTTGACCAATTGGTATGTGCGTAACACTCGTGACCGCTTCTGGAATGAAGATGAGAACGCTTTCAATACGTTGTATACCGCTTTGGAAGTTCTCGCTCGTGTGATGGCTCCACTTGCCCCAATGGAAGCAGAAACAGTATGGCGTGGCCTGACCGGTGGTGAATCCGTACATTTGGCTGACTGGCCATTCTTGAAGGATGAAGAAAGCGAGAAGTCAACGGAATTGGGCGATGTGCTCAAGGCTGATGACGACCTCGTACGCACCATGGATAAGGTACGCGAAGTAGTATCCAGCACACTCAGCTTGCGTAAGGCTCAGAAGATTCGCGTTCGCCAGCCATTGGCACAGCTGACCGTTGTGGCAGACAATGTTGACGCAGTACGCGAATATGAAGAGCTGCTCGAATCTGAGCTGAACGTAAAGCAGATCCAGTACACCACCCTCGAAAATGCTGGTGACCACGGTTTGCGCGTAGTCAACGAATTGCGCGTGAACGCACGTGCTGCAGGACCTCGATTGGGTAAGAATGTTCAGTTTGCTATTCGCGCTTCTAAGTCGGGTGCATGGCATGTGAATGAAGAAGGTATGCCAGTTGTTGACGCTCAAGGTGTTGACGGCGGTATTGCTTTGGTAGAAGGTGAATACGAGCTGATTTCTCGCGTAGAAGCTGCAGAAGGCGGAGCTGACGAAGCAAGCTCTGTGTCCGCATCTTTGCCAACAGGCGGTTTCGTACTTCTCGACACCACCTTAACCGATGACTTGCTGGCAGAAGGTTACGCTCGCGATGCAATTCGCAGTGTTCAAGACGCACGAAAAGCTGCAGATCTTGATATTTCTGACCGCATTAGCTTGGTTCTTACCGCTCCAGCTGCAGACGCAGACAAGCTCAAGCAGTTCGAAGAGCTGATTTCCACTGAAACTCTCGCAACCAGCTTCAGTGTGAATGTTGCTGATGTGCAAGAGCTTGAGGTGAAAGTGGAGAAGGCTTAGGTATTAGCTTTATAGCAAGTTAGGCAAGCCTCGCGCTCGCTGTTCTCTCCTGTGTCTGACTGGGGAGGGCAGCGGCGCGGGTTTCGTTGTTGCGAATTTGAGTTGTCAATTTGGGAAACGCGGGAGATATGTTCTCCCGAGAGTGATATACTAAAAGAGCTAATTCACAGTAAGGGCGGACTCGTTAGCCGCCTTGAATGCTAAGCAGAAAACTGCAGGGGAGGCTTTGCCTCCCCGTTTTTTCTATTTTTCTGATATGCCCCAATTAGGGTTATTCGTCATTTTGTGTGTCTGTGGGAGTGGTGTGTGTTGCTTCGTTTTTGTTAGATTGTTTGGTTTGGGTAGCGTGTGGGAGTGTGGAATTCGTTCCAGTCGATGCCTGTGCCATACGTTTGTGGTATGCCGTATATATCGTGTCTGACATCACTTTGGCATTACCATGCGTGCTGGTATAACTTGTCGAGCTGGTCAGTGATCATAGCGTGGTAAACAAGCCGTTGGTCGCTCTGGGGATACTGGGTGTGTTGATGACAATACCAGTACACAGCGGTGATTCGTTTGAATAAACTCAACCCTCTATGATCGTGTAACATTTGGCGTATATCCGCGTTAAATGAATCGATTCTATTATTCGTTGATGGAGCATAATCAAATTGAAGGAACGTGAATAATTGTTGTTCTTCGATTCTACAGTCAAGTATTCTGCGTGCCTTAACCAGTCTTTTGTGATAATCGTGCCATGACCCGTCCTGGTACCTGCTTTTGACCTATAGCCCTGTTTTCCCGCTCGAGGTTCTACTGTTCTTCTTCATAAGCGTGTGCCATAAATCGCATAATGGTCGTTGCATACCCCTTTATACAACCCAGAGCATGAAAACACTGACAAGCCAACAAAATCAGCACGTCCCAGCATATTACAGACACACATTATGGCTAAGTGTCATGGTCAATCATGCAACCATGAACACCTCTCAAACACACACAAAAACAAGACCTAAGACAACAAAACAGACACACAAAATGGTGTATAACCCGTTACATTTTTCTTTTTGGCACAGAAATTCAACGAGCACTTGTATAAGTGAGTCGGTGGGCTGAACTGCACCCCCTTCGTTAGGATAAAAGAATAGAGGGAGAGTTTCTCGACTGCAACGTTTAGGAACTCATGAGAAGAAGGTAGAGTTATGACTCATCAACGATTATCGACGCTAAAAGCATTGCGCATGATATGTGTCCGTCTAGCTACGGTGCTTTTCGTTTTCTCGTCTTCGGCTTATGCGCACCTCATGTTGCCTTTGTGGCTAATGAAGTGAATAAAGTTGAAGATGGAGCATACGAGAATAGCTATGATGCACAGATAGACACACAGAACCCGTTTCCACAGATTATTAGTGACGATGAAGTAAATGCTCATATTGAAGCAATCAAGGCATATGAAGGCAAAGATGCTTATAATTTTGAACGGTACTGATTAGACAAATTTTTGATTACGTATCTTGATAATTCTACTGAATTATTAGACCGTACTGAGTATCGCACTCGTTTGAATAATAGACAGTTCGATGTGACAACCATCCGTTCAGTCAATTACTATACGGTTTTTGTTCCTTATGTTGACGACAATCACGATATGGTGCATAAGAAATTTATTTTTGGTGGATGGACATATAACCGTCGTGCAGTTCGTGGCAATGATGGGGAATGATCATCGACAAATTCGTTGGTTAAGAAGAAAACGGCAGCGGAGGAAGCGATGAATCTCTCAGCGTCGAGTGGAACGGGAATAAACTCAATAGCACCTATAAAAACCATCAAGATGGTACAGGTAATATTGTCAGCGAAAATCCCATATATCAGCGTGGGTATAAAACTGTTATGCCGCAATATATACATTTGAAGCATACAATAGCTAACGGTAACTTACCAGGAAGAACGCTGTATGCGTCAAGTTCTATGGGCTTCCGCGGTACGAATATGTATATCGGATCTATGAACAACAGGAACAGCATTAAAGCCGGAACAAGTATTTTCCGCTCGTACTATAGCTCACACAGTTCAGAACATATTTCTTTTGTTGATGATTTTGAATATAGAAAAGCTCGTCATCTCCCTATAACGAATCTTATTGACGAGCGCAGTAAAGATACTGCTCTTTTCTCTGATGCTGCGCACACTCCTATTGTGCAAGACGATGGTAAAGACTTTGAAGCATTAGCGAGTCCACTGAATCTACATGGCGTAGTAGAAATGGGAACTCCGAAAGATGATAGTTCTGGTTGGAGTGAGAACGGAAATAGTGATCGACGTTTTAGTGTGCTCGCTCCCGAAGCTCATTTCCCAAGATATGCTAATTTTCGTGAGTCCTATCTGAAATATCAGGGCTGGCCAACAGGTGTTACTCCTACAGAAATGGAAATAATTCCTAATGCTGAAGGCACTCCAGGCGATACGAATTATCTGCTTTTCTCCACAGTCAAGTCAACACTATCAGATATAGCCAGTGAGAAAGATATTCCTGGATACGTTTACGTAGGTGAAGATATAGATGCAGTTCCTGACTATGGTTCTTACGCAACGCGAACGAACGGCTATATTATGCCGGCCATCAATGCTACTACGCTCGTACTGCTGATAATAAAGGAGTGCTCATTAAAGATAAACTTGTATCTGATAAAGATGGCATGATTCACTTAGCATCGCAACCGTTAGATTACGATCAGCTGTCTAAGCTAACTGTGGATAACGAAGCTATAAAAGAGAAAAAAGTGGTGATTGATAGCAACTATTTTACCTTAACTGATAAGCGGACTGTCACTTCCGATGAAGATCAAGGTAATACCTATCTTTTCCCAGGTACATATGTTTTGAAAGAAACACAGGCACCAAAGGGATACGTTGCTTCATATGATATTGAATTTGAAGTTCCTGTTAATAAGGATAAAAGTGATGATGCTCTTGTGATTCAGGCGGAGAATAAGAAGAAGCCTGAATCGACTCCCGAACCGACACCTCACCCGGTGCCAACAGACAATCCACAACCGAAGACTGAAAAATCGAAGCCAAAGATTTTGGCACACACTGGAAGCGGTTCGGCTGTGCAGCTGGCTCTCGTTGCTGTTCTAGCTAGCATCGCAACTGCTTGTGTTTCTCTTCGAATGGCTCGCCGATTGACTTACTAAGTACATCGTACGTATTTGCCAGATGTGTACTCAGTCGAGAAAAGCTCCTTCTTCTCTTCCTTTGCATAGGTGAAGAGAAGAAGGAGCTTTTTGTGCGCAAGTGTCAGCTACATGTATGTGGTGAGGGTCACAATGTGGACTATTCATAACACGCAGGTCACGGTTGTGTCATAGTAACACTGCCAATGGCTAAAACATACACATTTATGTTCACGGAAAGAACAAGGAGATGGGGTCCATGAGTGAACTCACATATGCGGTAATCGGTGCTGGTGCAATGGGGTATCGTTATGGCATTTTGCTTCAAGAAGCAGGTAAGAAGGTAGATTTTATTGATGCTTGGGAACCAAATATTGAAGCAGTGAAGGAACAAGGCGGCGTATGGGTGAGCCGTGATCATGAGGGCCGTCACTTGGTGCCAGTGAACCTGTATCGTCCAGAAGAATATACAGGAAATCCGGACGTATGGATTATCTTCCTCAAGCAGATGCAACTTGAAGATATGCTCAAGCGCTGTGCTCATTTATTCAAAGATCATCAGGTTGCTTTCTCAGCAATGAACGGATGGGGTCATTTCGAGAAGATTAATCAATACTTCTCAACAGATCGTATCTACGGTGGAACCGCAATTATTGCAACTGTTTTGAACGGTCCAGGCGATGTTGATTTCATTGGTAAGAAGGGTACAGGCTCTATGCACATGTGTGCAATGAATGAGCACATTACCGATATTGAACGTGCAATTGCTGATGACTTTACTGCAGCACACATGAATCCAGAAATTACCACAGACTTTAAGGGCACATGCATGGCCAAGATTGTGTTCAATTCTGTGGTGAATACCTTATGTACCATGTATCAGATTACTATGGGACAATTTGCTGATTACGAAGGCTCCCATGAGATGACTCAGCAGCTTGTTTCTGAAGCATATGCTGTATGTGAAGCCGCTGGTATTCCTATGATTAACAGCGTAGATGAAGAAGTTGAATCTATCGAATACGCAAGCCGTGTGGGTAATCCACTGCATTACCCATCTATGTATCAAGACATGATTCACGGACGACCAACAGAAGTAGATTATATCAACGGATATATTGCTCAACTCGGACGTGAACATAATGTTGACTGCCGCACCCACGCTTTCTTGACTCATGGCGTGCATTTAGCAGAACGAGCATTCCAGATTCATCACGCGCAAGAAAAGTAAAAAACTATCTTTCCTATATATGGGGCTGAGTGCAGCATACTACCGCACTTAGTCCTTTTCTTTTTCTGTGTTAATGTGACGAGCGCTCACAGTAATCTCACCTCAAATGTGCAGATAATTATCAGAGTCTTCCGACACGCAATATAAGTGAAGCGCAATTGCCTATAATATAACGGTGCCCACAAGGGTAGTGTACAGGAATAAAACCTACGGAGGTCTGCGTGCCAGCACAGGAAACTGTTGTGGTGCATTATCATACCGCGAACGCTCGCTATGAAGATAGAAGCGTATGGATGTGGAAAGATAATGAAGAAGGTTGTCAATACCTTTTAACAGAACGAGATGCTTTCGGAAAGTTCTGTGTACTTCCTGTACGTTTAAATACCACCGATAATATGCACGGATATATTAATATCCTTATGCGTAACACTGATTTCTCTTATAAATCTCGAGAATATCGCATTACTTTACGCAATGATGAACAGCCTACACACGTATGGCTTGTTGAAGGTGACGATACGCTCTACTACTCTTACCAAGCTGCGCTTACAAGCAGGGCATGTGCACTGTATGATGTGCATGCTTTTGATATGGCTTTACATCCAGAAGAATTTGACCGTCAATGGGCCTTCGATGGCTGGTTGGGCTACACATATTCACCATCCAGCACACAGTTTCGCGTATGGGCACCAACTGCTAAGCAGGTCGATCTGCTGATTCTTAGCACTCCCACAGACCAGTCAACCCATACAATAATCCCCATGACACGAGGGGATATAAGCGATACTCTTAACCAGAAGCGCAATACTCATGGAGTATGGTTTGCTACGCTGGACGTTGATTGCGACAGTATATCGTATGTATATCGTGTGCATCATGCAGATGGTCGCATAGTTGATTCTCCTGATCCGTATGCGCGCGCAGCTACCAGTGATGGATTACAATCGGTGATTTTAAGTCCACGCTCCAGGCGTGCAGAAGGTTTTAGCGTAAAACACGGCGATGACGCGGTATGGCGTGTAGAAAATCCTACCTCAGCTGTTATCTGTGAGATGCATATTCGCGATTTTACTATTTCGTGCACATCCGGCGTTCCGCGTGCTCTGCGTGGAACCTATATAGGAGCGTGCGAAAGTGGCACAAGCAATACGTATGGGGCGAGCACAGGTATAGATTATCTTGATCATCAAGGCATAAGTTATGTGCAAATACAGCCAGTTGCTCAATACTATAAGCATTATTTACCGGACGGTCGTAGACGCTACAACTGGGGTTATGATCCGTGCAACTATAATGTGCCAGAAGCCTCGTATTCTACGAAGCCGAATAATCCTGCTGCAGCAATTATTGAATTGAAAACAATGATTCAGGAGTATCATAATCGCGGTATAGGCGTTATTTTTGACGTTGTTTATAATCATACTTTTTCGAGCGCAACGCATCCGTTCCAGTTAACTGTTCCGGATTATTTTTACCGTATGAACGCAGACGGTTCTTGTGCAGACGGCTCGGGCTGCGGTAATGAAACGGCTAGCGAAAAGGAAATGTGCCGAAAGTACATGATTGATTCCGTCATGTATTGGGCTGAAGAGTTTAACGTTGACGGATTCCGTTTTGATCTCATGGGATTACATGATATTGAAACAATGAATCAGATTCGAGAACAACTCGATAGCCTCGACCCACACATTCTTATGTATGGAGAAGGCTGGGATATGGGAGTAAATCTCCCTGCAGACCGTAAAGCGAAGAAAGATAATGCAGCGCTTATGCCACGTATTGCTTTCTTTAACGATACAGTTCGAGATGGTGTGAAAGGCGCGGAAGTCTACGGCTATGCAAAAGGTGGTTTCGTCTCTCATGAAGGTACGGAAGGCATCGTAGCCAAAGGAATTCTAGGAAGTAGTGAGCTAGTCAATTATGATACGCCTCGTCAAGTTCTCAACTATATTGAAGCGCATGATAACTATAATCTCAATGATTTACTTACACGTTTACATCCTGACGATGATGAGCTGTGTCATATTCAGCGCGTAGAAGTTGCTAATGCGTTGAACTTCGTTATGCAAGGTATGACCTTTATGCAAATTGGTCAAGAATTCTTACGCACAAAACTGTATCCAACGGGAGATAATGGCGAGCTGACTTTAGGCGACCGATTGAATGCCATGAATAGTTATAACGCTCCTGATGAAGTCAACCGGGTGAATTGGGATCAAGTGACTCAATATCGCGATACTGTCGATTTCGTGCGGCAATTGATAACATTCAAAACCTCTTCAGACCTCTTTTCTTACGAAACATATAGTGATGTGCGCAGACACGTGTATGTATGGTCAGCTATCGATAGCTCTGGCATTATTGGCTTTGATATAACAGGAGACGATAAAAAGTATCGTATTGTTGCTACTACAGTTGATGTTCCTGTACATAATATGCTTAAAGATTTAGATGGTGCTCAACTGATTTTATCGAATAATCCTATTCGTATCGAAAAAGAAAAAATCCTTGAGGCATATACTTTTGCTATCTTTGAACAAGTACTCTCAGATGCTTCATAAAAGAGTCTGAGCTTTCAACCATAAGAGTGAGAAGGCGCTAAAAATCAAGGAAAAGAAGTTAGCTATCTTACAATATGATTGATAAATGAACAGTTTGGTCTTTCCTTACCCAAAAACCTTTCAAAACGAGTACACTGGACTTAAGGAGAGGTTAAGGGGGAATGCTTATGGAAACGCATGAGGCTTTACGGACTTTTGGCACGGGAGAAAATTTCCATGCTCAACATTATTTCGGTTTTCACCGAGAGACGAGAGAGGGAGAGGAAGGCTACGTCTTCAGGGTGTGGGCTCCGAACGCGCAACATCTAGCTCTTATTGGAGAATTCACAAACTGGCAAGACAATCCAATAGGTATGTCCTGCAATGAAGCGGGAGTGTGGGAAGTTTTCACCGCTGCGCCACAAATTGGCGAGCGCTATAAATTCCTCGTTACTCGTGCAGACGGATCTGTTGTGGAAAAAATTGATCCTTTTGCTTTTTATCTAGAACCACGTCCTGGCACTGCCGCCATTATTACTGATTTTCCAGAGAAAAAATGGAAAGACGGCTTATGGTTGGGGCGCCGTAAGCGTTTTGGTTTCCGTAATCGCCCAGTCAATATTTACGAAGTGCATGCCTCCTCGTGGAAAGAGCACGAAGACGGCACTCCATACCAGTTTGCTGAGCTAAAAGATGAGCTTATCCCTTACTTGGTGAAGATGAACTACACCCATGTGGAGTTCATGCCGCTGATGGCTCACCCTTTGGGCATGAGCTGGGGCTACCAGCTTATGGGCTATTTTGCGTTTGAGCACACATATGGAACTCCTCGAGATTTCCAAGACTTCGTAGAAGAATGCCATAAGAATAATATTGGTGTTATTGTGGACTGGGTTCCTGGGCATTTTACAGTCAACGATGATGCTTTGGCTTTCTATGATGGAACGCCTACCTTTGAATATCAAGATCCAGATCGTGCGCATAACCGAGGTTGGGGAGCACTGAACTTTGATTTAGGAAAGAACCAAGTGCAGTCTTTCCTTATTTCCTCAGTAAAGTTCTGGATTGATTACTATCATTTGGACGGTATTCGTGTTGATGCGGTCAGCAATATGATTTACCGCAATTACGATATTGGTCCTTGGACGCCTAATAAGGATGGCGGTACTCGTGACTATGAGGGCTTCGGCTTCTTACAGAAGATGAACGCTGTTATTAAAGGCTATTATCCTGATGTTATGATGATTGCTGAAGAAAGTTCCAGCGATACAAAGGTAACCGGTCCTATTGAATGGGATGCCTTGGGCTTTGATTACAAGTGGAATATGGGTTGGATGAACGATATTTTGAAGTTCTATGAAGAAGACCCAGTGTATCGTAAATATGATTTTAACTTGGTCACTTTCAGCTTCATGTATGCCTTTGCGGAGAACTTTATTCTTCCGTTCTCACATGACGAGGTAGTGCACGGTAAGAAGAGCCTCATGCATAAAATGTGGGGAGACCGCTACAACCAGTTTGCTGGACTGCGTAATCTGTATACCTACCAGATATGCCATCCGGGTAAGAAGCTGCTGTTCATGGGTAGCGAGTATGGGCAGTTCTTGGAGTGGAAGTATGATGAGCAACTCGAGTGGTCTAATTTAGACGATGAGATGAACTCGAAAATGCAAAACTTCACTGCTCAACTCAATCAGTTCTACAAAGATAATTCACCTTTGTGGAAGATTGATAATAGCTATGATGGTCTCGAAATTATTGATGCAGATAATACTAACGAAAGTGTGTTGTCCTTTATTCGCAAAAACGATAAGGGCGAGTTCCTCATCTGTGTATTCAATATGGCTCCAGTTGAACGCCGAGGTTTTACTATTGGCGTTCCTGTTGCTGGTGAATATGAAGAAGTGTGGAACACGGAAATGCGTGAATTCGGTGGTGTCTGGAAGCAAAACAATCCACATACTCATACGCAACCAGGATTATGGAAAGACTATCAGCAAAGTCTCACCTTCACTGCTCCAGCTTTAGGTGCCAGCATTTGGAAGCTTAAACGTAAAGACGCGGTTCATAAAAAGCGTCAGGTATCCAAGAAAAAGTCAACCACACAGTCGAATGCGAAATGACTCATCATGTTTTAGACTACAAGTACAGGAATAAGGAGGTCATTCAATGAAGAATGAAATGTTAGCTCTTATCTTGGCGGGAGGTCAGGGTTCTCGCTTAGGTAAGTTAACCCAGAATATTGCTAAGCCTGCTGTACAGTTTGGTGGGCGATATCGCATTATCGATTTCGCTTTATCGAACTGTGCAAACTCAGGTGTGCGAAATGTTGGTGTTATTACGCAGTATCAGCCTTTGGCCTTGAACGCGCATATTGGAAACGGCTCTAGTTGGGGTTTGAATGGTGTAAATTCAGGTGTATCCATTTTGCAGCCATACTCGGCTACAGAAGGTAACCGCTGGTTCCAAGGCACCAGCCATGCGGTGTATCAGAATATTAACTACATCGATAGCATCAATCCAGAATATGTGCTCATCCTCTCAGGTGACCATATCTACAAGATGGATTACGACGATATGCTTCGCCGGCACAAAGAAAATGACGCATCCCTTTCGGTTGCAGTTATTAACGTGCCGTACGAAGAGGCTAGTCGTTTCGGTATTATGAACACCGATTCACATGGCCGCATTGTTGAATTCGAAGAAAAGCCAGCTCAGCCAAAGTCAACCAAGGCTTCTATGGGGATTTACATCTTCACATGGTCTCGTTTGCGCGAGCTGTTAGTGAATGCCGATAAAAATAATGTAGATATGCTCGACTTCGGTCATAATGTTATTCCGGCCTACCTTAAGGCCGATGAGCGCGTCTACACCTATGAATTCGAAGGCTACTGGAAAGACGTGGGCACAATCGACTCCCTGTGGGAAGCGAATATGGAGTATATTGGCGAAAACAATGTGCTCAACTCACGCGACCGCTCCTGGAAGATTTACTCCAAGAACCTTATTTCGCCACCTCACTTTATCGACGGCACTGCCGATGTTAAAGACTCGCTGGTCGTCGATGGCTGCTTTGTGAGCGGCGAAGTAAGGCATTCGATTTTGTCGACGAATGTGCAGGTAAAAACCGGTGCTGTTATCGAAGACTCCTTTATTATGAGTGGCGCTATTGTGAGCCAAGGCGCTCATATTAAGCGCGCCATTATTGGTGAAGGAGCAATTATTGGCGATGACGTCGTGATTGATGGCACAGACGAAATTCAGGTCATAGGATACAACGAAGTAGTAGGAGTTGCTGATGAAGCTTGATAAGTACACCGCTATCTTGGGTAATACCGTTGGCTACCCAGATATGGAGGGTTTAACAGCTCAGCGTCCAATGGCCAGCCTCCCGTTCGACGGTAAGTACCGTTTAGTCGACTTCCAGCTGTCGAGCTTGGCAAATGCTGGTATTCGAAGTGTCTACGGTATTTTCCAGCGCGATAATATTAGTTCGATTTTCGACCACATACGCAGTGGTCGTGAATGGGGGCTCGATACCTTGCTGAGCCACTGGTATCTTGGCTTCTACAACACGAAGTATAGCGAAAACACGACAGATCGTGCCTACTATGAGCAGCTGTTGCGCTTCCTCAAGCGCTCCGGTAGCGATCGCACGGTTTATATGGGGTGCGATATTTTATGCAATATCGATTTAGAACAGGTTATTCACCTCTCCGAAGCACACGATAGCAAGCTGACCGTCGTCTACAAGCGTGTTCCACGTTCCATGGTTACCCCAGGTAATGCTCTTCTCGATGTTACCGACGAAGACCGCGTGCTCTCCGTCAGCTCGGGAAGCGTGCCAGAAGGGGATAATCTTTTGAATATGGCGGCCGATATTTTCGTAGCCGACACGCAATGGCTTATCGAACACATGGAACAGGAAATTCAAGAAGAGCATCCTCGCAAGTTGCGTTTCTTGCTGCGTAGCCTGCTGGTCGACAACGATGCGTCCGCTTTTAGCTACACGGGTTATCTGTCGAATATCTTCTCGGTAAAATCCTATTTCGACGCGAATATGGATATGCTTGAGTCCGAAAACTTCTACTCCCTGCTGTACTCCAATCAGAAGGTGTACACGAAGGTAAAGAATGAGGAGTCTACGTATTTCTCCCCAGACTGTGATGTAGAAAACTCTCAGTTTGCCTCCGGTAGCATCGTGAAGGGTCGCGTAAACCGTTCGATTATTTCGCGTAACTGCTATCTCGATAGCACGAGTGACGTATGCCATACGATTGCTTTCTCGAAGGTAACAGTGGAGCAGGGTGCTCACGTTGACTACGCAATTCTCGATAAGAACGTTGTTGTTGCTCCAGGCGTTACTATTCAAGGCACACCAGACAAGCCTGTGGTTGTGGTCAAGGGTACGCATGTTCAGGAGGATATTATCCGATGAAGGTACTATTTGTAGCCGCTGAAGGCTCACCTTTCGCCAAAGTGGGTGGTTTGGGCGATGTTATAGGAGCACTTCCTAAATCCTTAGCAACGCGCGGACATGAGGTAGCGGTTGTTATGCCGTACTACGACACCGTTGCACGCAATTTTGCCGACCAGGTAGAAGACGTTATGTACTTCTTTACGAACGTGGGTTGGCGTCACGAGTATGTGGGAGTCAAGCGCTTGGAACTGTCGGGCGTTACCTTCTACTTTATTGATAACGAGCGTTACTTCTTCCGCGGTCACGTTTATGGCGATATGGATGATGGTGAGCGTTTTGCTTTCTTCCAGTTAGCAGCTGTAGAGCTGATGGAAAAGGTTGATTTTATTCCAGATATTCTGCACGTGAACGATTACCATACAGCGATGATTCCTTTCCTCGTGAAGGAAAAATATCGTTGGATTGAAGCCTATAAGAATATTCGCACCGTGCTTACTATTCACAACTTGCAGTTCCAAGGCGTTTTTGACCCTTCTACTCTCAGCGATTTCTTTGGCGTGGGTATGGAACGTTACGAAGATGGCACAGTACGTTGGGGCAACGCTCTGAATTGGCTGAAAACAGGTATTCTTTACGCTGATCGTGTAACAACGGTATCCCCAAGTTATGCACAAGAAATCATGACAAGTGATTTCGGTCAAGGTTTGGATCAAGTGCTCCGTATGGAATCTGGAAAGCTTTCCGGTATTACTAACGGTATTGATACGGACATCTTTAATCCTCAAACCGATAAGCGTATCCCGCATCATTTCTCTGCCGACGATATGGCGGGCAAAGCGCTTAACAAAGCGGCTTTGCAAGAAGGAGTCGGCTTGCCGGTTCGTCATGATGTGCCGTTGTTCGGTATCGTGTCGCGCTTAACAGATCAAAAAGGTTTCGGTCTGGTGGTTAGCGAACTCAACGCGCTCGTGCAGCACGATATTCAAATCGTGGTGCTCGGTACAGGATATCCGGAGTACGAGCATTCCTTCTCCTGGTTTGCCGACGTGTATCCAGATAAAATCAGTGTGCGCATAACTTTCGATATCGACCTGGCTCAGCTCATCTATGCAGGTAGCGATGGTTTCCTTATGCCAAGCGCGTTCGAGCCATGCGGATTATCGCAAATGATGGCCATGCGTTACGGTACTATTCCTGTGGTTCACGAGGTGGGCGGTCTCAAAGATACTGTGCAGCCATACAATCAGTTCGACAATACGGGTACTGGTTTTGGTTTTAGTGATTTTAATGGCTACTGGTTTACGCAAACCGTGCTCAAAGCGGTGAACCTGTATAAGGATGAGCCAGAGAAGTTCGCTCAACTTCAACAACGTGCTATGTCTACAGATTTCTCGTGGGAGAATGCGTGCTCTCAGTACGAGAATCTCTACGATGCGATTCGTGTAGACTAAACGCAGCGACGTCGTCATACTCTGTGTGAAAGGGTGTATTCATGGAATTGACTACAGAACAATTTATTCACGATTTTGAGGCCACGCTCAAAGAGCAGAAGCAGATTACTATTGCCGATGCTATACCAGAAGAGCTGTTCTTGGCTTTAGCGAAAACAACGCGTCAGTACTACACGCCGTTGTGGCTCGACCGTAAGCATGCTTTGCAGAAGAGAGAAGACAAGATTGCTTTCTACTTCTCCGTTGAGTTCCTTCCTGGTCGTATGCTCGAGACGAACCTGCTCAACTTGGGCATTCTCGATACGGTTAAAGATGCCTTCACTCAACTGGGCGTGGACTTTGATGCTGTAAAAGAATCCGAACACGATATGGCTTTGGGTAACGGTGGTTTAGGTCGTTTGGCTGCAGCCTTTATGGATTCCTTGGCCACAACCGGTTATTCAGGTTTCGGCAATGGTTTGCGCTACCGTTATGGCTTGTTTAAGCAGCGTATCGTTAACGGCTATCAGGTGGAGCTTCCAGACTCCTGGTTCGGCTCTATTGGCAATGTGTGGGAGACGCGCAAAGACCACGATATTGTCTACGTGAGCTTCTTCGGTAACGTGTATATGACTGATGCGGGAGATGGCAAGCTTAAGCCTGTGTACAATAACGCGCAAGTTTTGCGTGCTGTGCCATACGATGTGCCTCAAATCGGCTTCGGCAACGGGGTAGTGAATAATTTGCGCTTGTGGGATGTAGAAATTCCGGAAGAATACGAACTG
>ERZ507022.344-NODE-344-length-15425-cov-4.86064_pt1 | contig 15425 bp, 12 predicted proteins | sample MGYA00513164_ERZ507022 | MGnify/ENA metagenome assembly ERZ507022 | reverse complement strand
TAATTGCTGTGGGTTCTCAAAGCGATGGCACGCTTATGCATTTAGCTAGCTGCATTGCTCAGGGAGCGCAGGAAGAGATTGATCAGACACAGCACACCGCTGAGGTGATGGTGGTGAACAGTCCTCAAGAGGCTCAAGCACGCGTCTCTCAGCTTGCACATGAGGGTCACAACACAGAGAAGGGTAACAATACAGAGAATACGGTGGTTTTGCTCAAAGGTTCGCATGCTTCAGGTTTAAGCACGCTTGCTGATATATGGTTAGAGCACGCTTGCGTAGATGCGAATAAATGAATTGATCCAGCAGCACATCACATATTCTGCACGTACACGTGTGTACGTAAAAAGTAGCTAGACACTCAGAATTAGGGGAGTTAACTCGACATGATTGCCGTACTCATTGGTCTTATAGTCTCTTTGGCTGTCACTTTTGTGGGCACGCCAATAGTCACTCAGGTCATCCATAAACTGCATTACGGACAGTATATTCGTCAAGATGGTCCTCAGTCTCATCTCGTTAAGCGCGGAACCCCAACTATGGGTGGTATTGCTATTAACTTAGCTATTGTTCTGGGGTGGTTGGCTTCAGCAGCCTATCGCTATTTTTCTTTCGGAACCCCGTTCTCTCTTAACGCTTTACTCGTTTTGTTTGTTATGCTCTCCATGGGAGCTCTTGGTTTTATTGATGATTTTGCCAAGGTCGCAAAAAAGCAGAATGAAGGCTTAAGCATTCCGGCAAAGTTTACGGGTCAGATTATTTTTGCCACAGCTTATGCCATTCTTTCTCTTACTCTGAAAGCTCCTGATGGCACGGTTTCTGCCCACTCAGGTGTTACTTTTATTGAAAAACCTTTTATTAACTTTGAATCTTTGGGCTTTATGCTCTCCACTATTTTGTTCGTTGTGTGGGTAAACTTCTTACTTGCTGCATGGACCAATGCTACGAATTTGACTGACGGCTTAGACGGTCTTGCCTCAGGTAGCTCTATGGTTGCTTTTATTGGTTTTGCTTTGATTAGTATGTGGCAAAGCTATCATCGCGTTCCAGCTCCTAGATCCTACAGTTATACTGTGCAGGATCCGCAAGATCTTGCCATTATTGCTTTGTGCGCAGTAGCAGCCTGCTTTGGATTCTTATGGTTTAATTCCAATCCAGCCACGATTTTTATGGGAGATACAGGTTCTTTAGCTTTGGGCGGTTTATTTGCTGCTCTGTCTATTGCCACGCATACAGAGGTTTTGGCAGTTATTCTGGGCGGATTATTCGTGTGGGAAGCTGCATCCGATGTTATTCAGATTTTCTCTTTCAAAGTCTTCCATAAACGTGTGTTTAAGATGGCTCCTATCCATCATCACTACGAGCTTAAAGGCTGGTCAGAGAATAAAGTGGTAGTGCGTTTCTGGATGATTGAAATGGTCTGCGTTATTATCGCTTTGGTTATTTTCTATATGGATTGGGTCATCCGTTCAGGCATATAATCAGCACAGCTAACGTAACTATATGCGCGCATAATCGTTAAAGCTTCTCTAATTTTCTTCGTAACAGCTAAGGCATGAAGGTAAGTATGAAAACGTATTTAGTAGTAGGTTTAGGAGTTTCAGGTGCCAGTGTTGTAGAAGTACTGCGCGCACAAGGAGAGAAAGTACTGACTGCAGACGATAAAAAAACTGCAGATTATTCTTTAGCTCAGATTGGCAGCCCTGATTTTGATTACACGCCTATAGATTGCGTAATTACTTCGCCAGGATTTAAGCCTGCGACTGATTTTATTGTACGAGCAACGGATGCTTCGGTTCCTGTTATCAGTGATGTGGAGCTGGCATGGCGCTTACATGAGCAGGTCGAGCAGGCTCAGCGCTCTGGTCAGCAGTGGATCGGCATTACCGGAACGAACGGTAAAACAACGACCACAGAAATGACCGAAGCTATTATGCGCTCTGCAGGGCGTGCAAGTGCGGCTGTGGGAAATATCGGAAATCCTATCGTTCCTGCAGTAGCGAGCAATCAGCTCGATACTATCGTTGCCGAGCTGAGTTCTTTCCAACTGCACTACACAGACTCTGTGACCTTAGATTGCGCGGCAATAACCAACTTAGCTGACGATCATTTGGATTGGCACGGCGGTTTCGATAATTATGCTGCCGATAAAGCTAAGGTCTATAACGGAACACGTTTAGTCATGGTCTACAATGCAGATGATGAGCGCGTTACTCAATTAGCTACACGCGCGTGGGCTAATCGTCAGGTTGATAGCTGTGCTCTCGTTGGTTTTACGCTTAAACAGCCACGTGAAGGTCAAGTGGGTATAGAAAACGGCTGGATTGTTAACCGCAGCAGTCTTCCTACTCAAGGCCTAGAAAAACTTGCTCCTGTCAGTTCTTTCACACACTTAACAGAACCTGATGGCAGTGTTTATCCTCACTTACTTGCCGACGCTTTATGCGCTCTATGTTTAAGCGTGGGTGCGGGCGTAGATGTTGAGCACGCACTCGAAGCTCTCCAAGCTTTTGCTCCTAGCGGTCATAGAATTCAAACCGTTGCTGTTGCAGATACGCCACATGGGGATATTCGTTTTGTTGATGATTCTAAAGCAACGAATGCTCACGCAGCTGCTGCATCGTTAAGCAGTTATGGGGATGCATCCGTAGTATGGATTGCCGGAGGTCTTGCAAAGGGCGCAGAGTTTGGTCAGTTGGTGCGCAATCAGCATCATGTTATGGCTGCAGCGGTTATTATTGGTCGCGATCAAAAACCTATGCTTGATGCTTTTGCACAGTATGCTCCACAGATTCCACTAGCTGTTATCGATCCTGATTCATCGGACAATGAGCCTATTATGCAACAAGCAGTGCAAGCAGCGGCGCGCTATGCGCAAGAAAGAGCGCAAGAAAAAGCGCAAGAAAAAACTCAGCAAGAAGTGAAGCAGGGTAAGCAAACGCAGGAAGCGCACGAAGCGAAGCAGCAAACGAAGCAAGAAGTCCAGCAGGAGAAGCAACAAGTAGGGCAGAGCATGGTTGTTCTCATGGCTCCTGCCTGCGCTTCTATGGATCAGTTCGTTTCATATGCAGATCGCGGTGACCAATTTGCTCACTATGCTCACGAATGGGTGAACTCTTATGGCAAGTAAGCGTATGTCTTCATCTTCCTCTTCTTCTTCGTCTTCGCTGTTTTCGACATTGGTGAGGGCAAGGCAAGCGTCAGGGAAATCTTCAGGGCAAACTTCAAGTAAACCTTCTGCTGAACGCGATCCTGTTCAAGTAGCTACTCGAGCATGGAATACTATTATTGACCGTATTGTTGGTTTCTTTACTGTGGGCTCGCGTTTAGAGCATGGAGATAATACGAGTCCGGCGCAGTATGCCCGATGGCGCATGATTTTTAATCCAGTATATAGTTACTGGGCTTTAGGCGCTTCGACGGTATTTTTGACCGTTATTGGTTTAGTGATGGTTTTTTCTAGCTCCACAGCCAAGCTCGTGGGGACTAATCAATCCATATGGGCAACTCTTGCTCGTCAAGGTGTTTTTGCTGTTTTGGGTTACGCTGCTTTTATAGCTGTGCAAGTTGTGAAGCCAAGTATTATTGAAAAAAACAGCAGGTACTTCTTGGGGATTGCTATTGGTCTGCAAGCTTTAACTCTTTCAGGTTTGGGATCGAGTGCAGGTGGAAATGCAGGATGGATTGTTGTAGGTCCTTTGCGTTTTCAGCCAGCAGAAATCTTGAAGTTCGCCTTGTGCATTTGGCTACCGGCTGCGTTGTTAAATATGAAAAAAGCAAACAGGACTCCTCTTAAAGGAATTAAACAAGTTATTCCGTATCTGGGGCCTGCTCTTATTTTCGTTTTAGCCTTGGGGCTGGTTATTTTAGGTAAAGACGTAGGTACCGCCATGATTGTGGTGATTATTGGTGTATCTGCTTTCTTTGTTGCAGGTTTTCCTGTGCGTTATATGGCAATAGCTGGGTCGTTTTTTGCCTTCCTATTTTTCATGATTTTCGTTCGAGGTAGCGCCAATCGTTGGGCACGTATTCAAGCGACTTATGGAGGCTGTTCCACACGTGAAGCTGCGCAATCAAAAGCTATTTGTTTCCAGGCATTGCATGGAGATTACGCTTTAGCTACCGGCGGCATAACAGGGGTAGGCTTAGGTAATTCGCGCGAAAAATCATATCTTCCTGCACAAGATAACGATTATATTTTTGCCATCATTGGTGAAGAAATTGGTTTTATTGGAGCGCTTGTTGTTATTGTGCTCATTATGGTGATGGCTTGGTCTTTGATTAATCTGTCGATGCGTCACCAGGATATGTATACGCAAATGGTATTACTCTGCTTTGGAGTATGGTTCGCTGCTCAATCATTTATTAATATTTTTGTTGTGCTCGGCGTTTTGCCTGTTATGGGTTTGCCGTTACCGTTTATATCTTCTGGCGGTTCTGCGCTGATTATGTGTTTAGCTGGGGCAGGTGTTTGTTTCAAGATGGCGCGAGAACAGGAAGATGTGCGTGCAAGTCGAGGACGTGGGTAGGGCGGTCGCGTCATAATGGAATCTATGAATCAATCGGAAACTCTTCATATTGTTTTAGCAGGTGGCGGAACCGCTGGACACGTTAATCCTTTGCTCAGTATTGCTCGCAGTATTGAACAATTAAATCCACAGGCTCAAGTTTCTGTGATTGGAACTGCAGAAGGATTGGAATCACGCTTAGTTCCGCAGGCAGGCTACGAACTCGATACGATTGATAAAGTTCCTTTCCCGCGCTCTGTGAAGCCATCTACTTTTGCTTTTCCTGCCCGTTTTATGAAGCAATTGCGCATGGTTAAAGAGATTTTTACTCGCCGTCATGCTGATGTTGTTGTGGGCGTGGGCGGTTATGCTGCTGCTCCTGCGTATGTGCAAGCGCATGCTATGCGTGTGCCTATTGTAATTCATGAACAAAACGCTCGTGCAGGCATGGCGAATAAATTGGGAGCACGGTGGGCAAGTTTTGTGGGAACCACATATGATGAGTGCGGTTTATCCGTGCGACGTACTGATGCTCGTATGGAGCGCGTGGGTTTGCCATTACGCACAGTTATTGCCAAGCGTGCTGAAGCATTGCGTAAAAATCGCGAAGAAGCTAAACGTCAGGCAGCTATTGAGCTTGGTTTAGATCCAGATATTCCTATTATTGCTATAACAGGTGGCTCTTTGGGAGCTGTGAACGTCAACACAGCTGTTGCTAATGCGTGTAGAGAGCTTTTAGCTTGCGCTCAGATTGTTCATTTAACGGGCAAAGGCAAGAGTGCTTCTGTGCGTGCTGTGGTATCTACCTTGGCAGGGGAGCAGGCTCTGAGCAGTCTTGGTACTTCTGAAGATTCTGCGCATACTGGAGCAGGCGGTTACCATATTGCTGAATATTGGGAAAATATGGATGCGGTTATGGCAGCAGCAGATCTCGTCTTATGCCGTTCAGGTGCTGGAACAGTAGCTGAGCTTACTGCATTAGGCGTGCCAGCAGTCTATGTGCCTCTTGCGATAGGCAACGGAGAACAAGTTTTTAATGCTCAACCTGTTGTTAATGCTGGCGGCGGCATGATTGTTCATGATGATGATTTTACTGCTGGCTGGATTAAAGAGCACGTAGTGCCGTTAATTACGGATAAAACAAAGCTTTCCGAGATGAGCGCTGTGGCGTGGGAGTATGGCAGGAGAGATGCGGCAGAAAGAATGGCACGCATTATTCTTGACTTAGCACAAGCAGCAGTATCACAAGTATCAGAGGCGAAAACAGCAGAGGCGAAATAATGGAACAGATTGTATTAGACCCAACCCATCAGCCAATTGACTATTCCCAGGTCGATATTACGAAATGGGAGCACGTGCATTTTATTGGCATTGGCGGAGCAGGCATGAGCGTGCTGGCAGAAATGCTTCTCGAAGAGGGTGTATCTGTGAGCGGTTCCGATGCACATCGCAATGCGAAAACTGATAAGCTCGAATCTTTGGGTGCCACGATTTACGAAGGGCAAGAGGCACAGAATGTGGATGGTGCGTCAATCGTAGTGTATTCGTCTGCAATTAAGCCTAACAACCCTGAGATTGTGCGAGCTTTTGAACAGGGTAGCTTAGTGATGCATAGGTCTGATATTTTGGCTACTTTGATGGCGCATAAGACCTCTATTGCTGTGGCGGGAGCGCATGGCAAAACCACGACAAGTGCCATGATTGCGCAGATTTTTGCTAGCGCCGGGCGCGCAGATTTAGCTGATCCGAGCTATGCGATTGGTGGGTCTATTCATACGCCTGAGGGGTTGCGTGATGGTGGTCATGCTGGGCATGGCTCAATTTTTGTAGCAGAAGCAGATGAATCTGATGGTAGCTTCCTGAAATATCGCCCAAGTCTTGCTGTTATTACCAATGTGGAACCAGACCATTTGGATCATTATGGTGATGCTCAAGCTTTTGCTCATGCTTTTATTGAGCATGCGCAACATGCTCAGCAGCATGTTATTGCTTGTGGTGATGATGAGGGTGCTCTTAACGTGGTGCGTTCTCTGAATGATCAGGAACGTAAGCGTGCTATTGTTTACACGACTAATCCAAATCTGAGTTTGCAGTATGCGCAAGTCGTGCGTATTCATACGGATAATAAGAGCACGTTTGATGGTGGACAAGATTTTTCTATTCAATGGTTGGAACGTTATGGTGAAGAGATGCTTCACGCTCATATCCGTGTTCCTGGCGAGCATAATGTGCGCAATGCTACGGCAGCTTTGATTGCAGCGCTTGTGGCTGGAGTGCAACCTCTTGATGCGGTGCGTGCACTTGATGATTTTCGTGGTGCGGCTCGCCGTTTCGATATTAAGGCTGTTATCCAGGGTGTAACAGTTGTCGATGATTATGCTCATCATCCAACTGAAGTGAATGCTTTGATGGATGCTGCTCGTGTGCGTTATCCACATGAGCGTATTCGTGTTCTTTTCCAGCCGCATCTGTTCTCGCGTACTCATTTTTTTGCCGATCAGTTTGCTCATGCTTTAGCTAAGGCCGATGAAGCAATTGTTACTGGTATTTTCCCTGCTCGAGAGCTTGAGAAAGATTGGCCAGATATTTCATCTCAGACTATTCCTGATGCTGCTGTTGGTCTTCACGCTCAGATTCGTGCTATTGATGATATGAATGAGGCAGCGCGGTATCTGGCTGATTCAGCGCAGTCAGGAGATGTTATTTTTACTGTTGGTGCAGGCTCTATTACCACGATGGCGGATAGTATTGCAGAACGCTTATCTGAGCGCGAGGTTGAACAGTGAGTTCTGAAAACTCGAAGAATTCGAAACGTCAGCCGCGTATTATTCGTGCATCAAGCTTAAGTTCTTCAGCACATCGCGCGGTTTCTGAGAATGTGAGTATCGATGCGCGAGATGAGTTACGCATACGTACCAAAAAGATTGATTTTGAGGAGCGTAAGAAAGAGCAACGCGCAGCTCGTCGCCGTTATTGGTTTATTCGCATAGGCATAGGAATAGTGAGCTTTTCACTCGTGTCTTTTATTCTATGGGCTCTTATTTTTTCGCCATGGTTTAAGATTCGGTCGCAGGCAGTTCGTATCTCTGGCGTAAATAAGTGGGTGTCGGTCACGACAATTGAGAAATATACGAATCCGCTTATTGATCGTTCTCTTATTACTATCTTGGAATCGCAGCTTGAGCAACAACTCGATAATATTCCAGGTATTGCTGCAGCAAAAGTTACAAAAGAGTATCCGCATGGTTTGATTGTGAAGCTGACCGAGGAAACTCCTACAGCTTTGTTGTATACGGAAGACAAGAAAAACTACGTTCCGGTTGATTCCCAAGCTAGACGTTTACGAACAGTCAAGCAGGCTGAAGTAGGAATCCCGATTATTAATGTGCCGACAGTAAAAAGTGGTTTACGCAATGAAACGGTACAGCAAAGCATTAAAGTTTTGGCTGCTCTCGATAAAGATTTGCGTTCACATATAACCTCTACTGAAGCGAAAACACAAGACTCTATTACCACCGTTTTGGATTCGGGATATACCGTGGTGTGGGGTAATGCTTCGTCCATGAGTACAAAGCAGAAAATCGTTACGGCAATTATTGCGCAACTACAAGCCGAAGGAACCGCTACAGGAACCATCGATGTATCCGCTCCATCACGACCAATCGTGAAGTAGGGATGAGAGTTACTAGGAAAAAGAGCAGGCGAAAGTTGTGCTCAATTGTGCGATGCTTGTGAAATCTTATATTTTATTGCCTGTTTGAGGATAATCGTTGAAAGACAAAACGCTCAGATAGAAAGCTGTCGAAGAAGTGTGGTGGTTGATGATGGTACGTGGTCGTGGCGGTCTTGGGATAAGGATTCGAAGACTGTTGAGGGTGCGGACGTGACGTTCACGGGTACATGGGTGTTCACACCGAAGCCGGAGCCGAAGACACAACCTAAGGCTCAAACAGTAAAACAAAAGATAACACCTAAGCTGAGTCCTGTTATGGTACGCCATACACTTGCTAAAACTGGATTTACAGGGGGTTGAAGCACTTGTATTATCCGTCTTGGTTATGAGTGCTGCAGGATTGCTCTTGCTACTTCATAAGAGAGAAATTGAATAATAAAATTCACTGAATTTTCCGAGAAGTAGTTCAGGAGTAGCCCTTTTCAAGGCAAAATCTAACGGGATCGGGTGTAACAGTTGTAATAATACAGCCAATGCACCCGATCCCGTTTTTATATATAAAATGGGGACACACAAACATGTGTCCCCATTGAATTCGTGGAGCCGCCGGGAATTGAACCCGGGTCCGATGACCGTACCTCTAGCCTTCTACGTGCGTAGTTTGCTGGCCATATGGCAATTTGTCTTCCTCAAACATCGTCGCAAACCACGGTTTGCAGGAATAGTTACAGTAAAAGTCCTTTATATGCCCTGAAACTCAGCACATAAAGCAAGTCTTTACATGACGCTCAGCATCTCCCCAAAGACATGAGAGAGTGAACGGAGTTGAATACTCAGCTGGTTAAATCCTAGCGCGAAGCTTAGGCAGCGAGTGCAAACTCAGTGCGATTAGATTTAGCACTTATTTTTTTACGGGTGGCACGTTAACGAGTGGACCCCCGCGTTCTCGGCACGCTTCTCTACAGCGAACAGATCACCGTCGAAACCAATCGACCCCATATTCAGTTGTAGAACCTTGTATACGTAGATGCATACAAGTCTCTAGTATACACAGAAAAACTGTTATCTCCTCTCTCAGAGCAAAATAATGCCGATAAATAACGTATCAGCGCAAAAATCCCGTGTCTGAGTGCGCTACAATAGTAGAAAAGCTCTCGCGCGAAGCAAAGGTGCTCTCGTGAAGCTTTCTCAGCGCTGGAGGGGGCGTATGACTACCACACAAACGCACACGAAGAAAAGATTTTTTAAGATAACCGTTCTGTTTATCTTACTGTGTCTGTGCACACATATTTTTATGCCTCGAAATGTTGATTTCACGCGAATCAATCCTGCTGATTATCGCTGGGCTTTGCTGTCCAAGAAATATCGGAGCGGCTCTATTGCTCCCGAAAACGAACAGGGATATCTTTTCTTTGTGACAGCAGATGGTCGCTCGACTTCCGTAAAAATAGAAGATGCTTATAACGGTAATGTCGTGTGGTCTCCTCAGAGCTTTTTCTATAGTGATAACCATGTTCAACGTTGGCTGAGTAATCAACGTAATTCCCTGCGAGTTAGGCAGGCAACAGCTTCGCCGCTCGGCATTGTGCCTTTAACAGATGGTCTAAGTCAAGCAATTCTCTACGAGAATTATTCCCAATCATCTGGTAACAACTATCAGCTGATGATTGCGAATCCGCACAAGATAAGCACACATAATATTCGTTCGGATCAACGCTACAATGCCATGAGCGAGTGTGGGAACAATGTTTTTGCTGTAACAGCAGAAGCCCCAGATGCTACTTCTCATGTGCAGCTATCTTTTGACCGTGTTCTTAAAGAAGAGCAGTTCGATTCTTCACGAATAGCCTCTCAATCCACACAGTTTGACGCAGCTTCTCTCGGACAATCAGTATTACCGTGCTACAAGTCATCTATTATCATGCTCGCTCATTTCTCTGTGCACGTGTTGAATAAACAGAGCGACTTAAATATAGATCCTTCTTTAATCCGCACGGATCAGTGGGGAAGCGAATATTTTCTTGCTCTTGTAACAATGAATACTGTGACGGGAGATATTGCTGTACATCCGGTAACTGATTCTCAGGGAGCAGCGTTAGATGCAGATATGGTCAGTAACTTTCTCATGCAATATGATGCGCATTCCGTAACCGATGACGGCTCGCTTATATGGGTGGCAGACAACGGATCTGTGCTGAAAACACGTATTGCGGATGGGCAGACCACCATATTTTCTGATTCCATACGAGATAGAACATACGATTCTCATAACCAGAAGTACTTTTATTGTGTGTCGGGCACGGATGCAACGCTTGGGGTGCTTATCTATGAGTCAGATTACGCATTACATAATCCGCATATAGTGAGTTTGTCTAAACAGAATGGTCACACGATACGCGATATAACTATTTTGAGCAATGCGCAGTTGGGAGCGAATTTTTATCTTCAAGACCTCGTCACTAATCCCTCTAATCCCTCAAACAAAGAATAAGTAGTATAGTCATCTGCGTAATTTTCTACTTATAGTGTGCTGCCGTGCTAGCATGAGTGGCGAAAGAAAATAAGGGAGTTTTACGTGAACGTCACATCTCAAAAATCGAGCGGATTAGCTCTTCTACCCATTATCGTCTTCCTCGTCATCTACTTAGGCGCGGGCATTTACTTTGAATACATCAACCCTACACATGGGCAAAAGGGCTTTTACGTCATGTCCGTTGTTGTAGCCTTCTTTGTAGCGCTTATTGTGGCGCTTTTACAAACGCGCGGCAGCAGTTTCGACGAGAAAATCCGGTTATGCGCTCGTGGTATTGGCGATGAAAACATTGCCATTATGATTTTTATTTTTATTGCAGCAGGATGTTTCAGTGGGGTAGCGCAGGCTGCAGGTGGAGCTGAATCCACAGCGAATATGTTGCTCACTATTTTACCAGGACGTTTTGCTCTGCCAGGACTTTTCCTTATTGCCTGCTTAATTTCCATGGCTATGGGAACGAGTGTAGGAACAATTACAGTTTTAGCTCCTATTGCGCTGAACGTTGCTCAAAGTACTGCGTTATCTGTTCCTTTGAGCATTGCCACGGTTGTGGGTGGCGCTATGTTTGGCGATAACCTCTCCTTTATTTCCGATACCACGATTGCTGCTACAAAAACTCAGGGCGTGGCAATGATTGATAAGTTCATTACAAACTTTAAGATTGCTCTGCCAGCAGCTATCGGCTCCTTCGCTATCTTAGTAATTATCTCTTTTCGCACTCCAATGAACGTTGATCTGCACTATGACTTCAACGTGTGGCAAGTGATTCCATACATTGTTGTGCTGATTGCATCGCTGTGCCGGTTTAATGTGTTCGGCGTTCTATGCGCAGGAGTTGTTCTTTTCTCTCTTGTAGGACTAGCAACAGGTTCCTTAAACGGTATGACCATGCTTACTGCTTTTAAAGAGGGTACTGCCGGCATGAATGAAACAATTATTGTGGCTATTCTCGTGGCAGCTATTGGCGCTTTGATTAAAAATAATGGCGGCTTTGCCTGGATTGTTGAGAAAATCAAAACACATTTTAACGGTCGTCGCGGCGGAAGTTTCGGTATCGGTTTGCTCACACTCTTTATGGATATTGCCACGGCAAATAATACAGTAGCTATTGTTATGGCTGCTCCTATTGCGCGCGATATTAGTAAAGAATTCGATATTGAGCCTCGACAAGCCGCGTCTTTGCTCGATACATTCTCTTGTATTGGTCAGGGTATTATTCCTTACGGCGCACAACTTCTTATTGCAGCTAGTATTGCTAAGATTAGTGCCGTGGCTATTATGCCATTCTTGTTCTATCAGTTCTTGCTTTTTGTATGCGTGATTATTGCTATTCTTGTGCAGCATAAGCCGCACAAAGCAACTAGCCGCGCATAATTGCTGAATCAACAATAATGGTTACGGGACCGTCATTGTTGAGCGATACATGCATATGAGAAGCAAAAATCCCCGTTTTCACGTCAATGCCATACTCCTTCGTGAGTGTGGCATTGAATTGTTTCCACAGTTTTTCGGCATGTTCAGGCGATCCTGCTTCAGTAAAACTTGGGCGGTTTCCTCGTTTCACATTGGCGTACACCGTGAATTGAGAAATTGATAGAATGCTGCCATGAACGTCGAGAATACTGCGATTCATTTTGCCTAGGTCATCTTCAAAAATGCGCATATGCGCAATTTTCTTCGCCGCCCACGCTACATCAGCATCGGTATCGGCATCCTCAACGCCCACTAGGAGCACAAAGCCGTGATTAATACTGCGTTCATCTTCAGCTAAGTTATTAAATTCTAGGGTTTCAGGTTGATTCTCGTCAGCATCAATCATCACAGATGCTTGAGAAACTTTTTGTACAACAATACGCATAACACTCAAGCTTAACGTGAGCCTGAAACCATCGCATATCGTAAAATATTCATATGAATCGACGAGAATTATGGTTCTTTATTGAACCAGACGCTAATGAAGATGTGTCGTCTTACGATAAAACCATGTTGGTGGTTATTGCCGTAAGTCTTATACCGTTGATGATAGTTACTCATATTCCGCTTTGGATGCAGTGGCTAGACGGCATTGCGACGTTTATTTTTGTGGTGGACTATATTTTGCATTGGATTTGCGCTGATTTATCTGAACCGCCACAGCACCAGGGCAGGGCACGTTGGAAGAGCTTTCTTCTGTACCCTTTACGACCTATGGCAATTATTGATTTACTCTCGATTCTGCCAGGTTTCTTCCCGATAAACCACGGATGGCGTGTTTTCCGATTAATTCGTTTGCTGCGCACTGTGCGAGGCATGATGGTGTTTAAGAATTTACGTCGTCGTCGTTCTGTTGATTTAATCGTGACAGCACTGAAAAAACAGCGTGAACCTTTTACTATTATTTTCTGCATTGCTGTCGGCTATATTTTTGTGTCTGCTTTGATTGTGTACAACGTAGAGCCAGATACTTTTAAGAACTTCTTTAACGCTCTGTATTGGGCAACAGTATCGCTTACTACAGTGGGATACGGTGATTTATATCCTGTAACTGTTGTGGGTAAAACCTTTACTATGCTCTCATCTATTTTAGGTATTGCTGTTATCGCTCTACCATCGTCTATTTTGACTGCTGATTTAATGATTATTTTGAACGAGAGCGACGATGATGATTCCAATGATGTGAGCACGCCACCCACACATGCGGCTCACCACGCGATGTCTCAAATAAAACTTGAAGCGCCGTCCCAGTCAAACCAGAACGACGCTTAAGAGCCATAAAGAGCTTATTTTGAGGCTTAACCATGGTGTAGGAGATAATTAACGCTACACCATAGAGCGCTGCCAAAATAAGGAAGACGAGGTTATAGGAACCAGTTGCGCTCAAAACAGCCGCAGTAATCTGGTTACCGGTCAAACCTGCGAAAGCCCATGCAGACAGAGCTACGCCGTGAATGCCGGAAATCTTATCCATACCGAAGCGGCTGGAAAGTAATGCCGGAAGCGTGCTGAAACCGCCGCCATAGCCCGCGTTAATAACCAGAAGCAGAGCAACAACAAGCACAACAAGGTCAGCGTTTATACCCTTAAACATGAAGGTTGCCAAGCACAGCAGAACGCAAGATGCGAAAATGATCTTGTAAACAGTGTTGCGATCCTTCAAATAATCGCTGACCATTGAATAGCCCAAACGACCCAAAGCGTTGCTGGCAGCAGTAAGCATCTGCACAAAGGAAATAACCGCAAGACCTACGCCCATCACCTTCAAGATGGACTTCTCATAAGAAATCAAAGCTAAACCGCAGGTAATATTCAAATAGAACATAATCCAAATACCTACGAATTGCTTGTTCTTAAAGATAGAGAAGTCTGGCTTAGTGCTTGCATTCGGATCTTCGGTCCATCCAGCTGGCTTTTCAAGAAGGAAATGACCAATCATCATCATTACAAAATACACGGCACCCAAAATGTAGAACATCGTAGCCAAGCCCACAGCATCCTGCAGATAGTTCATCACTGGGCTAGCAATAGCTTTTGCTAAACCGAAACCCATAATGGAAATACCGGTGCCCAACCCCTTATTATCTTTGAACCACAGCATCAAGGTTTTCACAGGAGTAATGTAGCCAATACCCAAACCGACGCCCATAATCGCACCGTAGAAGAGGTAAATCAAAATCAAGCTTAAAGTAGAACCGAGCTGATGCGTAAACTGAGTGATAACGCCCGTACCAATCATGCCGATAGCAAAGCAAATACAAGAGATAAGAGATGCCTTGTGAATATTATGCTCCACAAAAGAACCAGCAAAAGCTGCAGACATGCCAAGGAAGAAAATAGCTAAACTAAATGCCCAGCCGAGGGTAGCGGTAGGAACTCCCACTTCGGCAGCTAAACTTTCGCTAAAAGAAGACCAGCAGTAAACGGTACCAATACTTACGTGAATCAGAAGGGCTGGAATAGCAGCCACTGTCCATTTGTTTTTCACAGAGTTGGCCTCGCGTAAATAGACAACAAAAAAGAAGCCCAAACGTGCTGGGATTCTTTCGCCCAGACGGTCGGCTTCCTACGGTTATACTCCCTGTGGTTAATCTACTTCCGTCAGTCACATAACGCGATTAGCTTAACAGAGTCAGTAGAACCACACCAAACTCAAAAATGTGAGCTTCACCATGTCTAGGCTGCTGTGCTCTGTGTGCGGTGCGTGCTCGCATACAAACAGAAGTATGACTTTTGATGCAGCGGCTTTTAGTGTTTTTGATGTTGACGGTTTAGACGGGCGTATGGAGGCAATTCGTGCGCAACTGTGGCCATTATTTAACAAGTATGGACGCAGTATTGCTGAGCATGTGCAGTCGCGTTTAGAGCTCGAGCAGCCTCTTTTCGTGCATGTGGCAAAGCATTTGCGTCGCACAGCTTACGCGCCGGAGAGCACGTGGGTAGCTATTGGTGGCGATAAGCGTGGATATAAGAAATACCCGCATTTTCAGATTGCTATAAACGCACAGTATGTGGCGATCATGCTCGCATGCATCGATAATCCCTTGCATGAGAAAGAGATTGCCGCAGATTTTTCTTCTCGAACCTCTGATTTTGATGATTTATCCTCTGATTATGTGCTGATTGCTGATCATACGCGCGTGTCGTACGAAGCGCTGAGCGAGGTTGATTGCAAAGGCTTTTTTGAGCGGGTAGCAAGCGTGAAGAAGACAGAATGGATGAAGATCGGAAGAGCACACGT
>ERZ507022.328-NODE-328-length-16480-cov-4.09893_pt1 | contig 16480 bp, 25 predicted proteins | sample MGYA00513164_ERZ507022 | MGnify/ENA metagenome assembly ERZ507022 | reverse complement strand
CTTGGGCGATGCATACGGTTACAATTATCGCGAAGTCAAAAATGCGCAGTTTGCCGGCAAAAATTTAAACGCATTACGTGCGCAGCAAGCAAAACGTGCGATTGATTTGAAAATCAACAAAATCGCATGGAGCGGCGATAAAGAGCATAACATCACGGGCTTTTTAGATAATAAAAATATTACCGTTGTAACGTTGCCTGGTGATGGCGGCGGCTCTGCTACTAAGCTGTCTAGCAAATCGCCGGATAACGTCATCCGTGATATTAATAACATCATTGACGCAATTCCGGCGGCAACGAATGAAGTTGAGCAAGCGAACACGGTATTACTTGCACCGTCTGTATATCGCCACTTGGCCGAAACGCCGCGCAGTACAACCAGCGACACAACCATCTTGGAATTTTTAAAAGCGGAACATCCGGAGATTACGAGATGGATGAAAGTCGGCGAATTGAAAGGCGCAGGCACGGACGGCTCGGACATGGTTATCGCCGGGTATTTCGACCCTATGTATGTTAAATTGGAAATTCCGACGCGCTTTAATCAGCTGCCGGTAGAACAGCGCAATTTAGAGTTTGTTGTAAACTGCGTCGCCGAAGCGGTCGGCGTAACCGTCACTATGCCGTTGGCATTTGCCAAAGCTCAGGGCTGCTAAGGAGGTATTGCAATGATTTTATTAAATCACACGGAGCACGCTATTATGCTGGGCGATGTGCTGCTTATCCCGGCCAAGCCGTGCAAAGTGCCGGGCACGCTCAAAAGCTTAAAAGACAAGTACCCGGCGTTAGCAGATCACATCACCGATGGGGAAGTAGAATCGATTACAAGCGCAGCAGCACAGCAGGCACTGTCGGATTTGGAAGCCAAGACAATCGACGAATTAAAGCAGTACGCTGCAAACAACAACGTCGATTTAGCCGGAAAGACTACCAAAGACGGCATTGTCGCGGCAATTAAAGCCGCGGGGTACTAACATGTGCAAGGCGGGGGCAGGATGCGGCTGCCAAGCCGACGTATCAGCCATACTTGACGTTTTTCGCGTCGTCGCCCCCGAGCTGGATGACGTATTAAATAATGACGTTACCGCGATGATTGTATTTGTAGCTGACATGGTAAGTAAAAATAAATTCGGCCCGTATTATGTGCGGGCCGTTGCTTATCTTGCGGCGCATTTTATAAAGCTGCAAGACATGGCAGATAGTGATGGCAGCGACAGCGGCAGCTTGACGGCAGACGGCGGCATCACGATGGAAAAAGAGGGTGATTTGCAGCGGCAATACGGCGCAAGCATTTCCGGCTCGTCTAATGATGCGGACATACTGCTAAAAAAGACGCTGTACGGGCGCATGTTTTTAACGCTTAGAAAGATGGTAATTGTACCGATTTTGACGCGAATGGGGTAGTAAAATGGCAAACTATGTACTAGATAAAGATATGGGCTTTAAAGTGACATTAGCCAGGCTATCGTTGTTGCATGGCAGCGTTAAAGTCGGCATTTTTGCCGACGCTGGCAGCAGCAAAAAGGGGCATACAAGCATCGCCGAATACGCAGCGTACAACGAATTTGGTACATCTCATATTCCCAGTCGTCCTTTTATGCGACAGACTATTGATAAATATACCGGTGCATGGGGGCAAGCCGCAGAAGCGGCAGAAAAACGTGTTGCCGGCGGGATGAGCCCGCATCAAGCATTAGAACTTATCGGCAACATTGCCGAGGGACATATCAAGCAAACAATCGGGCGTGGTAGCTTTGCACCAAACTCGGCAAATACAATAAAACAAAAAGGCTCATCCCAACCGTTGATAGATACGGGAGCGATGCGCGGGGCCGTTCGGCACGAGGTGGAGTAAATGGGCTTTAGACAACTTGTGCGCGTAATTCGGCGCGAAGGTGGAATTGTAGATGATACCGGTGTATATAAACCGGGAGATGCAGAAGAACTCGAGATAAAAGCATCTATACAACCACTAAATCTACAGGAATATACTTTTTTTGCGGCTGAAGGCGGCCGAAATGCATCGTATATAAAGATGTATAGCGACACCCCTTTGAGGCCCGTAAAAGAGGCATATGGCGAATCAGATGAGCAAACGGCCGATATTGTGCAATGGCAGGGACGACAATTTGAGGTTATACAGTGCGATGCTTGGCAAAATCGCGTAATCAATCATTATAAAATCATTGCAAAGGAGATTATGCGCAGTGACGAATAAACAACGGCTTTTCATTCATGATTTAATGGCCGAACTACTGCAATTAAAAAAGAATAAAGTTATTTGGGCATATCAAAAACATATGCCACGACAAGAAAAGCCGTTTGCAACATTGCGCATATATTCTGAGCAGTTAGAGGCGATGGCGGAATTACTACAAGACGGCGATACGGTGCATGCAGTGGCCCCGAGTGCGTTTGTGCTTGAGGTGCAGTATTTTGGGCGCGGCGATGAAGACCCACAAGACAAAATCATGGGCATAATTCGGCGGTTAGAGTTGCCGAGTGTTGTTGATAGGTGTGCCGCTGCTCGGGTTGCTTTTTTTGATGCGGAGCCCGTGCAGGACTTATCTACACTGCTCGACAATCAAGACTGGGAGCGGCGTGCGGCCGTGGATTTACATGTCCGCTACTCGTACGCGATGCATGACTGCGACAGCAGTGACACCGGAGATATTTTTGAGACGATAGATACCGTCGATCATGTCACTATTGACGGCAAATTGACAGAAAACGGAGGAAATTAAATGGCAAACATCGACAGAATTGCGAATGTCTCGATTAGCTTAAACACCACGGGCGTGTCTAAGCACGGATTTTCGCAGGGGTTGATTGTCGGCGCGCATGCCCACTCGCTGGCACGTGTAGAGACGTATACCAGCGTGGACGACATGACGGCCGACGGATACAGCACAACCGACCCGCTTTTTTTAGCTGCCAGCGCGTACCTGGGGCAGACCCCACGCCCGGCAAGCGTAAAAATTGGGCGCAGGAAGTGTGATACAGCACTGGCGGAAGTATCAACGCTAACGGCGCAGGGGGAATATACCCTTGCCGTGTTGACCAAAGATGAAAGCGGCAATGTCAATAAAAAAAGCTACTCTTTTACAAATAGCAGCGGCGATAAAAGCGCGGTACTTTCTGGCCTAGCTACACAGATTACGCAGGACAAAAGCGCCGCGGTTACAGCAGTTGCAATATCTGAACGCCTGACGCTGACAGGCAAGAGCAGCGACTTTGCTGTGCAAGCATCCAGCAATTTAAACGTAATTGCCGGCACGGTTACGGAAACAATCCCGCAGACGATGGCAGCTGTACGCGCATCCGATGACGACTTTTATGGCATTATTTTAGCCAGCCGGGACGCTGCGGACGTTTTGACCATGGCGGCATACGTCGAAACGCAGGAAAAATTATTTGTTACAGCGACGGCCGAAGCTGGGGCTATTGATGCGGATGTCACAACAGACGTTGGCTATAAACTGCAAGAAAAAAACTATTACCGTACAGCCGCCTTTTATCATGCTTTGGCTGCAACCGAATACGCAGACGCGGCTGTTATGGCACGGTGCTTTGCCATTGAGCCGGGCGGCGAAACGTGGGCTAATAAAAAATTGGCGGCGGTTACGGCTGACGGCTTGACTGAAACGCAATACAATGCAGCCACGAAGAAAAACCTTAACACGTTTGAAAAATTCCGGAATGTCTCGATTACGCAGAATGGCAAAGTTGCGGCCGGGGAATGGATCGACGTTATTCGCTTCCGCGATTGGCTTGTCGAAGAAATCCGAACGAATGTGTTTTATTTACTGATTAATAACGACAAAATCCCTTATACGGATGCAGGTATCGCAATGATTGAAAGCGTTGTGCGCAAAGCGTTAGAAGACGGGCAAGATGCTGGCGGCATTGCCCCGACAGAATACGATGAGGACGGCAATACAAATGCCGGGTATGAAATTGAGGTACCAACGGCGGCAGACATTACCCCAAATCAAAAAGCAAGCCGCATCCTTGAGGGTATTACGTTTACAGCGCGCCTTACAGGGGCTATTCACGTTGTAAAAATTAGCGGCGGCTTTACGTATAGCAACTTAATAACGGCATAGGAGGCTAATTATGAGCGATGTTTTAACATACGACCCACGAAAGCACGTAATCATTTTTGGCGGGAAGCAAATTACAGGATTTGCCGACGATAACATGATTACAATTAAGCCAAACGGTGATGGTATGCAGATATATAGCGGGGCGGATGGCGAAGTAGGTCGAAGCGTTGACCCGAATCGCACGTTTGAAATCACGATTGCATTGGCAACATCATCTAAAAGCAATACATATTTTTCCAACTGTTATAATAACGACCGGGCAACCGGTAAAGGGATGCAGCCACTTATTATTAAGGACTTGAGCGGCGATACGATGTTTTTCGCGAAACAAGCGTGGGTTGCTAACTTCCCGGAATCCAAGCGGGGCCGTAAAATCGACGGTCAAGAATGGACGCTGCACACCGGGCAGATTGATGCACCGATTGTCGGCGGCAATAATTAAAAGGAGGCGTAACGGATGGGAATCAGCTACACCGGCGGTAACGTCGAAAAGTACAAGCAGGGTGAATATGTATTTTATATTCGCCAATTTATGCCATTTTATGCGATGCGCGCCTGGGGCGAGCTGCAGAAAATCATAGCCCCGGTTATCGGCGGCGCGGTAAGCGAGATTAAAAACGATAACATGGATACCGAAATTGGCGATACGGTGTTCATCGGCGAAGTGCTGGCAAATGCGCTCAACAATTTAGCGCTGAAAACAAACGGCGAGCAAATCGAACGCGTAGCGCATATTTTACTCGACCCGCAATACATCAGCGTCGCACCAGCGAGCGAGGAAAAGAACATCCAACGGCTCGACGAAAGCACGCTGAACGAAGTGTTTAGCGGCCGGCCGATTGATATGATTGTATTGATGGTCAAAATATTCAAAGTAAATTACTTGGATTTTTCGAAGCTCTCCAGCGTGCCGACTGGGTTCCGGAATCAGCTCGGAGAGATAACGACAGCATTCCGGGAAAGTTGTCCGATGTTTTTCAGCAAGTGACATTTATTTATAACGTCATTTCGTCCGGCATGGTGACATATGCTGACGTAGTAGGCGGGCGAGTATCTTTGGCTGCACTGGTCGAGATGTCGCACTATCTCGAGATGCGCAACGACATACAGCGATACCAATTTGACAAAGAGATGCACGATAAACCACAAGAAAGGGGGCCCCGCAGATGGTAGTCCGAGAGCTAATTACAAAAATCGGTTTCCAGGTTGACAAAAGCGGCGCACAAGCGGCTGAAAGTCAAACGAGCAAATTAAAAAGCAAACTGAGCGCCGTCGGAGCAACTGGGGCTGCAGCATCTAGGCTCGCAAGCGGTGCAGTGCATCGAATCGGCTCGGCGGCGGGAGAAGCCGGCGAGCAGGTATCAGCGGCATGCGGGGTCATGCGCAGCGCACTAAATAGTGTCGTCGGAGCAGCCGGAGCTGCTGGCAGCAAAATACGGTCCGTCGGTAGCGGTATGTCATTTAAAGCTATGCAAGACCGCGGCGGCAGCATTGCAGCTGGCGGGGCAACGTTAGCAGCTGGCGGCGCTGCTATGGCCGCACCGGTGGGGTTATCAATAAAAACGGCGATGGATTTTGAGCAGGGCATGGCTAAAGTAAAGGCCATTACAAACAGCGACGACCAAGCGATGCAGCAATTAACAAATACTGCGCGCCAGTTAGGGAGAGATACTAAGTTTTCGGCGACAGAATCCGCCCAAGCTATGACGTACTTAGGTATGGCAGGATGGAACAGTGAGCAGATTATATCCGGTATGCCGGGCTTGCTTGATTTGGCCGCCGCATCCGGCGAAGACTTGGGCCGCACGGCGGATATTATTTCTGACGACTTGACGGCTTTCGGAATGAGCGCTGACCAAGCCGGGCATATGGCCGATGTATTTGCCGCTGCGTCAACAAACTCAAATACGAATGTCTCAATGCTCGGCGAGACGATGAAATACGCGGCGCCAGTTGCCGGTGCACTGGGGTACTCGCTCGAAGATGTCTCTATAGCTGCCGGATTAATGGCGAATGCCGGCGTAAAAGGCGAAATGGCCGGCACGTCATTACGCTCTATCATGACGCGACTTATTGACCCGCCAAAAGATGCGGCACAGGCAATGGAGCAACTAGGAATCACAATGACAAATGCGGACGGCACAATGCGCCCATTTGGCAGTGTCATTAATGAGTTACGCACAAAGATGCAAGGGTTGTCGCAAGAAGAACGCGCGCAAATGGCATCGGCAATTGCCGGAACTGACTCTCTAAGTGGTTTTATGGCTTTGATTAACGCGTCACCTGGGGATGTTGAAAAATTAAGCAATGCTATTAATAATTCGGACGGCGCAGCCAAAAGAATGGCGGACACCATGAATAATACAGCACAAGGGTCCCTTTTGGCGTTAAAGTCAGCGGTGCAAGACCTTGAGATTACAATGGGTGACGCACTATTGGGATCCTTACGAGGAATCATGGATACATTGCGCGGGGCAGCCAATGGAATTAATGAGTTTGCAATGGCCCATCCAAGGCTGGCATCAGCAATCTTTATTGTTATTGCCGCTCTTTCAGCGTTGCTGGTTATTCTCGGTACGCTGGGCATTTTTATCGGCGGGCTAATAACATTCATCGGTACGGTGGGGCCTATATTTGCAGCGGTTGCTGGTGTGCTTGCAGGCGTATTTTCGCCGGTTATCGTTGCTATTATCGCCATCACAGCGGCGCTATACCTACTTTATGCATATTGGGACGAGGTCGTCGCTGGTGTTTCTGCCGGCGCATCTAGCGTCATGCAGTTTTTAGGCGAAATCGCCGATACGATTAGCGGAGCCGTAAACGGCGCAATACAATCGCTGCGAGACATCGGAGTAAGTGCATTTAATGCGGTAGCTGGTGCGATTAATACGGTTTGCGATGTGCTTGGTACTGCGTGGGACTTAATTAAAAGCGTCGCCGGCGGCATCGCGGACTTAATCGGCAAGGCCGCCGAATTTATCGGCATGCAGGGCAGTATATCTGCAACAGATTCGTCATTATCAGCCGGCATAAACAACTATGGCGGCAATTCGCAGACCAATATTTTTAATGTTGGCAGCGTTGACGAAGCAGTCGCAGGCGCAGGGGCCATGGGCACAGAGTTATATGGGTATCCGTGAGAGGTGATAGCATGAATATTATCGACTCTATAGCAAACGGCGGACTTATTAGCCGCGGCAGCAATACGATTATGCCGGCGCTGGTAGAGCCGGCGCTCATCGGGGATTATCTACAATGCGATGTCATTATCGGGCGGGAAACCGCATTTAATAGCGACGTAACAGAGTACCCAGTAGAAGATGGGTTTTCTATCAGCGACCATGTCATTCGGAAACCGCTCACACTGTCGCTTGATGTGCTTTTCACGCCAACGCCAGTTACATGGAACTCAGTCATTGGCGGGCATAGTTTAAATACAGTAGCAAATCAAATCATGCAGATATACGAGACCGGCGAACCGGTCACAATTAAGCTGCACGACGCGATATATACAGATATGATTATGACATCGGCGCCGCTGCCGCGTAAAGTCGAAGACGGCTATTGTTATAAATGCCAGCTCAATTTTACCCATGTACGCCGCGTTATTCAGCGCACTGAAGACGTGCCGGAAGAATATGCAGGGGCTGACGCATCCGGAAAAGCCGGAAAAACAGAAACCGACGCAGGGGCTGCGTCAACAATGGACATCGGCGGCGGTACGGGCAACGCATCAGACGATGCACGCGCAGCCGCATCCGCACAGCAGGCAGCACACAGTAAAACCGGCATGACGACAGTAGAGCCAAGCGGGGCCAAAAAATCAAGCATCTATACAAGCGGCATTGATTTAAGTCAATATGGCAGCTTTGGCGTCGGGCTCGAAGCCCGCGCGTACATTGCGATGTCAGCTCTGTCTGATGCGCTGGGAAGAGGTGGTGTGTTATGGTAATGATTGAGCTAACCAATGCAAATGATTTTACAACATCCGTTACGCTTGACGGCGATGCATACAGCCTGCATTTTGCGTATAATGACACAACAAAATCTTGGACCGTTGATATACGTGACGGCAAAAACACAGATATTGTACGCGGCATTGAGATAGTCCCGAATTTCCCGCTGCTCAATCAGTATCGACGGCATGCCGGTATACCTGACGGCGAGTTGATGGCTGTTGTATCTAATGAGGACAAAAAAGACAATCAGACACTGGGCCGCAACGATTTTTTAAACGGCAAGGCTGTATTTGTGTACATTACAAAGGCGGAGCGAGACAATGCAATGGAATCGGCAGTATAAAATTAAATTCCCGGAAATCAACCGGGAATATGCAAACACGCTAAAAATTGCGTTTGAAGTCAACAAAGACAGCACAAAAGAGACAAATAAAAGCACGCTGACGATTTGGAATCTATCGGATGAGTCCCGAAATCAAATCGAAGTAGCAGACAGAAAAGTAGAAATTTGGGCGGGCTACAAAGATAATTCCGGGCCCGTGCGCATGTTTGTCGGCAGTGTGATTGAGGTTGAAACCAGTGACGACGGCAAAGACGTAACGACAAAGCTAACGTTATCGGACGGACAGGTCGCAATACGTGACAGTGTAGTGTCTGTATCGTTTGCGCCGGGTGTCGGCGGCGAAACAGTTGTAAAATACATCGCCGACGGCATGGGGCTGCCCGTCGAGTACGGCGAAGACGTACAGCTGGCAAGCTACGAAAATGGCTATTCTTTTGTCGGCAAAGGCGGCGACGCGTTAACAGCTATATGCAACGCGAACGGCTGCGAATGGTCCGTACAAAACGAAATTATACAGATAGTGCTAAAGGGTCGCGCCAAAGCAAAACGCGGCCTTGTTTTTGCAGCTGATAGCGGGCTGATTGGTTCACCGGAACGCCTGATAAAAGCACCAAAAAAAGAAGCAAAAAAGACGACCAAGCGCAAGAAAAAAGTGGCAAAAGGTAAAGTGGAGAGCCAGGCGGGATGGAAAATAAAAACCTTATTGGCCCCGACGCTGCTGCCCGGTGATGCGGTAAAAGTGGAATCCCGCCGCATCACTGGCTGGTTTAAAGTCGAAAGCGTTAAACATGCCGGTGATACGCACGAAGGCGACTGGACGAGTGAGATAACGTTGATTGAGAGGTTAATTTATGAGTAACCAAACGCCAAACGAATTAACGACAATTATAAAAGGATATACCGACGTGGCGCTACAGAATGTACATACAGCACTGCCGGGCCGGATTATATCTTACGATGCTGGAAGCGGCAAGGCAAGCGTGCAGCCAGCGGGAAAATGGAAAGGAGACGACGGGCAAGAAGTCGCCTATCCCGTCATACATAACATACCTGTCCTTTTCCCATGCGGCGCTGGCGGGACTGCGGGCATGACGTTCCCGTTGCATGCTGGCGACGGCTGCTTGCTTGTCTTTTCCGAGTCACAGACAGACGATTTTTTGAGCGGCAGCGATGTCAGCGAAGACCCGCGTCGGCATGATTTAAATGACGCGATTTGCCTGCCGGGGCTGTATAATCGGCCGGTAGCTGGAAATGCATTTCCGGGCGATGTGTGCGTATATAACGGCGGCTGTATGATGCGCGTCGGCGCTGGCGGCATTACTGTAACCGGCGGCGATTTAGTCGTCAATGGCATATCTGTTACGCATCATAAGCACCGCGGCGACAGCGGCGGCACGACTGGCGAGCCACAATAAAAAAAGGGGTGATATAATGGCGTATGATATTGCGATAGATGTCAATACAAACGACATCGTGCTAAAAGGTGGCGACGCACTATTGATTGATAACGCCGAGCGTATCGCGCAGCAAATACTCATATCACTGCGATTTTGGCTGGGCGAGTGGTTTTTGGATACGCGCCAAGGCGTCCCGTATTTAGAGTATATTTTAGTGAAAAATCCGAATGAGGCGCACATAAAGCAAGTTTTGACTGACGCAATAAAAAACGTCGATGGCGTGGATTTAGTAACCGGTATGGATTTATCACTAAATCGAATAAAACGCACGCTAATCGTTGAATATACTGCAAAAACGAGCGCGGGATTACTAACACGAAAGGAGCTACTTGGCTATGGCTGAGACAACAACAAAATACGGGCTCACGCGTGACGGTTTCCGCCGGAAACGGTTGCCGGAGATAAAAACAGCCATTGAAACGCGCCTAGCCGATGCGCTCGGTACAGAGATACAGACCAGCGCGAACAGCGTGATAGGTCAACTTATTGGCGTTTTTTCTTATGAAATAGCGGACCTGTGGGAAGCACAAGAAGATACGTATAAAAGCATGTATCCGAGCACGGCAAGCGGTGTCAGCTTATCAAATGCCGCAGGGCTAGCGGGAATCAATATGATTGATGCTGAAAAAACGACACTAGTGCTAACCTTAGTCGGCACAGAAGGGACGGTAATCCCGGACAGTGCACAAGTATCGTCAAGCGATGGCGTTATTTTCTCGTGTGCAGAAGTTGGAAAATCCATAACAGCGGAACGAGCAACAAGCGTCGGTATTATCGTGCCCGCATCAGTAATCGCCGGGCAGGCATATAGTTTAAATCTTAACGGGACAAACCATGTATACACTGCAAAGACAAACGATACGGCGGCCATAGTATTATCGAGCTTAAGTGGATTAATACACGTGACAGGAATAACAACAAACGTTAAGAACAATGTATTAACCGTATCTGTTGACGATAAAAAAACGGCGATAACAGTGTCGGTAAATAGTAATTTACAAATCGATACTATCGCCTCACCATTTACTTTTTTATGTGATACAGCGGGGGCAATTGATCCGGCATTACACACAGTAAATCAAATTATTACTACATATGCCGGATGGAAGACAGTAGATAACGAAACAGTGGCAAATGTTGGACGTGATGCTGAAAGCGATATTAGCTTGCGTAAACGATGGAGTGCCGCAGTATATCAGCGGTCGCGGGCGATGGTTGAATCAATACAAAATGGCGTGTATACCAACGTTGATGGTGTGACATCATGCTTAGTGTATGAAAACACGAGCGATAAAGCTGATGGCGATGGCAGACCGCCGCATAGTATCGAAGTTGTTGCTACTGGCGGGAAGCCGGAAGACATCGCTAAAGAAATATGGCAGCGTAAGCCGGCGGGAATTGACACGTTTGGCAGCATCAGTAACGTTGTTTTTGACAGCCAGGGCGCACAACATACCATAAAATTTAACCGTCCACAAGAAATAAAATTATGGATGCGCGTGGTTGTAGGTACGAATCCGGATGAAATATTCCCGAACGCCGCGCTGCAAGAAATTAAAGACGCTGTGCTTGCCAAAGGATTACAACAAAATATTGGCGAAGATGTTATATTACAGCGGTATTTTGCAGCTATTTTTGAGAGTACGACGGGCATCGGCTATATCAATTTAACGGCGGCGACCGGAGAAACGCCAGGAAACTATACAAGTGAAAACATTGTTATTTCACCGCGACAAGTGGCGGCATTTGACGCATCACGAATTGAGGTGACTAAGCAATGACAAGCCGATCCGACAGTATGCAAAAACACTTGCTCGGACAATTTCAAGAGAAAACGGTTATCCGCGCTATCTTAGACGCTTTCGCGGCCGAACTTGATGAGCTAAACCAAAGTGCGGCCGATTTAAAAAATAAGCGTTGGATAGATACCGGCGAAGGCGTACAGCTCGACGGAATTGGTGACATTATCGGTCAAGGGCGACAAATTAATGACGCGGTACAAATCCCATTTTTTGGATTTGCAGAAACAGAAAACGGCTTGCCTTTTGGCGTGGGCCGTTTTTTTGATTCCTGGGAAATGTGGCTAAAATCTGTAAACCTTGCAGACCCGGAATATCGACTGTTACTAAAGTCAAAGATATACAAAAATCAAACACAATGCACGGCGGAAGAAACAATTACATCTTTAAAAAATATCTACAATGCAGATTTAGTGCTGATTGAAGACCGCGGAAACGCAAAAATAGGGCTTGCTATCGGGCGTATCTTAACTCAATCCGAAATCCGGACAGCTGCGGCAGTCAATTTATTGATACGTGGCGCTGGCATCGGGTGCGACTACATAGAACAGTTTGATAGTAGCGGATATTTTGGGTTTTACGGGCAAGCTAATGCAAAAGGGTTTGAAGTCGGGAAATTCGCAGATATGATTCCAGCATAAAAAGGGGGTAGCAAAATGGCAACACCGGATTTTAGTAAAATTTGGGGCAGCGCCGCAGAGTCAAAGTATACGTTTACCGACGATGACTATGTGCGCGGCTGGCAATTTATTGGATCAACTCCGCCGTCGCGAACGATGTTTGACGCGTGGATGCGGATGCAAGATGAAAAATCACAATATTTACACGGCGAAGTAGCAAACAATCAAGACTTGGTTGACCGGCGCATTATCGTATCAAAAACAAAGCCGGAAAAGTTGGACGCCGGCGGCCTTTGGGTTGAGCTTTTTGAGTAGGAAGTAGATTAAATTAAGGAGGCAAAAGAATGGCAAATCCAATAAAAAAATGTGTTCTGCACAGCGTCCAAAGCGACGGCACGATGGTAGACTTATACCCGCGCACCAAACTTGCATCTGTGGCAGATATGACGGCATTTGCACGGACGCTAAATGGAGCAGCAGACGCAGCGGCGGCACGAAACACGCTAGAAATACAGACAAGTAAAGACATTATCAATATCATATATCCCGTCGGTTCGGTCATCACGCTAACCAATGACACAGACCCTAACGAATTATATCAGGGTACTACATGGGTCAAGATGGACGCAGGGCGTGTACTGGTATCGGCAGGCACGTACACCGAGGGCCGTGATACGTATACTTATACACTCGGCGACAAGGGCGGCGAGGCTAAGCATCAACTCACTACCAAGGAGCTGGCGGCACACATTCATTCCGCGTCAAGTAATACAACGGGAGGGCACAAACATGATGCAAACGTTTTTACAGAATATGGGGGAAACCATGGTGGCGGTGCAACGCAAAACAATGCAACGGGAAATAATCAAGTTACAGGTTATGCAGGAGATCACTGGCACACTATTTCCATAGGCCAGACTGGCGGCAACGTAAAACATGAAAATCGTATGCCGTATGAAACTGTAATCAGATGGAAACGGACGGACTAAGCTGTTCGTTTCCATCTAAATACAACATCGTATGGTTGCATTTCGTTAAAACTCGTATTACCTCCGGTATTGTTTACTGTTACTGTATGAGTATGGTTACCGGCGGATGATGTTTTAAATGGTTGAGCGCCGTCATAATTAGATACGGTATCATTGCTCGGGCCATACTCCCCAACATGGACATCAGTAATATCTATGTTTCGTGATATATAGTGAATATGCTCGCCACCACTGCTAATGCTAGCAACATGTGTGTGTGATGGTAACTCATCGGTAGTAAAGTCCTACCGATGAACTTGCATCCCACGGTCACGGAGTATCTATATCCACCACCTCACTTGTTGGTGATACCTATACTTGGCGGCCTGCTGAATATAACCAAGTAACAGCAAGCGGCGTTTTATCTTGCTCGAAATACGGTGAACACTGCGCCGGTGATGGTGGCAAGCAAGGTAACGGTCATATCCATCTTGACGCAAGCCATGCACACAGTACTTCAATATCTGCAACAGGTGGCAATGCAAGGCACGAAAACCGTCAGCCTTACGTTGTTGTGAACAGGTGGAAAAGAACCGCTTAGGCCGTGCGTTGCCATCTGTTGATGACTTGATATGGAGAACGGTTTTCATGTTTGATATTACTCCCTGTATTGTTGATAGATAAAACGTGAGAGTGTGATGCATCTATATTAAAACCATTTAATTTATTCCTATCGTCATCTGCTTTACCTCTCCATGAAGCTGTATATATTGCTGACTTGATAATTCCAGAAAATGACGGGGATTGGTCAGTCCCCAGATTAGTTGAAAAATGACCAATCAATGATGATGTTGAGGCGGCCCCCCCATGCCCATGAGATGCTAGTTCCTCGGTAGTTATTTTTTATAAGAAAGGATTGATAAAAAATGAAATGTTTCCAAATCGAAAAAGATGAAGTGTTAATTATTGACGGCAATAAGCAATACGCCGATACTGTCGAAAATTTTAAGGCAGACAGCGGCATTAAGTCGTTGCCGGTGCGCGTGTGGTACAACAACGAGCAGCCAGACGTCGTTATTAAAGCGGACGTCAATAGCGAAGAAATATGGAAAAAATATCCTATCGCCGAGTACGACGACTATATAGCCGCTATCGACGAGTACGTCGCAGCTAAAGAAAAACGTGAGTATGTCCCGCCGACGCAAGAAGAAAAAGCACAGGCCGCTCGGCAACAACTCGACGCTGAGTATGAGTCCGAAAAAAGCGCATTAGCCGACTCTCTAACAACGGCCATTTTACAAGGTGACATAGACACGCAGGCAAGTATCCAAGCCGACTATAAAGAGTTGGAAGCGTCTTACGCGGAATCTGTTTCAGCTTTAAATTCGTAGAAAGGGGGTGTAAATTATGTCGTTATTTAAACCAGCAAAACGCTGCCAGTTTTGCGCACATAAATTAGATGCAACGACAAAATTATGCACGAATCAGAATTGTATTGACTACAACGGCAAAATTACGGCAACAAAGTCGACAACTAAAGCGCAGGAAACGGCAACGCAGACGATGGAGGCATAAGCATGGAATGGTTAGGTATTATAGGGTCTCTGGCAGCTGTATTTACAGTTATCGGAGCGATTTTTAATTTTTCCGTTATTCGACCGCTAAATGAATCTATTCATAGTTTGTCGTGCGTTATAAAGACAATGCAGCAGGCACTGCGAGATATCGATGAAAAACGACAAGAAGCGGCTGAAAGATTGGCAAAGGTAGAATCTTCTGCCGCATCCGCGCATCATCGGATTGACACGCTGGAAAGGCGGTTGAACAATGATATTTGAAAAAATCAATATTAGTGATTGCTTAGTCATATTAGCGCTGGCCGCGGCGCTAATCATGGCTATTTTTTTTAATCATAACGAGCTGGCGATGTCTATCGCCAGCGGGCTGCTTGGTTATATCGGCGGAACAGGAAAAACAGCGTTGCAAAATAAAAAAGGAGACGATAAAAATGAAGGTATACATTAATCCCGGACACGATACAAAATATGATAGCGGTGCTGTACATACAGACGCAAACGGCGATGTAGATTTGCGAGAATGCGACGTAGCTGCAAGTATCGGCGCAAAAGTAATGAAATATTTAGTAGCAGCAGGATGCGATTGCCGTCTCTTACAGTCTGATAATCTCTATTATGATAGCGATTATGAGGACCGCGCCGTTCCGGTGTGCGAGGACGCGAATAATTGGGGCGCCGATGTTTTCGTCAGCATCCACTGCAACGCAGCAAACGGCAATGCGCGCGGGACAGAAGTCGAATGCTATGATAGCGATAGCAACGGCGGCACGCTGGCTCAAGCAATACAAAATCAACTCGTCACATCACTGCCGGTGATTGACCGCGGCGTCAAAGAAATGCCGGGGCTGATTGTATTAAAACATACAGATATGCCGGCCGTGCTCGTTGAAACGGCATTTATCGACAACGACGCAGATGCCGCACTCTTGAAAAATAAAGCCGACGAATTTGCCCGGGCTATTGCGCGCGGCATCACGGATTATGAATGCCAATATGCTGTATAATACAGCATCCTGCATAAAACAAATAAAAATCAACATGGCCAAACGCCAATAAAGTATATCTATAATTTTTAACGCATATTTACAGGAGGATAGAAATCATGACAAAAGACGAAGTTTTGAATTTTATTTCTATAGAAATCGTATCTACTGCTAAAGATTTGGCGAAAAGCGCGCTCGGAGATATCACTGCCGACGATTTAAAAAAAGTCGTATCGTCTCAGCTGGCAGTAATCATTGACCCGCTGCAGCAGGAAGCAGACAGCACAACGTCGCTGTGGGTAAAAATCCGCAATAAACTGGAAATTTTTATCATTAATAAGGCCGTAGATGACGCGATTAATGCTATCATCGCGGGAATTTCTGCAGACGCAGCACAACAAAAATAATTTTACAGTATAATTTGCGTGACTTTATTTTATTGTTTTTTTTTATTATCACGCGACTATTTTTTTATACGATACGAGACGCAAGCCGCGCAAATGATAATTTATGTTGTCATTTGTGCGGCCTTTTTTGTTGTTTAAACGTCTAACTGAGAGAAGGGCCACTAATGAGACAGACGAGAAAGATGGCAAGAATATGGGTTGATAATTTGACAAAAACAAAATTTTATAAAAGATCGGAAGAGCACACGTCTGAACTCCAGTC
>ERZ507022.306-NODE-306-length-17725-cov-18.7641_pt1 | contig 17725 bp, 9 predicted proteins | sample MGYA00513164_ERZ507022 | MGnify/ENA metagenome assembly ERZ507022 | reverse complement strand
CATAAGAATCAACTCCTTCTTATGCCACAAAATACCACTTTTTTCAGTAGGGGGGAGACCCCTACTTTTGTAAACTATGTTATTGCACATAACAAGGCCCGGCGCCCCGCCAAATGCCCGTCCCTCCGACACCCACGCCGTAGGGGTTCGCCGAAGGCAAACCCATCCCGGCTGCCGGTCGGGCGAAAAGCTTCTATACCCATCCACCCGCAAAGGCTCTCCCGGCTCCCGAAGAATCGATGTATACCCGCACAAAGTACCAGCAAGGCCAGAGGCCAAGTCCGCCCTGCAGGGGCGGGGGACCGGGCTTGCCCGGTGGTGGGGGCATGAGGTCCTGAAAGGACCGAATACTTCGGCGAAAGTACGATTCACCCGTCCAAGAATACAGCAACGGGAACTACAGACCCCGCTTCCTCTTTCCTGCCGAACACCCCATTGTTGTCTGACGGACCTGCAAAATATCGGCTAACGCCGATGCCCCCACCACCATGCTGCGCATGGTCCCCCGCCCCTCCCAGGGCGGACTTTGTGTCCGTTTTCATCATCAGTTCATTGCTGCCGCCAGTTGTCCCATCGGACTGCTGCTGGGACCGTAATTGGCGATGCTGCACTGATGAGTACCAACATGAGGGACGAAAACGGGCTTTTTCAGTGCTTCTCGCACGGCATTCCGGTACTTTTTTCGAGATTCCATCGGTATACTGCGTAAGTCTGTTGCCAGTGCCTGCTCCAGGTCACCGTTCTTCAAACCACTAAGCACTTTGATCATCGCCAGGCCGCCGTCTTTGCTCCAGCGCCGGCCCTGCTTCTTCATCCGATAGGTGTATGTCCGATGGTTGCTTTCACATGTTCCCAGCCCTTTCTGGCAATCTTCCAGTCCCTCCCGCATTGCCAGGGGTGTCAGGCATTCCCAGTTCCGCTCCAGGTAAGCCCGCAGTTTCTTGACGTTCTCTTCCTCTTCCGCATTGCCGGCATCTCCATCCAGCATGTCCAGGCAGCAGCGGACACCTTCCCGATCGTGCTTCCATACCTCGTGATGCAGGCGGTCGACCATGCCCCGCTTTCTGACCCACCCAAGCCTCTGACGGATTTTCTCGTTCACATGATACCGATCCCGGAAATGCTCGTGGCGTCTGCTTCCTGCTGCCAATTCGTCGAACACGTCTTTCGTGTAGCCACGGCCTCCATCGCTATTGCTCAATACGGTGCATTGGGTCAGATCGTAATGGTTGTCCAGATAGGCATCCAACAGTTCCAGGACATGCTTCCGGTCGAATCCGGCAATAACGCGCAGTCCTGTCAGTATCCTTCTCTTGCCGATTTGCTTCACTCCGGTCGCCACCTGGAAACGGTGCATTTCGACCTTGTTCTTTGGCTGCCCCTTCATCACGACCCCATCTCCTTCAATGAACAGGTATTTTGGCTTTTCCAACGGCTCATCGCTGCTGAAGGACGGGTTGGCCATGGTTTCCTCATACTGGGCGTACTTTTCTCCCACAGTCCTGACCATCCTGCCCACCGTCTGATGGCTGATGTCCAACGGAGTCAGGGTATTCACGGCCTCGGCAGCAGCCCGGTAGACACTGCCGGCCGCCACTTTGGTTACCGAGTACAGGAGCAGTGGAGAGTACCGCTGATAAGGTGCCATCCCCAGGACACGGTCCAGAGGATAAAATGGCTTCTCACCCTCACGCCGAACAAGCCTGCGGGAGAAAGTAACGGTGCCAAACAGGCAGAGCATGGTGCGCCGATCCAGCCGCAGGATTTCCTGCTTTCCCGCATACTGCCTGGCCAGTTCAGCATCGTAGGCTTCCAGAGCCTGGGCGAAAGCCTGGCACTGGAACTGGATTCCCCGCTGCCATATCTCCTTTTCCAGAGCCAGCCCGTTGGAACACCCCTTTATTAAGTTGACGAATTCTGATACAATAAAATTCATGGAAGACCTTCTCCTATCTATAGTGTTGGTGTCGTGACTTATACTATAAGATGAAGGTCTTCCTTTTTGCAAGTTTATAAAGGATTATTCATTTTACCGAGAACTATTTTACACTAAGCCCCTTGCGGGGGCGACCGACCTGACGGACGACGAGACAGGCGTCATTGTTATTTCAATCCACGCCCCCTTGCGGGGGCGACGGGTCCAGGGGGCTTGCCCCCTGGCACGTCTTTACATTTCAATCCACGCCCCCTTGCGGGGGCGACATGCGGAGTTGCTCCGGTATGCTCGTAGTCGGAACATTTCAATCCACGCCCCCTTGCGGGGGCGACCTATGAATTTAAAGCCGCAAAAGACGGCAGCGGCGGATTTCAATCCACGCCCCCTTGCGGGGGCGACCGTCGACTTCGGAGCCACGGCTGTAGCCAGCTGATTTCAATCCACGCCCCCTTGCGGGGGCGACTCCAGCTCTTGACGTGGACCACTTCTTCCGGGCGATTTCAATCCACGCCCCCTTGCGGGGGCGACTGTCGACCATTCCGGGCCACGAATTGCGTCGTAGTATTTCAATCCACGCCCCCTTGCGGGGGCGACTCCTTTCATCCTGTTCGTCGTCAATCCCCATCGTATTTCAATCCACGCCCCCTTGCGGGGGCGACGGCTACGGTTTGCTCAAGCGCAGGCACAGGTGGTAATTTCAATCCACGCCCCCTTGCGGGGGCGACTTAAATCGCTTCTGAAGGCCGATTTTTAAAGATATTTCAATCCACGCCCCCTTGCGGGGGCGACGATGGGTGGGTGTGCAGTGATTTATATGGACGAATTTCAATCCACGCCCCCTTGCGGAAGCGACTTTTAAGATGATTGACGCTGCGCTGCGCATCGGATTTCAATCCACGCCCCCTTGCGGGGGCGACACATCCTCCGGGGCAAGGCAATCTGGTACCGGCAATTTCAATCCACGCCCCCTTGCGGGGGCGACCGGACCGTGGGCTGGAAAACCTCGAAGCCATCAGATTTCAATCCACGCCCCCTTGCGGGGGCGACGGCATGGACTTAAACGTACTAATCGGGAGGGAAGATTTCAATCCACGCCCCCTTGCGGGGGCGACCAAGATCATCGCTGTCCCAGCGGAAGCTGAGCAATTTCAATCCACGCCCCCTTGCGGGGGCGACCATAGCCACCGAGGAAATGGCTCCTCACACGCATATTTCAATCCACGCCCCCTTGCGGGGGCGACTCTATGTGATCGTGGGATTCTTCCCCGGATCAAATTTCAATCCACGCCCCCTTGCGGGGGCGACAGGAGGACTAAGATGGCTGAAGGAAAAGAATTGATATTTCAATCCACGCCCCCTTGCGGGGGCGACAGCACTCACTACTAATCGTTGTCAAAGACGGAAACATTTCAATCCACGCCCCCTTGCGGGGGCGACACAAGATCATCGCTGTCCCAGCGGAAGCTGAGCAATTTCAATCCACGCCCCCTTGCGGGGGCGACAGTTTCATCCCGTCTTGTGTGACGGTGATGTTGTGATTTCAATCCACGCCCCCTTGCGGGGGCGACTGGAGTTTGCGGCATTTTCACTTTGCGTCGAGGATTTCAATCCACGCCCCCTTGCGGGGGCGACCGACAGTTTTCATGGTCCTATCCCAGAGCCGCCGATTTCAATCCACGCCCCCTTGCGGGGGCGACTGTAAACGTCCCACACGTCAATGACTCTTACCTTTATTTCAATCCACGCCCCCTTGCGGGGGCGACCCAAAAAAACCGTAGCAGGCCCCGCAAGCTGCAAAATTTCAATCCACGCCCCCTTGCGGGGGCGACCATGACTGACGCAACGGCCGTACTGGTATAACAATTTCAATCCACGCTCCCTCTTGGAATAGGCGCTGGTAGTGTCCGGATTTCAATCCACGCCCCCTTGCGGGGGCGACTCCAACCGGTAGTCCACCCCGTTCTCCCGGTTCCGATTTCAATCCACGCCCCCTTGCGGGGGCGACTGCATTGCAGGTTTTTATTTTTTCGTCTGTTCCATTTCAATCCACGCCCCCTTGCGGGGGCGACGTCGTTTTTCAGCTTTTTCAGGGCCGGAAGTTTATTTCAATCCACGCCCCCTTGCGGGGGCGACTGAAAGCCATTGTGACCGGCATTCAGCATTACGATATTTCAATCCACGCCCCCTTGCGGGGGCGACCCAGCACGGCTTTAATCATGTACAGGCCTACCCATTTCAATCCACGCCCCCTTGCGGGGGCGACGACCACATCCAGGCTGGACTTAGCCTGATCTACAGATTTCAATCCACGCCCCCTTGCGGGGGCGACCCCGTGGGGTGACAGACTATGCTCAAGCAATGGATTTCAATCCACGCCCCCTTGCGGGGGCGACCTTACGAAAGAAGAACGAAAGAAAAATTGGTTGCAATTTCAATCCACGCCCCCTTGCGGGGGCGACTGTAGAGGGCGTAGGCCGCTCCCGCCGGACGGTAGATTTCAATCCACGCCCCCTTGCGGGGGCGACCATGCAGGCGCTGTCCTATAAGCAGGTTGGGCAGATTTCAATCCACGCCCCCTTGCGGGGGCGACCTTTGCACGCAAAGTCACGTGTCGGGACAAGTCCCATTTCAATCCACGCCCCCTTGCGGGGGCGACGCTCCACTCGGGTTTCCCAGTACCTCGATTTGAATTTCAATCCACGCCCCCTTGCGGGGGCGACTGACCCCGGCGGACATCTGGATCATCAACCGGGAATTTCAATCCACGCCCCCTTGCGGGGGCGACGATAGGGTCCCCTTCCGTCCCGGCCGATGCCGGATTTCAATCCACGCCCCCTTGCGGGGGCGACGGATGAGAACGAAACCATGTGGTGTGTAGATGACATTTCAATCCACGCCCCCTTGCGGGGGCGACCCGGCCGTTCTGGCCGCCGTTGCGGCCCTTTTGATTTCAATCCACGCCCCCTTGCGGGGGCGACCAGGATTCCATCTGCCGGATACCGCTCCGATTCATTTCAATCCACGCCCCCTTGCGGGGGCGACCGTTTGTAGCGCCTTCCTCAATGCGATTAATTCTAATTTCAATCCACGCCCCCTTGCGGGGGCGACTGTGGGTATTCGCCCTGGTGACAGAGCTCCACGAGATTTCAATCCACGCCCCCTTGCGGGGGCGACTCAAGCCTTTTTGTGTTTCATTGGTTTCCAGTCTATTTCAATCCACGCCCCCTTGCGGGGGCGACTAGTCCAGGATGCCACGGTTTCCGCATTCTCTGCAATTTCAATCCACGCCCCCTTGCGGGGGCGACCACACGGGCATAAATCCCAATTTCCGTGGCACTATTTCAATCCACGCCCCCTTGCGGGGGCGACGGTAAGCATATTCATCTTCCCATCGCTGGTAATATTTCAATCCACGCCCCCTTGCGGGGGCGACAAAACAACTCTGGGGTGAGTGATCTATGACTATGCTTATTTCAATCCACGCCCCCTTGCGGGGGCGACCCAGCTTTTTACTACGGTTTCGCCGGCCGCTTTATTTCAATCCACGCCCCCTTGCGGGGGCGACCCCACGTCTGTCTGGTAGTCGATGCCCATTTGGCTATTTCAATCCACGCCCCCTTGCGGGGGCGACGAGGATGGGCTGGCCTGTAAAGAGGATGAGATCCATTTCAATCCACGCCCCCTTGCGGGGGCGACGCAGTAAGGTTGCAAAAGTGTGCCGAAAGCTGTGATTTCAATCCACGCCCCCTTGCGGGGGCGACCAATCTGATTTCATTGTGTTCAAGGCATCATGACATTTCAATCCACGCCCCCTTGCGGGGGCGACATACCATGAAAAGCTGAATTTTTTTCAGATTTTCTATTTCAATCCACGCCCCCTTGCGGGGGCGACTGTCCAGGCGCTTTCTAATGGGCTCCATTTCTTATTTCAATCCACGCCCCCTTGCGGGGGCGACGGTCCATAGACACACCTCCTTAGCCGGCCACAGGATTTCAATCCACGCCCCCTTGCGGGGGCGACTCTGCATCAACGTCCACCCGTATGTGTACGCGGCATTTCAATCCACGCCCCCTTGCGGGGGCGACTTGAAGGTGTTGGACGTCCGGCAGGAAATTGTGATTTCAATCCACGCCCCCTTGCGGGGGCGACCTCCAAAGAGTCGGTGAAGGTCAAAGATCTCATTATTTCAATCCACGCCCCCTTGCGGGGGCGACCTATGCATGGCGTAGGACGGCATGACCACCGATATTTCAATCCACGCCCCCTTGCGGGGGCGACCCCCAGAACAGCAAGTCACCTTCCTTTGCCCCGGTATTTCAATCCACGCCCCCTTGCGGGGGCGACTATATAGTCACAGGGAAGAAGGAAAGCCCTGAAATTTCAATCCACGCCCCCTTGCGGGGGCGACGGCCTGCCTGTGGCCGTCCGCTTGCCCTCGGCATTATTTCAATCCACGCCCCCTTGCGGGGGCGACTTGACCGGGTATCCGTCCTTAAATGCCCCGGAATTTCAATCCACGCCCCCTTGCGGGGGCGACCTTGTTTGCCAGCGTGGACCGGGAACTGGAGGCGTATTTCAATCCACGCCCCCTTGCGGGGGCGACAAAACCGTATCGTAAACCTGGCCAACCATGGCCTGATTTCAATCCACGCCCCCTTGCGGGGGCGACTTAAAAGCGCAACAATGGCAATCCATAATTTTCAATTTCAATCCACGCCCCCTTGCGGGGGCGACGCGCGGGCCTGGTTTATCGGGGTATCGTAGTCTGATTTCAATCCACGCCCCCTTGCGGGGGCGACTGGGTTTCTGCCGGAAGCGGGCAGGCGTCGCACTGATTTCAATCCACGCCCCCTTGCGGGGGCGACCTTGTAAAAAAGTCGGGAAACCGACCCGTGTACTATTTCAATCCACGCCCCCTTGCGGGGGCGACCCATCGACCAGGCTAACGAGATACCGTTCTAAAATTTCAATCCACGCCCCCTTGCGGGGGCGACTCAGGACGACGATACAGACATGGAGCACATCGAACATTTCAATCCACGCCCCCTTGCGGGGGCGACCGGCCCGGTACGAAAAATAGTGGTGTGGCTCACCATTTCAATCCACGCCCCCTTGCGGGGGCGACGGTTTTAACCATCCCCTCGATATAGGTACCCACAATTTCAATCCACGCCCCCTTGCGGGGGCGACGGCCTTGACCCTGCTTAAATCCTGATTGCCTGCTCCATTTCAATCCACGCCCCCTTGCGGGGGCGACAGGGCTCTCGATTTTATCGAGGGCCCTTTTTGTGATTTCAATCCACGCCCCCTTGCGGGGGCGACACCTACACTTTTGAGGCAGGTAAGACTTATGGCATTTCAATCCACGCCCCCTTGCGGGGGCGACGTAGGTTTTTCCCCTGACCTTGCAGCTTGCCTGATTTCAATCCACGCCCCCTTGCGGGGGCGACCGCCTGCCGAGATGCGAAAAGACCCCGAGGAAATTATTTCAATCCACGCCCCCTTGCGGGGGCGACAAAGGCTACCTCTATCACTCTGTACCCTAGCTGGCATTTCAATCCACGCCCCCTTGCGGGGGCGACCCTTCGTAGATGCTGCTTTTGTAGAGTTACCGGAAATTTCAATCCACGCCCCCTTGCGGGGGCGACCTGGATAAACTGGATGCCACCCTGACCGAGGAATTTCAATCCACGCCCCCTTGCGGGGGCGACATGACATCACGGATCCAGGAGTGATGCAGCCGGGATTTCAATCCACGCCCCCTTGCGGGGGCGACATCTTGGATCTGGCCGCATGTCCCCAGGACGTGATTTCAATCCACGCCCCCTTGCGGGGGCGACAGATCCAGTCGGATCAGGACGACGACACCGACATGATTTCAATCCACGCCCCCTTGCGGGGGCGACCGTTTTTCAACTTCCCAACATCTGCATCAGAAAATTTCAATCCACGCCCCCTTGCGGGGGCGACAGGATTGGATGGAATACACAATGGTGGACTGCGCGATTTCAATCCACGCCCCCTTGCGGGGGCGACTCTTCTATCATGTAGCTGTCAGGGCTTTCCATTTCGATTTCAATCCACGCCCCCTTGCGGGGGCGACTGAGCTGGCACCAGAGTATTTTAAAACGGCAAAAATTTCAATCCACGCCCCCTTGCGGGGGCGACAACAGCTGGACGAAATTTGAGGATCCGGAAATCGTATTTCAATCCACGCCCCCTTGCGGGGGCGACAAGCAGCCCTGGAACGTATCCAGGATGGGATTATGATTTCAATCCACGCCCCCTTGCGGGGGCGACAAAGGCTACCTCTATCACTCTGTACCCTAGCTGGCATTTCAATCCACGCCCCCTTGCGGGGGCGACCCTTCGTAGATGCTGCTTTTGTAGAGTTACCGGAAATTTCAATCCACGCCCCCTTGCGGGGGCGACCTGGATAAACTGGATGCCACCCTGACCGAGGAATTTCAATCCACGCCCCCTTGCGGGGGCGACATGACATCACGGATCCAGGAGTGATGCAGCCGGGATTTCAATCCACGCCCCCTTGCGGGGGCGACATCTTGGATCTGGCCGCATGTCCCCAGGACGTGATTTCAATCCACGCCCCCTTGCGGGGGCGACCTTCGTCCGGGTCGGCATCCTTCACAAAGGCCGCATTTCAATCCACGCCCCCTTGCGGGGGCGACATGTTTTAAGCAGTTTTGCTGTGATGGCATCTTCCATTTCAATCCACGCCCCCTTGCGGGGGCGACTCAGGATGTTGTCCCCGTCCGGCTTCTTCAGGGATTTCAATCCACGCCCCCTTGCGGGGGCGACCCTGCTTGTCGTCCGCTGTGGGCGGGTGGGTTTATTTCAATCCACGCCCCCTTGCGGGGGCGACGTGACGCCAAAACCATGAGTATTTTTTTTAACGTATTTCAATCCACGCCCCCTTGCGGGGGCGACATATTGTCGTTTGCATCCCTCAGTTCGGGGTGCTGATTTCAATCCACGCCCCCTTGCGGGGGCGACTTGGTGCCCCATACGATATACTCGCAATCGTTGCGATTTCAATCCACGCCCCCTTGCGGGGGCGACCTTTAACCGCGGCCAGGTCCTGCACACCTGCCCCATTTCAATCCACGCCCCCTTGCGGGGGCGACTAAATCAACCGTTCCCACCACGGCCCCGTCCCGATTTCAATCCACGCCCCCTTGCGGGGGCGACGGTTGCTACTGTGCTGCGGGACTACCTGGGAGCGATTTCAATCCACGCCCCCTTGCGGGGGCGACCGGTGGCGGCCCTGTTCAGTTATTCTCCAGCTGTATTTCAATCCACGCCCCCTTGCGGGGGCGACCCGTCGCTCCACACAAGGTCCAATAAATCCTGGGTATTTCAATCCACGCCCCCTTGCGGGGGCGACCTCCGAACAGGCCAAAGCGATGCAGGACTTGCGGATTTCAATCCACGCCCCCTTGCGGGGGCGACCCATAGTTAACATATAACAGGCGCTTTTTACCGATTTCAATCCACGCCCCCTTGCGGGGGCGACGGCCGTCCAAGAATACGTAGGCACCGCATGGGATATTTCAATCCACGCCCCCTTGCGGGGGCGACCGCCCCTGCCCCGAAGAAAACCGCCGCCAAGAAATTTCAATCCACGCCCCCTTGCGGGGGCGACAATGTTCACGAAGCCGGAACCCAGCTGGTTGTAAGATTTCAATCCACGCCCCCTTGCGGGGGCGACTAATCTCTGTATTTCAGAGTTACAGCACCCTGCACATTTCAATCCACGCCCCCTTGCGGGGGCGACTGTCAGACGGGACAGCTTGAGTGCATCAAGCGCTTCCGTCTTTTTTCGCGAAAGTCAGTTCACGGATCTCCCAAGCCCCATTTTCCGGTGCTTGTTCCTTCTGTTTGCTTCCCCTTCGCGCTTACAGCACCATGGGAGCTTCTGGGTCATAGGTCCTTTTGGCTCCCAGGTGCTGGATTTTGTTCTGATACGTGTTTCCCAGGTTGTAGAACCGCAAGCTGTCGTGGTCTTTGTCGATGAGGGCTTCCAGTTCTCCCTTCAGCAGAATGAACTGGGCCTGGTCCAGCAGGCATTCGAATACGGAATTCTGTACTCTCTGTCCATGGGCCACGCAGCATTTGGCCACTTTCCGCAGCCGGGCTCTTCCAGCCGGAGTTTCGGTATTTACATCGTAGGTTACCAGGATCAGCATGGTTTCACTTCCCCAAAAATGCCGGATATCCATCCAGATCTTCTCTCAGCCATTTGGCCAGGAGCAGAGCCTGGACATAAGGGAAAAGTCCCCAAGGGATCTTTTCCTTCAAAAAGGGATGTTCCAGTTTTTCCTGCTTCCGTTCCTGCCACCGGGTGAGGAAGATTTTCCTTCCCTCTTCGCTCATCAAAACAGCACCGGTTTCCGTCTTTTTAAAGTGCTTTCCCGTAAGGCTCCGGGTGTTCACCAGGGAAAGGACGAACCGGTCGGCAGCCAGGGACCGGAATTCCTCCATCAGGTCCAACGCCAGGGATCTTCTCCCGGGCCGGTCCCGATGGAGAAATCCCACACTGGCATCCAGTCCCACTGCTTCCAGAGCATGGGCACAGTCGGCAGCCAGCAGGGTGTAGGCAAAGGAGAGCAGCGCATTCATGGGATCCAGAGGCGGCCGTTTGTTCCGTTCCCGGAAGAAAAAGGTCTTTTTGTCCCCCAGGATCAGCTGGTCAAACAGGGAAAAGTACACATGGGCGGCATTCCCTTCCACACCTCTCAGCTGGTCCCCGTCTTTGGCCTGCTGCAGATCACGAAGTGCCCCTTTCAGGATCTGGATGGCTTCCCTGAACTGTTCCCCGTTTACCGATAATGGATGGTCCCGGAGAAACCGCATCAGGGTAACCCTGGCATTCCAGATTTTCCCCGTCAGGAACCACTGGGCCAGTTGAAGACTTGCCTGCTCCTGATCACTCTTTCGGTACTGGGCCTTCCGCAGCAGCACATTCCCCTGCCCGGTTCCGCTGACCCGGGCCAGGAATTTTCCCTGGGGCGTTAGGAATGTAAAGCCGATGTTCTGTTCCGCACAGGCCCCCAGCAGGGCTGGTGAGGCTCCTTTGTAGCCGAAGTAGAAGATGCTCTCCAGGTTCAGCAGAGGGATCCGCTGGACCACATTCCCCTCCCGCCAGGCTGTCAGGTTCTGGTTATCCAGGGACAGGTAGAGATCCTCCGACAGGATGAACAGGGTATTCAGCAGTCGTTTCATAGACCCTCCTCCTGGAACCGTCCGGCGTAGTAATCGGCTACCGTTCCTGCCTTCTGCAGTTTGGGCAGACACAGGTCTTTCAGAGAACAGCTGGTGCAGGCCCGGCTGGGCTTCACCCGGGGAATGTACCGCCGCTCATAGTATTGGTGCATCTCCGCAAACATATCCCGCACCTGCTGCCGCAGCTCTTCCGTAATGGGAATGTCCCGACGGTGCCGGATGGCATGGTAGTACAGACAGCCCTTTTCGATGGAGCAGCCCAGCATTTCTTCCAGACAGATCACCTGGGCAGCCAGCTGGAGGATGTCGCAGTCATCGGATTTGTCCTTTCCCCGCTTGTATTCCACCGGCAGAACTTTCCACAATCCCCGGTGGCCGGCCAGACGGGCGCCTTCTTCTCCCGGTTCCGTCTGGGTGAATTCCACCACATCGCAGATGCCCGAAGCTCCCAGGGTACGGGAACTGATCCGCAGCCCCCGTACCGTCATCACGCCTGCCCGTTTTTCCACAAACCGGTCATTGTGAGCATTTTTATGGATCAGCTGGCCTTCTGCAGTCAGCCGGTTTTCCGCCCACTGCTGTTCAATGTGGATCAGCGCCCACTGACGTCGGCAGAAGACGAAATGCTGGATCCCTGAGATCATCAGGTACTCCTCTTCCCTCCAGGTCATACCATTCTCTGGCAGGCAACCCCTTCCGGCAGATTTTCCGTATCCACGGTCACCTGGTAATCATGGTAGGAACGGGGGGCTTTCCGGGGATCCTTCTTCTCCACTTTCACCCGTTCAAACAGCTTGTAGGAAGGCGCATTGCCCAGTTCCGAGTCATGTTTGAACACAATCAGTTCCCGTACGGCCATATTGCCCCGGGCAGCGGAATGATCGTTTTCGAACATGTTGATGATGGCCTGCCACAGCAGCTGCAAATCTTCCTCGGAAAAGCCCGTGGATTTCCGGGCCAGGTTGGCGGATACATACCCTTCCACCCGGTACAGGCCGTAGGGAACGATGTATTTCCGTCCCATTTCCGTGCTCCGGCCTTCTTCCTGCCGCTTGGTCGTGGTGATGGCCACCCGGGTGATGGTGATTTCCTGGGGCATGATGGGATCGATGCTGTGGGCAAATCCCAGCTGTACAGGCCCCCGCACCTGGCCGCAGCTGAGAGCCCCTTTCACGAAGGTGGTCATCACAGCCCCAAAGGTACGGATATCATAGAAATTGCTGCACATAAAGTCCCGGATCTTCCGGTCCGCTTCCGGATCCTTCTTTTTGTCGATTTTCTTTACATCTTCCACGCCCAGATATTCCAGTGCCTTCTTGTCGTTCACTTCCAGAGGAACTGTTTCCCGCACATAGATCTGGTATCCGGGCTGGTCTTCTTTGGCTGCTTCCACATAATTGCGGATTTTCCGTTTCAGGCATACATCCGTCACCAGACCCAGCCCGGTTTCCGGGTCCACCCGGGGCATGTTCCCGGCATCCGGATCCCCATTGGGGTTGCCGTTTTCCACATCGAAAAGCACCACGAAATCATACCGGTTGCGAATTGCCTTGTTTTCTTCCATTATGCCTGTTCCTCCTTCTTGGTATAGCGTGCCTGGGTTTCCTGATAATACCCCAGGATGAACATCCCCTGTTCGTCCAGGGTCAGACGGCTGGGAATGGGATTTCCTTCATCGGGCACGGTGATTTTTTCCATCAGGCTGCCCAGCTTTTTCTGGGCGATCACCGCCAGACCCTTGTTGGTCCGGTTCAATTTGTTCAAATGGGCATTGGCCAGTTTCAACAGCACCGGAAACACCGCTCCCGGTGTGGCACAGGCCGCATTGAAATACCGGTCCTTGATGGTTGCGCTGACTTCGCTGGAATCTTGCTGCAGTCCTTCCAGCACGGCAAACATCCGGCCCAGCACATAAGGAACTGCCTTGCAGTTTTCATTGACGTTCATGGTAATTTCTCCACCCCACTTTTCCTGATGATTCTTCAACAGATAGGCTTTCACAAAGGCCGCTCTGGGATAACTGATCTTTCCGTCTCCGGAATCCGCCTTGATCCGCAGCAGGAACTGCCGGTACATGGCTTCCGGATAGGGCGTATCCTGGAGGATGCTCCGCAGCAGGCTCCCGGCCAGTAACGGGGAAGCCTGGCTTTTGGTGGCATTGGGATTCACCGATTCTTTCAGCAGCCGCCACAAGGGCAGAAATGAAGCCTGTTCCCAGGAAGGCTGGACAATTTCCAACCGTTTCTGATGCTTCTGGAGATGCTGCAGGGTGACCCCGAAGGTATTCTGCCAGAAGAACCGGACGGAAAGCCGGGCCGCATTGGGAGCCAGCCCCAGTACATAAAACGGTTCATCCGGCGAAAGGGTAATGCCGTCCACATCGGCGGCCACACCCTGGAGCATTTTGTCCAGCACCGCTTTTACGGTTTGTTCCCTGTTTTCCCCGGTTCCCGACGGATTCAGAAAATTCATGTACACCTGCTGATACAGCGGTTCGGCCGATTGGGCCCAGAATACCACCGTAGTATCCCCGCAAAGAAGACTGTTCCCCTCCCGGATCAGCTGGTTCAAGGCAGTGGTATAGGCAAAGGCCGCATATTCGCTGACCGGGGCATTCAGTCCCTGATCGTCAACATGACCAAAAGATTCCAGAGACGGTGCATTGAAAGAAACCAGTGCCGCTCCGGAGGACTGAGCCCCTCTCACATTTTTGATGTTGGGATGGATCAGGGCGATTTCCGCCACCTTGTCCGTCACCAGGCACTGTCCTTTTTCGCTGTTCTCTCCCCCGCCTTCCTTCTTATACTCCATCCAGCGCCGGCGGATTTCCGGATCTTTCTGAGCTTCCTGGCCATTGACGGAAAACACCAGCCCTGAAGCCCCCACAATCGCATCCCGGTTTTGTTGGAACACCGGATTCTCTTCCGCCTTTTCCGGCTGCCAGCTGTCAAAGAATTTCAGGATTCCTCTGGCCACCGGTGAATCACACCCATCCAGCAGCTGATGATGGAAAGCCCGGGAAGCCTCAAAACACTGCAGGGACCGCTTGGGCTTTCCCTTGCCGTCCACACCGAAAAAATAGGAGGAATTGTCATACAGGAAATTGGGCCGCACGCCGCTGGACCGTTTGAACACTTCCGGAACCTGGAGCAGGGAATCTGTCAGGGCAGTTTTCTTGCCCCGCTGGACTTCATTCCGCAGGGACAGAATTCCCAGCAGCTTCCCTTCTTCATCCAGCTGGATTTCCGCCGATACCTTGGCTACACTCCAGCCCGGTTCCTCCACCTTTCCCTGTTTCAACAGGGTTTCATAATATCTCACCAGTGCCTGCAGGATCATTGGTGCACCTCGCAGTTCCGGAGATCAAGGACTCCATTGACCAGTTTCGCCCGGAAAAACCGTGGGGTGATGTTCTGCAGATTCCGGTAATCCATGTCGTAGAGCATCAGTCCCAGATCCTGGGTAATGGGATAGGGCTGGATTTCCTCGTCATCCTCCACCAGCCGGAAAGAAGCCGGAAATTCCCGGGTGCCAAAATACGGCTGGTGGTAGCACTGGCCTTTCCGGGCCCGGCGGGTGAGCATTTCCCGGAATTTACCGGGATTGTCCGAAGCATTGGCTTTCTCCGTCATTTCAAAATGAAGGGTAATGCAGTAATGGACATTTTTCAGCACCGTGGAAGCCCGCTGCATAATGTCTTCATGGGTTGCCTGGACCAGTATTTTTCCGCCTCTGGCCCCGGCCAGGATGGTGCTTCCTAAAATCTTGCTTTTCAGTTCATTTCGCCGTACATTGGTAAACTGGATGGGGCTCAGCACATCGATTTCATCGATCACATACCGCAGCCCCGGATGCCAGAATATGGCTTCCACCAGTCCCCGGGCAGCTGAGGGAGTCATCACATCGTAACTCATCCGCTCCCCTTTCAGTTCCGGCCGGGTAAAACAGGCGTACTTCCCCCAGCAGTCGATTCTTACTCCATAACTCATGGAACCACCTCTGTTTCTCATTGATATCTGATCAGGAAAACAATCCCCGTCCTTCTTCCGCCTGATAGGTAAGACCGGTTGCTTCCTTATACACGGACAGATCCCTCAGCACCGCCATCTGTTCGTCCAAAGCCTCCGTGACCCCATCCGCCAGCATCTGTTCATACAATCCCGGCTGAGGACCGTTCTGGGACCATACGCTGACCATATAACGGCCAGCCTTCCGCAGCAGCTGCCGGGTACGGATACCGTACTGGAGCTGTTGGACAATCTCCTGGGCTTCCTCATTCCAGGGAATCAGGACATTTTTCGTATGGTCTTCGATCAGTTTGAACTGTTGACCGATGGTGGCATATTTCCCGTTGCCAGACAATTCAACAATTTTCTTCTTATCCAATATAGCATCTTTTGCATGATAAAGCCAGTCAAAGTACTTGGCAATGGCTTCCGGCGCTGCCAGATCCGGGAATTTCTGCTCCACCATATGGGTGCTCTGCCGTTCCTGTTCAAGAAAATGGGATTTCCGGCTGTTTTCCGTGGCGAAAATATGGACCAGGCTGTCCTCTGCTTGGCGCTTCCCTTCCCGGTTGCACCGGCCGGCCCCCTGGATCAGGGCGTCCACTCCGTTTTCCTCCACATAGACCACCGGGAAATCAATATCTACCCCCACGGAAATAATGCTGGTGGAAACCACCCGGCAGGGTTCTCCCCTTTTCAGTTTCTCCTTCATGGCATGGATCACCTGCTGCCGATGGGCCGGACACAGGTTGGTAGAAAGATAAAGATACTCTCCCCGGATCCGGCTGGCGATTTCCCGTGCCTCCCCTTTGGTCAGGCAGATGCACAGGCTCTGAGGCTGGGCATCCAAGGCTTCCGCCACCTGGTCATAGGACAGCAGCCCCTCATTGACCAGTTGAGTCCGTTTGAAAAAATCATAGAGGCCGGGAATGTCTTCCATCAGCTCCTGAGGCCTTCCCTGCAGGAACTGGTCCAGCCTTGGCTGGGTGGCACTGCACAAAAGGGCCGAACAGGAAAAATGGCGGACCAGGGCTTCCAGACTCCGAAGCACCGGAATCATATACTCCACCGGGAACATCTGGGCTTCATCGAACAGCAGGATGCTGTTGGCCACATTGTGGAGCTTCCGACAACGGGAAGACCGGTTGGCAAAAAGGGATTCAAAGAACTGGACGTTGGTGGTCACAATCACCGGCGCGTCCCAGTTTTCCGTGGCCAGCCGCCGGGGGTCCATCTTTTCGTCCTTGTCTTCATATTCCACCTGACTGTGGTGTTCAATGACGTTTTCCTCCCCCAGGTAGGACCGGAGGATGTCCGCCGTCTGTTCGATGATGGACGTATAGGGAATCACATAAATGATATGCTGTTTCCCGCAGGTCCTGGCCTTTTCCAGGGCCCAGGCAAAGGCAGAAATGGTCTTGCCGCCCCCAGTGGGTACCGTCAAAGTATAGATCCGGTCTTCTTTATCCTTCCCCTTCTGGATGCACCGCTGGAGGATTTCGTACCGTTTCCGGTTCAATGCATTTTGCGGATGGAAGAATCCCTTTTCCTCCAGGGCGGAAAAGAACCGTTCATGGAGCTGCTCCAAAGAAGCAAAGCCGCCCCTCTGCACCGCGCCTCCCTGCATATAGGCTTCCGTATCCAGAAAATCTCCATCCACCAGACAGGAATACAGCATCCGCAGCCAGAGCCCGCAGCCAATGAAATCCATCTGCCCCTGGCTCCGGAAGTCAGAGATTGCCTGTTCGATTCCCTGGACGGGTTTGGGAGCCTCCAGTTCCTGCTGCCAGGCAGAACAATCCGGAACTTTTTTCTTCATTCGCGCCGAAAACGTATTCTCTCCCGGCAAATCCGTCGGTGAACCCAAATCCGACAGCCCTGCATGGTGTCCGGCGATGCAGAAAGCTTCCATAGAGGAAGTGAGATTTCCTTTCCCCGCCAAAAGCTGGGCCCCGGCTGTAGAATGATCCACCCGGCCATGTTTCTTCCCCAAAAGATAATTCTGGAAATCTGCAGAATACTTTCCCACATCATGAAGAAGCCCACACTGCCGGGCCGCTGCTTTCATTTCCGGAGTGGGAGCAAACTCCTCCGCCAGCCGGGACACCTGCCGGAGATGATCCAGCAGAAGCTGAGGATCCCGTTTTCCCTCCGGATCCAGGTGAGCCAGATAGATTGTTTTCGCCAAAAAATTCGTCAAATCCATCCCCTCCTTTTTCTCCCTCAACTATACCACACCAGCTATGTAAAAAAACTCCCAGTTTAAAAATAGTTCCTCAATCGTTGTATCCAATATCCGGCTCCAACGCCGTAGGGGCGCATCAAGACCGGCAAAGCCGTGTCGCCCGATGCGCCCGTTTCTGGACAAACTGACAAGCCCGCTCATCCGTTAATCCCACACCGCAAAATCCTCGAAAATCGTTATATCCAGCATCCAGTTTCAATGCCGTAGGGGCTGCACGCCGGGCAGCCCGCTCATCCGTTGTCAAGGCCGGGTTCAATTTGACCCATTTGGCCGGTTAAAAGTGACCCAATAAA
>ERZ507022.301-NODE-301-length-17931-cov-22.2271_pt1 | contig 17931 bp, 19 predicted proteins | sample MGYA00513164_ERZ507022 | MGnify/ENA metagenome assembly ERZ507022 | reverse complement strand
GAAGGCATGGTCTATACAAGGACCGGACGGAAGATAGAAGCGGCGGCGGTAACCTACACAATAGCAGAATGGTGAGTTTGCGCCCGAAAGCATTTTCGGCCGCAAGACAAATGATGAGCCCCTGGGGATTTCCCTGGGGGCTTATTTTTATGTATACATATAAAATTTTTAAAAATATACGTATAAACTATTGCAAAATATGCGTACATATGTTATTATAGTCACAGGGAGGAAAGAAAACCCTGGAAAACTTGAGAACGACACCGAAAACGGAAGTCATCAAAGGAGGAAAAATCATGAAGGAAATCAAAGGATTGCAAGAAGCGTGGGAAGACATCAAGAGCTGCCCGAAAAGAAGAGATTGCTACTACGAGGTGTTTTACAACAGGGAGACCGGAGAGGTTTCCACCAACTTCCAGGTTTCGCTTGGGGCAAACAGCTGGGTTGAATACAGAAATAAAAACATCGTCAAAGTCGGCGACTTTAACCGGCAGACCACCAAGGCGGAATTCCTGCGTGCAATCGACATCGTGGAAAAATAACAAGGTGGGGCGAAAGCCCCACCACCATTTGAAAGGAGAGTAAGCCATGAACGTGAAAGACCTTATCAAGAAGTACAACCTGCAAGCTGTCGAGAAGGACGGTAAAATAATGGTGCATACCAGGGCAAGAGTCCCGGCAAAAGACGTTGCAGCCATCAAAGAGCACCGGGAAGAAATTCTGAAAGAAATTCTGGACGCCAAAGAGCAGGTAAAAAAGGCGTACCAAGAACGGCAGGCTAAAATCGAAGCCATCCCTGGCCTGGCAGAAATCAAAACTGAACTGGAAAAAGCTGCCGACTGGCGCAGACGGTTTAACGCCAGTTTTGAAACTGAGGACGGCGGCGGATGGGGGGTAGGGCCAAAACCGGAATACGATTTTGAAGCCGCCTATAAAAAATACCCCCAGGCACATGCCTACCTGATTGCCGAAAAAGAGGCCTACAAAGCCAATTTTGAATTAGCGGAAATTGGGCGGAAGGCACTGGAAAAGGTTATCAATGGCCAATGGGAAGAAGCCATGGACGACCTCAAAAGGGAAGAAAGCGAATTTGTCGATAGACATGCCTGGGATTGAGAGGGATAAAAAATGAGAAAGACGATTTACATGAACGATCCTTTAATTAAACTAAACGAACAAACTACCAACGGCGGGTTTTCCCGCCGCCTGGGTGAAATCGTGGAGCGGTACGACATCATCATGCGGCTCACTCCAGAGCCTCCGGAGTTTTCCTCCGAAGAGATGCACGTTTTGGGGGAGGTACTTTCCGGAGCTAAAATCTCCACAGGACTGATTTACTCCCTGGGGTTTGAGGTCCAGGACAGCGTGCTGGAAACCCCAGAAATCCGGGAATCTCTTGCTAAAAAAATCGACAGCATGACAGCCGCTGAAAAAATCAAAATGATAGAAGAGCTTGTAAACTAAATCGTCCGAGAGCTCCAAAGGATAGCCAAAGAGGACCGTCAGTGACGGCCCTCTACTTTTTTGCCGGCAAAAATACGGCAGAAATTCTCCGGAAAATATTGTTTTTCATGGAAGCATTTAATTCAATTCCAACTCATCTATCTCGATTCCATGCGGCTCCCGGAAACCATGGACGAAAAGCCCCATCTGGGCTTATAATAGAGAGTAAAAATTGCGATAGGAGTCGATGATATATGGCAATCTATGACATTGTGAAAGTCGGGGCCCCGATCCTTCGGGAGAAGGCAGTCCCTGTTACCCGTTTCGATAAAAAGCTGGCCCGCCTGCTGAAGGATATGGCGGAAACCATGTATGCGGCCAATGGCTGCGGCCTGGCCGCCCCCCAGATCGGCCTCAGCAAACGGCTGGTGGTCATCGATGCCGGAGACGGTGCCGGCATCCGGGAATTCGTGAATCCGGTACTGACGGATCCGGAAGGAGAGGCAGTGGATTCCGAAGGATGCCTCAGCGTCCCTGATTACGAAGGGGAAGTGAAGCGGGCCGCCCGGATCACCGTCCATTTCCAGGACCGGAAAGGGGATCATTACCGGCTGACCGCCGACGGGCTCCTGGCCCGGGCTCTCCAGCATGAATGCGATCATCTGGAAGGGGTCCTGTTCATTGACAAGGCCGTCAGCCTGTCTGCCAAGCCGAAAGAAGGCCGAGAATGAAAATTGTATTTATGGGAACGCCGGAATTCGCCGCTGCCAGCCTGAAGGCACTGGTGGAAGCCGGGAACTGTGAAATCGCCGCGGTGGTGACACAGCCGGACCGTCCCAAAGGACGGGGCCACAAGGTCATGATGAGTGCGGTGAAGGAATATGCCCTGATCCAGGATCTTCCGGTACTCCAGCCCCAGCGGGTGAAAACCCCGGAATTCCAGGCAGAAATGGAAAAAATCCAACCGGATCTGATCGTGGTGGCTGCTTTTGGCCAGTTCCTGCCCAAAGAGCTCCTGGATCTGCCCCGGTACGGGTGCATCAATGTCCATGCGTCCCTGCTGCCCCGGTACCGGGGAGCGGCCCCCATCCATTACGCCATCCTGAAAGGGGAAAAGGAAGCGGGAGTCACCATCATGCAGATGGACGTGGGCATGGATACCGGCGCCATGCTCAGCAGGACGGCGGTTCCCGTAGGACCGGAAATGACCCAGGGAGAACTCCATGACATCCTGAAGGAAAAAGGCGCCCGGCTGCTGCTGGACACCATTCCCCGGATCGTGGCGGGGACCGTACAGCCGGTTCCCCAGCCGGAAGAAGAAGCAACCTATGCATCTCTGATTACCCGGGATATGGAAAGGGCTGACTGGAACAAAAAAGCGGAAGACCTCCACAACCAGTTCCGGGCCTTTGATCCCTGGCCGGGTTCCTTTACCCTGCTGCCGGACGGAAAGCGGCTGAAGATCTGGAAGAGCCGGATCCTGGCAGGAGAAGGCAGCCAGGGAGCACCGGGAACGGTGCTCCAGGCGGACAGCCGGGGATTCCGGGTGGCCTGCGGACAGGGTTCCCTGGAAATCCTGGAATGTCAGCCGGAAGGGAAAAAACGGATGCCGGCGGCTTCTTTTGTCAACGGCGGCCATGTAAAACCGGGGGACAGACTGGAATAAGATCATGAATATGGGAATTCGGCCGAAAAAACGGCTTTTTATGGCGCTGGCGTCCCTGGCTGTCCTTTTGGCCGGGGCAGCGGCCTACGGCCTGTGGCAGCTTCTGGTACCGGGGCTTTCCCAGATCCATCCCTGGCTGCCCCAGGTGGTGGGATGGGCAGTGCTGCTGCTGATCCTGTCCCTGCTTTCCGGGGTGGTGGGCATCGTCCTGGCCATCCTGGGGTTTCCCACCATCCGGGTCTTTTATTTCTGGGCCTGGCACATCATCAATTTTCTGTATCCCCTGTCCCTGTTCCTGGGGAAGCTGATGGGCATTTCCAAGCGGCGGGTGGAACAGTCCTTTATCGAAGTCAGCAACCATCTGGTCCGGAACCAGCATGTGCGGGTGCCGGCCAACCGGCTGCTGATCCTGACGCCCCACTGCATCCAGCTGGATACCTGTCCCTATAAAGTCACCCGGGACATCACCAACTGTCATCAGTGCGGCCGGTGCGGGGTGGGCCAGCTGCTGGCCCTGTCAAAGAAATACGGGGTCCATGTGGCCATTGCCACCGGCGGGACCCTGGCCCGGCAGGCGGTGAAAAAGGCACGGCCCAAGGCCATCCTGGCGGTGGCCTGCGAACGGGATCTTACCAGCGGGATCCAGGATGTGTTCCCGCTGCCGGTCATCGGCGTACTCAATGAACGGCCCAACGGCCCCTGTTTCAACACCCGGGCGGATATGGGCAAAATCGAAGAGGCCATACGGTCATTTATTCTGGAAGAGGATGGACAATGAAGGGAACTGCCAAGAATCCGCGGGAAGCGGCATTACTGATACTGGAACAAATCTTTCTCAGGGGAGCCTATGCAAACCTGGCTCTGGCTCAGGGCCTGCGGGGGGCTCCCCTGTCCCCCCTTGACCGGAAACTGACTACGGAACTGGTCTATGGCACGGTCAAGACCATGGGGACCCTGGACTGGTATCTGTCCAAGGTGGTGAACCGGCCGCTGCGGAAACTGGATCCCCTGGTGCTGGTGATCCTGCGGCTGGGGGCCTACCAGCTGCTGTACCTGGACCGGATCCCGGCATCGGCGGCCTGCAACGAAAGCGTCAAGCTGGCCAAGAAGTGGGTCCACGAAGGGGCCGGCAAGCTGGTGAACGGAGCATTGCGTCAGCTGGCCCGGACCCGGGACCAGTGGAAATTTCCCCAGGGACCGGACCATGAACTGGAGCGGATCGCCCTGGAATATTACCATCCGGAATGGCTGGTCCGACGGTGGAAATTCCGGTATGGACTGGAAGAGGCGGTAAAACTCTGTGCCTTTGACAATGCCCGTCCGGCTTTCTCGTTCCGGGTCAATACCCTCCGGGATACCCGGGAAGGGCTCCAGGAAAAACTGGCGGAAAAGGGCATCCGGACCCGGCCGTCCCAATGGTCTCCGGACGGACTGCTTTGTGACAGCCTGCCTTCTCTGGATGACCTGGTGGAAGGTTTCGGACCGGATATCTACATCCAGGACGAAAGCTCCATGCTGGACGCGGCAGTGCTGGATCCTCAGCCCGGGGAACGGGTGCTGGATCTGTGCAGTGCCCCGGGAGGGAAGACCACCCATCTGGCCCAGAAAATGCAGGACCAGGGAGAAATCCTGGCTCTGGACTTATACGATCACAAACTGGCCCTGGTCCGGGAAAATGCCCGGCGGCTGGGAATCCACTGCATCCGGACGGAAAAACAGGATGGCACTGTTTTTGTGCCCGAATGGGAAAATACCGCCCACCGGGTGCTGGTGGATGCTCCCTGCAGCGGCCTGGGAGTCCTGAACCGGAGAGCGGAAGCCCGGTGGACCAAGGAAGAACGGTCCCTGAGTCAGTTCCCGCCCCTGCAGAAAAAGATCCTGGCCAACGGCGCCCGGTATGTGATGCCCGGGGGACGGCTGCTGTACAGCACCTGTACCCTGGAACAGGATGAAAACACCCGGGTGCGGAAGTGGTTCCTGGAAAACCATCCGGAGTTTGCTCCGGCCGCTTTTCCCCATCCCCTGACCGGGGAGCCGGTGGAAGAACTCCAGATCCTCCCCCAGCGGGACGGGATCAATGGATTCTATCTCTGTCTTTTTGAAAAACGAAAGTGAGACATACCATGTGCAAAAAAGAAATCATGGGACTGACCCTGGAAGAACTCCAGACGGAGCTGGCCGGCCTGGGCATGAAAAAGTTCCGGGCCGAACAGGTCTTCCGCTGGCTGTATGAAAAGGCTGCCACGGACTTTTCCCAGATGAGCAACCTGAGCAAGGACGCCCGGCAGCAGCTGGCCGACCGGTATACCATTGCCACGGCCCAGGTGAAGGTCCTGAAGGAATACCGTTCCCGGGACGGGCTGACCCACAAGGTGCTGCTGGAACTGACGGACGGTGCCACAGTGGAAACGGTGCTGATGCACCATGACTACGGCTACAGCGTATGCCTGTCTTCCCAGGTGGGCTGCGCCATGAACTGCGCCTTCTGCGCCAGCGGGCTCCACGGTTTTGTCCGGAATCTGACGGCAGCGGAGATCCTGGCCCAGCTGTACTTCTTCCAGAGCGGGCTCCAGCCCGGGGGGGAACGGGTCAGCCGGATCGTGGTCATGGGCAGCGGGGAACCCATGCTGAACCTGGACAACGTCCTCAAGGCCCTGGATATCCTCCACAGTGACCGGGGCCAGTGCATCGGGTACCGGAACATGACGGTTTCCACCTGCGGGGTGGTGCCGGGCATCCAGGAACTGACCGCCCAGGGCCGGAACATCAATCTGGCCATTTCCCTCCATGGGGCCTCCCAGGAACTGCGGAACCGGCTGATGCCCATCAACCGGAAATATCCCTTCCCGGAAGTGATCCAGGCGGCGGATGCCTACGAAAAGAGCAATGGACGGCAGGTCATGTATGAATACATCCTGCTGGCCGGCATCAACGACCGGCCGGAAGATGCCCGGAACCTGGCCGATGCTCTGGAACACAAAGAATGTGTCATCAACCTGATCCCCGCCAATCCGGTGCCGGAAAAAGGGTTCGAACGGCCCAGTGACCGGGCAGTGGACCGGTTCTTCCAGATGCTGAAGAAACGGCGGCTGAACGTGACGGTCCGGAAAGAAATGGGAAAGGACATCAATGCGGCCTGCGGCCAGCTGCGGGCCAGTGCATTAAAGGAGGCACAGAATCAATGATCGCAGTGAGCCGGACCAACCGGGGAATGGTGCGTCCCAACAATGAGGACAGCATCCTGGTGCGGGAACCGGATCTGTATGCCATTGCTGACGGCATGGGCGGAGCAGATGCGGGAGAAGTGGCCAGTTATGAAGCCGTGCACCAGTTGAGCCGTCTGGACCTGAAAGGGCTCCAGAGAAAGGAAATCCTTCCGTTTTTGGAACGGAGCATCCAGAACATCAATAAAAAAATCTGGGAACTTTCCCGGGAAAAAGAAAATTTCACCGGCATGGGGACTACCCTGACAGCGGTCTATCTGCCCAGTCCCCACAGCGCCTTTGTGGCCCATGTAGGGGACAGCCGGATCTATGTGTGGCAGGACGGGGTTCTGCGGCAGGTGACCAGTGACCACAGTTATGTGGCGGAACTGGTCCGCCAGAAACAGATGACCCAGGAGGAAGCGGAAACTTCTTCCCAGAAGCACATGATCACCCGGGCCATCGGGGTGGATCCCCAGGTGCAGGTGGACACCTTTGAAATCCTGCTGGACGGGGCCCAGAAGCTGCTGGTCTGTTCCGACGGACTGACCAACATGATTTCCGAAGCGGAAATCGAACGGACCCTGGGAGACCGGAACCTGGAGCGGCTGGCGGACGGCCTGATGAACGGCGCCATGACCGCCGGCGGCGATGATAACATTTCATTCATTGTCATTGATCTGGAGGCTGCAGAATGGAAGGTAGAATAACGCTCAATGGCCGCTATGAAATCATTGACAAAATCGGCGGAGGCGGCATGGCTGAGGTGTTCCACGGGTATGACACGGTACTCCACCGGGATGTGGGCATCAAGATCCTCCGGGATCAGTTCATCCAGGACAAACAGTTTGTGGCCCGGTTCCGTCAGGAAGCCTGCAATGCAGCCTGTCTGTCCCACCCCAACATTGTCAATATCTACGACAGCGGCAACGAAAATGAGATTTACTATATTGTGATGGAATATGTGGTGGGCCGTTCCCTGAAGGAAGTCATCCAGGAAAACGGTGCCCTGGATTACAAGACGGCCGTCCGGTATGCCATCGGCATCGCATCGGCCCTGAAACAGGCCCATGACCATTCCATCGTCCATTGCGATGTGAAGAGCCAGAACATCCTCATCGACACCAAAGGGGTGCCCAAGATCACGGATTTCGGCATCGCCCGGGCCTTTGGCCAGCCCAGCAATGCATCTGAAAAAAATGTCATCGGTTCGGTCTATTATCTTTCACCGGAACAGGCGGCCGGTCAGCCGGTGACTCCCCAATCGGATCTGTATTCCCTGGGGGTGGTGCTGTTCGAGATGCTCACCGGGAAACTGCCCTATGACGGGGATACGCCGCTGGAAGTGGCCCGGATGCATCTGGAATCCTCCACCCCTTCCGCCCGCCGGTATGATCCGGATATTCCCTATTATCTGGACAACATCATCACCAAGGCCCTGGCCAAGAATCCCCGGCTGCGGTATGCCACGGCGGATGATTTCCTCACGGACCTGAAGCATGCCCAGACCCATCTGCTTGGAGATCTGGGAGGGGACGAGGATGCCTGGAGCAATCCCCGGAAGCATCCGGTGAGCGATGAGACTATGGTCATCAGCAAAAGCGACATGCTGGACGGGATCCTGAAACCCCAGAGGGCGGAAGCGGCGGAAAAACGGCCGGAAGCCCAGACGGAAAAGCCCCAAAAGGATGGGGAGGATTCTGCGGGCGGTCTGTTGGAAAAATACGGGAAAAAGAAACTCCTGGCCTTCTTCATGGCGGCCATCGTACTGCTGTCCGGGATCATCTATGCCATCCTCAGCTATACCAGCGGGGATGTGACGGTGCCGGATCTGAAAGGCAAGACCATTGTGGAGGCGGAAGCCATCCTGACCAGGGATAAACTGGGGTATACCCTGACGGAGGAATATGATCCCAAGGCCACTCCCGGGGTGATCATCAAGCAGAATCCGGCTGCCCACAGCCGGGTCAAGGCAGGAAGGAAGATCCACCTGGTGGTCAGCAAGGGACCGGAACCCGGGGTGGTGCCGGACCTGAAGAAGAAAACCCTGGCGGAGGCCACCACCATGCTGGAAAAGGCCAGGCTGAAAGTGGGGAACGTAACCGTGAAGTATGAAGCGGGAGCCCCCAAGGGAAGCGTGCTCTCTCAGAGCATTGCCCCCAAACAGAAAGTCAGCGAAGGGACCAGTGTGGATCTGGTGGTGAACATCAGCGGCAACCAGACCGTGGTGCCCGATCTGTCCGGCCTGAGCCTGGCAGAAGCCCGGAACCAGCTGAGCAGTGTGGGACTGACCATCGGCAGCATCCAGGCCCAGGAAAGCGACAAGGCCAAGGATACGGTACTGTCCAGTGATCCGGGCAGCGGGTCCGTGATCGACCGGGGCGGAGCCGTCAGCCTGGTGGTGTCCGCAGGGAAGAAGGAAGAAAAGAAGAGCCGGAGCAGTTCCGGCAGCAGCGGGGGCAGTTCCCGGACCATCGGGTACACGGTTCCCGGCAGCGGCAGTGCCAAAAACGTGAAAATCATCGTATCCGATGAGAACAGTACCCGGACCATCTTCTCCGATTCGGTGGCTCCCGGTACCCGGATCACCCGGACGGTTACAGTAGGCTCCGGGGCCAGCGTCCAGATCTATGTAAACGGAGAATTGGCGGAGGATAAGGCTCTGTGAGTACGGCAACAGGGAGAATCATCAAAACCTACAACGGGTATTACTACGTGGCGGGAGACGACGGAGTCCTGTACACCTGCAAGGTGAAAGGGCGGATGAAGCAGAAACGCTTCATCATGGCCGCCGGCGACCGGGTGGAACTGGAAGCCCAGGGGGCGGAAGGGATGATCCGCCAGGTGCTTCCCCGGCAGAACCTGCTCCAGCGCCCTCTGGTGGCCAATCTGGATTGTCTGATGGCGGTCTTTGCCTGCGGGGATCCGGATCCCAGTTTCCTGCTGGTGGACAAACTGCTGGCCCTGGCGGAAGCGGCGGGGATCCCGGCGGCTCTGGTCCTGAACAAACGGGACCTGGCGCCGGCGGGACTCATCGACCGGTTCCGGTCCATCTATGAGCCCCTGGGCTATCCGGTACTTCCGGTGGAGGCCCGGGAAGGCCTGGGACTGGAACCCATCCTGGAGCGGGTCAAAGGCCATACGGTGGCTTTTGGCGGCCCTTCCGGGGCCGGGAAATCCACCCTGCTGAACCATCTGGATCCGTCCCTGACCCTGAAAACCGGTCACGTAAGCAGCAAGATCGGCCGGGGGCGGCATACCACCCGGTTTGCAGAACTGCTGCCCTTTGCCGGAGGATATATTGTGGATACCCCCGGTTTCGGGAACATCGACCTGTCCGAACTCCAGATGGACCAGGCGGCGGACGGGTTCCGGGAAATCCGGAAACAGGAGGGCCTCTGCCGGTTCACCGGCTGCACCCATACCCATGAACCGGACTGTGAAGTGAAAGCGGCGGTGGAACGGGGAGAAATCGCCCCCAGCCGCTATGCTTCCTACTGCACCATCCGTCAGGAACTGGCGGATCCAAAGAAAAGAGGTAAAAAATCATGACCATCATTGCTCCTTCCATTTTGTCTTCTGATTTTTCCCGTCTGGGGGAAGAAGTGGCCCGCATCCAGGATGCGGGAGCTGACTGGTGCCATATCGATGTGATGGACGGCCAGTTCGTCCCCAACCTGACCTTCGGGGCCCCTGTGGTGAAATCCCTGCGGAAACGGACGGAGATGTTTTTTGACTGCCACCTGATGGTGGAAAATCCGGAAAACTATGTGGACAGCTTTGCCGCAGCCGGGGCCGACCTGATCTGCGTCCATGCGGAAGCCACCCACCATCTCCACCGGCTGCTCCAGAGCATCCACAGCAAGGGCATCCAGGCCGGTGTGGCGCTGAACCCCGCCACGCCGCTGTGCCAGATCGAGGAAATCCTGCCTTATGCGGACATGATCCTGATCATGAGCGTGAACCCCGGCTTTGGCGGGCAGAAATTCATCCCCACCAGTGTGGACAAGATCCGCCGGCTGAAACAGATGATCCGGGAGCGGGACCTGAAGACCCTGATCGAAGTGGACGGCGGGGTCAATGGGGAAACGGCCAAAGCCTGCCGGGAAGCCGGGGCCGATGTGCTGGTGGCCGGATCCTTTGTGTTCGGAGCGGCGGATATGCAGGAAGCGGTAGCGGCCCTGCGGTAAGACCATGAAAGCCTTTCTGCAGAAACACCGGCGGAAAATCAAATGGATCCTGCTCTGCGTCCTGGCCAGTTTTCTGGTGCTGGCATGGCTGGCCTACATTGCCAGTATCCATGCGGCCCAGATCTTCAACCGGGAAATGGCCAGGCAGCATTTCTTTGACGGGACCATTACCGTGGAACGGCTGACGGCCACCCCTCTGGGCCATGTACGGTTTGAAAATCTGGAATGGAAGGGCAGCCATGACGGCAACCGGGTATTCATCCCCAGAGGATCCTTCCAGGTGAAGCCCATGGATATCGTCCTGAGGAAAATCAGCACCCGGACCATCCAGGAACTGGAGCTGAACGAGGCGGAAATCGATCTGACCTTTACGGAGCATATGCATATCCGGGGCATCCAGGCGGCGGAACTGTCCCAGCCGGCGGCCCGGAAGGGAAAGAAGAAATTCGACATCAAGCTGAAAAACGTGGATGCCCGGGTGAAACTGAATCACTGCCGGATGACCGCACGCTACAGACAGCGGATCCATACCTTCCAGGATGTGAATGCGGATCTTCGCTACAACAGCAATGACCGGCTCACCATTGATTTTTCCACCGGGGAACTGGGCGGGACCCTGGAAGGAAAAGGGGTGGACATCCAGGGCAGTGTGGATCTGAAGCCTCCGGTTTCCACCTATGATCTGAAACTGGGCATCAAGGAACTGAATCCCTCCTCTCTGGGTACGGGGCTGAATATCCGGGAACGGGTCACCGCCAGTGCCACGGTAACGGGAGAGCTGCCGAAACCGGTGATCGTGGGAGAACTGTATATGCCCAATCTGAATCTGCCGGGTCTGAAGTTCACCGAGGTCAAAGGAAATTTCAAATACGAAGATGGATACATCGATGCCCAGAATGTAACGGCGGACATCTTCGAGGGGAACTGTGATGCCCGGGGCGGCTTCAACATCGACACCAAGGCCTATACGGTCAGTGTCATGGGCCATGACCTCCACAGTGAAGATGCCACCAACATCCCCTATTTCCGGACCCTGGTGCAGCTGGACCTGAAAATGCTCTGCGATGGGGACAACCGGTCCACCCTGACCTACGGGTCCTTCTATTCCGGCAAGGGCATCTATGCCATCATCAAGTTCAACTCCATCAAGGGGACTTTTTCCAACCAGTACAAGCAGCTGAAGTTCAGCGATGTGGAAATCAAATCGGACGGCGGCGACATTGTGGCGCCTCAGTTCGAGCTGGTGGACGGGAAACTGCAGATGGGAAATCTGTACTATGTGGCGCCGGGAGGCGCCCGGGCACGGATCCACTTTTTCGGATAAAACAGGGGCTGTTGGAGAAACAGCCCCTTTCTTTGGGTAAAAAGGAGGAAGAGAATGAAACTGCTGCGGATCCTGGGGATCCTGTTCCTGCTGCTGTCTGCCGGATGCGGACCGGCCGCACCGGAACAGGGGGGCTATACGGTGACCGATGTGCGGGGAAAGACCGTGCATCTGCTCCGTCCGCCCCGGAAAATCCTTACCGACTCCCTCCATCTGGATGAGACCCTGCTGACCCTGGTGCCGGCGGATCATCTGGCCGGCGCCTGTTACCTGGACCGGGAGTCGGGGATTTCCTTCATTGCAGAAGAAACCCGGTCCGTGGAGCCGGTTCTCCGGGAGGTGACTCCGGAAACGGTGGCAGGGACCAAACCGGACCTGTTTCTTGCTTCCACCTGGTCCGATCCGGGGCTGATCCAGAAAGTGGAGGAACTGGGAATCCCGGTGGTGGTGTGCCGGGGTCCGGTGACCCTGGAAGAAATCCGGGAAAATGTTCGGCTGATGGCCCGGGCCCTGGACCGGGAGACGGTGGGGGAAAAAGTCCTGGCCCGGATGGATGACCAGCTGGAAAGGACGGAAAAGACCCTGGCCGCGCTGAAGGAGCCGGAACCGGTGGGAATGCTGGTTTCGCTCATGAGCCGGTATGGAGGCGGCGGATCCCTGTATGACGACTTGTGCCGCCGGGCCCATGTGGGCAACGGGCTGAGCCGGGCCGGTCTGCAGAACGGACAGCCCCTGACCCGGGAAGCCATCCTCCAGGCGGATCCGGATTTCTTCCTGATTTCCCTGCCCTATGGGGAGGAAAAAGCGGACTATGAGAAATTCCAGCAGCAGTTCTTTGCCGATCCGGCTCTCCAGGGACTGAAAGGGTATGACCGCCGGGTGGCCCTGCCGGACCGGTATGTGTATGATGCGTCCCCCATGGCGGTTTACGGTATCCAGGCCCTGGCCAACGGAGCCTATGGGAGACTGCTATTTCCCCTGGACTGGGAACCTCTGCTGAAAGGATACTGATATGGAACTGACAATGGCAAAAGGAAAGGTGGGCTATGGTGGGAAAACAGTCCTGGAGAATCTGGATCTGTGCCTGAAACCGGGAGACTGCCTCGGCCTTGTGGGACCCAACGGGGCCGGGAAAAGCACCCTGCTGAGGACTTTGGCGGGGATCCTGCCTCTCCAGGCCGGAGCACTGACCCTGGGAGACCGGCCCCTGGGAGAATGGAACCGGCGGGAATGGAGCCGGCAGGTGTCCTATCTGCCCCAGGAAAGAGAACTGCCCTTTGGCTATACGGCGGAATCCACTGTGCTGATGGGCCGGTATCCCTATCTGGGCTGGCAGCAGCAGGAAGGCAGCCGGGAAAAAGCACAGGCCAGGGCCTGTCTCGGACTGTTCGGGCTGGAAAAAATGGCGGCACGGCCTGTCACGGAACTGTCCGGAGGGCAGCGGCAGCGGGTGCTGCTGGCCCGGATCCTGATCCAGCAGACCCCTGTGGTCCTGTTGGATGAACCTACGGCGGAACTGGATCTGGTCTATGAAAATACGGTACTGGGGCTGAGCCGGCAGCTGGCCCGTGCCGGACGGAGCGTGGTCCTGTCCCTCCACGATATCGGTCAGGCTGCCCGGTACTGTACCCGGCTTGTTTTGCTGGGGCAGGGAGGGATGCTGGCCCAGGGGTCCCCCCGGGACGTGCTGACGGAAGAAAGGCTGGAGGCGGCCTATGGGGTACCGTTCCTGGTGCGGGAACAGGAGGGGGAACTGACGGTCCGGGTCCGGCGGGATCCGGACCGGGAAGCCCGGGAAGAAAAATGGCTGGAGCAGATTTTGGAAAATAGGGAGGCATAAGCGTATGATTGGATGGCTGGAGTATGGATGGATGTATTTTCTGCGGGGCGGGGTGGTGATGTGGCCCCTGCTTCTGTGTTCGCTGGTTTCTCTGACCCTCATCCTGGAACGGGGGGCTTTTTTCCGGCGGGAAGATTCCGGCAGGGACTATCCCCGCACCTTCTGCCGGATGGTGCGGCAGAAACAATGGCAGGACCTGCTGGCAATGAGCCGCCGGACCCGGGGTGCCCAGGCGGAACTGGGAATCCGGCTGCTGACGGCTCCGCCGGAGGCCCGGGAGAAGGAAAGTTATATCCTGGGAGAAAGCCAGCAGCTGGTAAGCCGTTTTGACAAAGGGCTGAATTACCTGTCCGTCATCGTTACCCTGGCACCCATCCTGGGACTCCTGGGCACCATTACCGGCATGATGTCCTCTTTCCAGGCCCTGGGGGACCGGTGGGACAATCCCCTGGGGGTTACAGCCGGGGTGGCGGAAGCCATGATCACCACTGTGTTCGGCCTGCTGATCGCCATTGGGACCATCTGCTTCCACACCTATTTTTCCCAACGGGTGAATACGGTGCTGGAAGAAGTGGAACAGATGGACAATGCCTTTATGGAAAACGCCGGGGATATGCCCCGTGAGGGAGGGAAGAGAGTATGATCCATCTCCATCGGTCAGGGGGAGAGAAACATCCCTCCATCCAGATTTCACCCATGATCGATATGGTGTTCCTGCTGCTGATTTTTTTCATCGTCTGTACCATGTACATGACCCAGCAGAAGGGTGTACCGGTGGAACTGCCGGCAGGACGGGGACAGCTGCAGCAGAAAGCCCATGTGGAAGTGACCCTGTCCAGGGACGGGACCATCTGGTACCAGGATCATCCGGTGACTGTGGAGGAACTGGTCCGGGAAGCGGCTGCGGCGGCCAGGGAAAACCCCCATCAGACCATAAACCTGCGGGCGGACAAGGAAGTCAGCTATGGCCGGGTCATGGGAATCATGGGGGAACTGAAACGGGCGGGACTGGAAGAATTTTCCCTTTCCGTTTCCACAGGTGAAGCCCATGGCTAAGCCGGAATGGAACCGGTATTTCAGCCTGTCCCTGCTGGCCCATCTGCTGATCCTGTCCTTGGGAGGGGCCCTGCTTTATGCCCATCGGTCCCTGCCGGAAACGCCGCAGGAATCCATCCGGGTCCATCTGGCGGGGCCGGACAGAGGCAGGGGAAATGCCGGAACCCCGGGAAAAGGAAAGGATTCCGCAGCACAGCAGGGAAACGGGACGGCCCATGCCGGGACCGGAGAACAGGACAGGCTGTTGGAACAGCTGATGGAAGCCCCCAGCCGGGTCAATGACCGGGGTGAAGTGGAGCGCCCGGAAAGGAACGGCGCGCAGGAATCGGGGGGAGAGCAGGCTGGGGTCAGTCCTTCTTCTGGCGGATCCGGAGAAACTGGGGGAAGCGGGAACCTGGCAGGAAACGGACAGGGGAACGGTTCCGGCGGTCCTGGTGCAGGGGATGGATCCGGAGCATCCCAGGGCGGCGGGGAAAGCCTGGAGGACCGGAGCCGTGATGCCAGTCTGGAAAGCTACAGCAAAATCTATCCCCAGGCCGCCCGGGCTTCGGGAGAAGAAGGGACGGCCCAGGTGGGGGTGGAAATCAGTGCCGGAGGAGAGGTGCTGTCCGCCTGGCTGGAAAGCAGCACCGGCTATGACCGTCTGGACCGGGCCGCTTTGAAAAGTGCCCGGCAGTGGACATTTTCCCCGGCCCTGGATGCAGCCGGACATCCTGTGCCTTCCCGGAAAAGCGTCACCGTGGTGTATTCCCTTACGGAGTAGAGGCGGAAAAATCCCGGCTTGCACCGGAAAAGGACTCTTTGTATAATACAGACGATGGAGAAAAGGGAAAGGAAGATGTGCTATGGTCCAGAAGAAAATCCGTACCCTTGCCTGCAGCACTCTGCTGGCAGGATTGTGGATGCTGATGGGAGCGGGGGCTGCCCAGGCGCAGCCGGCCACCGCCTCGGAAGCCGCCCACCATGTAATCGAACAGGAGCTCCAGAGCCATGTGCCCGGACAGGCTGTGTATGCCCGGAACGGAGTGGTGATCCGGAGCGGGATCCTGGGGGAAAAAGACCTGCTGATCCATTATCCCCAGGTAAGAGTCATGGGAAATCCCCAGGCATCCAGGAAGATTTCCCGGTATTTTGCAAAGCAGGCCAATCTGTCCCGGGAAAACTACAACAAGGCCAATACCATGGAAGAAAAACTGACTTCCCGGGTGGATTTCCAGGTAAGTTACCATGGAAACCGGTATCTGTCCTTCCAGACGTATGGCTATGACTATGTGGAACGGGCGGCCCATCCCACCAGCTGGGAACTGGGGAAGACCTTTGATCTGACCACCGGGGAACGGGTACCCTGGCAGAAAGTCATCCGTCAGGATCTGCGGGATCAGTTTACCCTGAAGAAAATCAATGAAGCCCTCTGGAATACGGAATATGGGAAAGGCCATTATTTCTTCCAGGATTTCAAGGGCCTGGAAAAACTGCCGGAAAACTATTATCTGGACGAGAAGGGCCATGTCCATTTTGTCTTTGGACAATACGAAATCGCCCCCTATGCGGTGGGGATCATCGATCTGAATATGGGGCTGGGAGTGTAACGAAGGAAACGTTCTTTTCGGCGGCTGGAGCAGACAGCGGGCAAAAGTGGCCTGGCTGTCTGTTTTGGTTTACAATAAAGGAAGAAGGGAATTCCGGTCAGAAGAAGGAAGAAGGAGAGGATAGAGATGAAAGTGTGGAAGAAGAAAATGATGGGGTGTGTCCTGGCAGGACTGGTGGGGCTGGGGACTGCATTTGGAGCCGTACCGGCTTCTCAGGCGGAAGCCGGCGGCGTGCTGGTGGATGTGCTGGGAACCGCCATTGCCGGGACTATGTACCGGGACAAGGTCATGGGGGTCTACAAGACGTACAACAACACGGACAAGGGCCGGCAGGAATGGTTCGAACATATGAAGGAAGAAGAAGGGGTGGTGGACAATGAGTATCTGAACAGCCGTCTGGATACCATTATGGCCAACGTAACCGCGGGAATCGGGGCCGTGGATCCTACGGTATACAAGAAACCCTATCATTATTTCATCAGCCCCCATGATGATGCCAACGCGTACTGCACCATCGGACACAATGTGAATGTATACAAGGGGATCTTCAATCTGTTCCCCACCGATGATGAAATCGCAGTGGTGATTGGCCATGAACTGGGCCATGGCCAGAAAGACCATCCCATCCAGGGCGTGAAAAAATCCCTGAATGCAGCAGTACTGGCAGAGATGGCCAATGCAGCCACCGGAGGTATGGCCAGCGGAGCCATTGGACAGCTGTATACCTATACCCGGAACGTCCATTTGTCCAAACCCATGGAATGGGAAGCGGACAATCTGGCTTTTGACTATATCACCCACACCAATTACAATCCGGGCGCCACGGCAGCCGTATGGCAGCGGTTCCTGGAAAAATATGGGAATATGAACGTCCATTGGAGCGACCATCCCACCTGTACCGAACGGCGGGAGAACTACGTGAAAAAACTCAACGCCTGGAGCAACAAACATGTGGATAACAAAGACGGCGTGGTGTATGTGAACAAGAAAGAATTCATCACCCCCAGCGCCACCGGCTCCATGTCCAGCAAGGAACGGTCCTACTTCGTCATGGGGAATCTGGCCGCCGTGTACCACAACAACAAGACGGCCCCGGAAGCTTATGCCAATGGAGATACAGTGATGATGGGAGAACAGCCTATTATGACCAGTACCGGGGATGATCCTACGGCAGAAGAATTGGCAGCCAAACTGAATCGAATCAAATGATGGAATAAATAAAATAAAAGAGCGTTTAATTGTCCGTGACAGGCCGAACAATTAAACGCTCTTTTAAAAATAGAACGAGTTGAAATAAAACAAAGAGTAAAAGAATGTAAAAAATACATATGAAAGTAAAATATACGTAAATAACCGTAAATAAGAAAAATATAAACGATAATATGGAATTTGAAGGATCGATATAAGTATGGTATTATAATTAAGCATTCTCGAGAGAGAATGCAGTCAGAAATCAGCTTCAACAACCAGATGTTTTCGAAAGAAAATAAAAAAGTTGTTGACAGAAACAATGATTCCTGATAAAATAAACAAGCTGTCGCTGAGACAGTGAGACGAACTTTGAGAACTGAATATTGTTGACAGATGTGCGGGTCAAGTCACCTTTACGGTGATGAGATC
>ERZ507022.291-NODE-291-length-18235-cov-9.62178_pt1 | contig 18235 bp, 1 predicted proteins | sample MGYA00513164_ERZ507022 | MGnify/ENA metagenome assembly ERZ507022 | reverse complement strand
AGCTTCAGTTACTCTTAAATAATAAGGTAACGACTCAAGTCGCTTAATAAAGAAACCAGAGCATTAGCTCTGGTTTCTTTATTGAGATAAACGATTATGAGAAACTGTTTGAATTAATGGGGTTCCTTACCCTAAAACTGCCAAATTTATTCTTGGCAGTTTTTTGTTTTTCTATTTTAGACTGATTTTGTTTATCATATCCTCTACTATGAGATTTAAATATGAACGATTTTTTGATTTATTATTTTTTGCTTGAAATAATTAAAGCATATATGAATAGATTGTCACCTACATCATAATTTATATCTGATATTCTCATTTTTTACTATATTGGAGTTTGCTTGCTATTCTTAGGTAGAAAATTTAGGAATTTCCTTTTTCTTTGCGGACGCCTATTCATCCTGGTAGAGAGGAGGCAAAGAAGACGCAAATGCTTAGCTTACAGAACTGCTTGTCAAGCTCTAATGGATGAGTTCGAGTAAATGTTGCACTGATTCTTGCAATTTATCATTTCAAAAATTAATAAAAATATGCAGTTTCAAATTATATTATTGGATTATGGTGGAGCAATTTGATAAAATAAATAGTGCATGTGAAGGAATAAAAACTGAAATTATCTTCTGGACTATTTTTGATAATATTTGGAAGTTTTTTTATTTGAGGTATTTCTGAGAACATGAAAATAAATAAAAGGAGGTTGTTTGACCCAATGAAAGGCAAGCAACAACAAGATTTTAGAGTAGAAAAATACATCCGTTATGGGATTCGTAAGTATAGCTTTGGAGCGGCATCGGTAGCGATTGCGGCTGGTTTGATGTTCCTTGGAAATGGAGCAGTATCTGCTGAAACGTCAGTTAATGGGAATACTGCAGATTCATCAGTAGTATCTTCTAATACAGAAAATGATGGGACTTCGACGAAAGCAGAAACTTCAGTAACTGAAAAAGAAGTAAAGGCAGAGGAGCCTAAAAAGGAAGATACTTCAGTTCAAAAAGAAGCGGAAGTTAATAAAGTAGCAGAAGAAAAAACGCTAACAGAAGCTCCTAAAGCAAATACTGAAAAAGCTGCTGAAAAGGTTGCTGCCAATAAAACAGCACTCTATGAAGCAATTTCAAGTTTAGAGAACCGTATCGCTGTAGCTAAGAATGCAGATGCAAGTGCTCTTTCTGCTGCAAAGGAAGCTTTAGCAACTGCAAAATCAGTTTTTGCGAATTCAACAGATGGACAATCAGAAGTTGATAGCCAAACAGAAGCACTTAAGGCTTTAGCGACAGTTCTTGTAGAATCAAACGCTGCTGAAACTGCAAAGAAAGAAGAAGCGGCTAATCAAAATCAAGACAATCCTACAGTGGATACCAAGGTTTTGAACCAAATTTTATCTGAAGCAGAAGTTACCAACCAATTAGCTTATTCAGAGATGAATAAAAAGGATCTTTCTGCTGAGAGCAAAGATGCTATCGAGGCAGCAATTGCTAAGAACAAAGTTGTCCTTGCGGAAACAAATAAATTGTTGGCTGATAAGAGTTTGGCACAAGAACAAGTGGATGCTCAGTTGAACCGTTTGAACGAGTCAATTCAGGCAGTCTATGATGAATTGAAACGAAACGGTATCGGCCGAGATGGGAAATTCTCAGTAGCTCTTTCAGCTAACGAAGGATACACAGCTGCTTCTACAGAACTAAGAAAAGAAAATGGTGAATTTCTTGGATCTACAGGTAAATCTTACAAAGTATTAGATGGTAACGCTAACTATAAAGTTTATGTTCATGGTTATCAATCTGAGAACACTGATGTACCTGCGGCTAATAGTGGACAAGCTGGGGTTAGTGGACGTACAGACATTCCTTTATCAAAAACAGAAGCTCAGAAACTTGGACGTGAAGCAGAATTATGGAAAGGTAAAATTCGTGCTACAGGAAAAGCTAATGGGAAATCACCATGGGGTGCTGGAGGTGCTTATGAGTATCTAGCTACAGAAATCTATGGTTATACTTATGAACAAGGAAATCACTATGTATATCTTACTGATGTAAAAAAACGTTTTAGTTTATCACCAGAGGCAACTGCTGCAGGATACACAATTAAAAACATCGCCTTAAGTAACTTACTTCCAGGTTTAGCCTATAATGAAACTACAGATACTGTAGAAGGATATGTAGCATCTACTCTTCAAAATGGTGTATATGACATGCGTTATGTTTTAACTGTAGAGAAAGATGGAGCTACTCAGCAAGTTACTTTCAGAGACTTAACAGCTGGATGGATAGGATGGCAAGATACATCTGCACCGCTTATTCAAGGATCATCAAAATTAGTAACAATAGGCGACCAAGTCAATCATAATATTAAATATGTTGATAACGATGGAATGACTCGTGATGAAAGAGCTGGTTATGCATACACAAATGGTGGCGATAAGGTTGTTGCTGGTTCAAAAACTGCTCCTGGATACACAGGTGGAGCAACTTTCACTGCAGTTGATGGATCTAAAATAAAAACTGAGAACGGACCGCAAACAGTCACAGCGCATACTGCCTTAAACGGTAATTATACAGGGAATCAAACTTCGATAAATGATGTCGTACCAGGATTAAACTATAATCCAAAAACTGGAGATATTACAGGAACAGCAAGTGAAGCTGGTATTTTCACAGCGGCTGTTTATGCGAAAGACTATAACAATACAACCAATGCAAGAAATATGGATTGGAATATGTATGGTCAAGAAGCTCATGAAAACATTACTATCGCTGTAGCACCTAAAATTACAGTATCTAACGTAGAAGCCTATGCTACAAAAGTACCTGTAACTATTTCAAACGGAGCTAACACTGCAGAAATTACAATGCCAGATGGTACTGTAACTAAATTAGCAGTTAAGGATGGAAACTGGACAGTAGCAGCTGGAACAACAAATACAGCTGTAAATGAAGGAGATGTACTAGGAGCAGCTTCTACAACAGCACCTTCAAAATTCAATCTTCCGGTAACATCTGATGCTACACAATACGTAGGTGTGGATAGTATTGCGGCTAAAGCAACAACTGATAAGGTAAAAGCAAATATTCAACGTGAATTTGCTATGGTAACTGATGCAGCAGGTAATACGTATAAAGCGGTATTTAACAGTGCAACAGGTAAATATTCATTACCAACAGAAAAAGCTTATGAATTAAAAGACAATGGTAATGGTACATCAACTCTTATTGAACGTCGTGTTTATACAGATGCTCAAGCAAATGGTGATGTTAAATTTGTTGTTTATGAATTTGAACGTACATGGAATACAACATCTTCAGCGCCAACATTAGTGGACAAGATTGCAGAAATCCGTAAAAATGGTGAGGTAACTGCAGTAGGTAATGTTACACGTACAGAGACTCTAGTTAAAAAAGATAACACATCTTCAGAGCAAGGAATGGTAGTTACAGTAAGTTATGACTCAGTAACAAACCAATGGACATCTTCTGACGGTTCAAAAGTAACAGCTAAAGAATCAAATGCTGGTTGGGAAATCGAAACAGCATCAGGATTTAAAGGATATGTTTCATACCGTGAAGCATCTTCTACAGATGTAGCATCAATTCAAAATGCTAAACCAGCTGGAACATCAACAAGTTACTCAGAAGCAAAAGATGCTTCAGTAGATTTACTAAAATCAGAAAAAGCTAACGTTGATTTCACAGATACTATCGATGATAAATCTGATGATGCTCAATCAGAAACAATTAAAACAAAATTAACAGTAACAGCTCCAGATGGAAGCCAAAAAGTATTTGATGCGGCGAAAGCTGAAGAAACAGCTTATATTCAAGCACAACGTACAGCGGCAGCTAAAACTCAAGCGGCAGCAACAGCGCTAAAAGAACAGCAAGAAACACAAAACGAATTAGCGCGTCTTCAAGAACTATTAGACCGACAAACGAGAATAGCAGATGATGCTCAAAAAGCATTAGATAACTTAAAACTACGTTCTATTTCTCCAACAGCTCAAGAATTAGCAGAAAGAAAACTTGCGCATGTCAAAGAGTTTAAAGCGTCTATTGAAGCGCAACTAGCAACAGCTCAAGCAAATCTTTCAACAAAAAATACTGAAGTAGAGTCAACACGTACAGCTGCTTTAGAAGCTGAAAAAGCGGTAGAAACAGCTCGTGAAGCATTGAAAACAGCTGCAGCAGCAAACCTAGCAAATCCAGAAATCGCAGCTTACACATTAGGACAATATGGAAGCTATAAAGTTACAGTAAGAGCAGTGGACTCAAACGGCGTTGTAACTACTCCAACTGTAGGTGGAACAGATTCAGGTGAAGTAACTGAGGATGCAGTAGCAGAAACAACTTACTACATCGTAGTACCTAAACCAGAAATTTCTTCAGGAGCTCAAGATACTCCACAAAGTGATACTATGGAAAAAGGATTCAAGGCTGGTCTTCCTGAAAATTCTACTGTATCTGACTACAAACTAGTGGATCCAACAACAGGAGAGAAAAAAGACTCTGTAACTACAGACGAAGGAACTTACACAGTAGATCCAACAACAGGAAAAGTAACTTTCACACCAGCTCAAGGATATATCGGAACTGCTAAACCAATTTCGGTAGCGGCGAATGTAACTATTCCAGGAGATGATGGTAAACCAGTAACAGTAGAAGCATCAACTACTTACACACCAACAGTATACGGTGTTAAAGGTAATGATGACACTACTAAAGATATTCAAGGAGCAGTCCAAACTTCTAAACCAGGAAGTGAAAGATTCTCTAAATTAAATACTCCAGAAAACACACCAGATGGTACAAATGTTGATTTAACTACAGCTAAGTACTCACTAGAAGGTGCTGACAATGAAGGAAAAGTTGTTGTGCCGAATGAAGGAACTTATACAATCGATCCATCAACAGGAGTAGTAACATTTACCCCACTTCCAACATTTACAGGAACAGCTCAAGGTGTAGATGTAAAAGTAACAGCTAATGCAACTGATAAAGAAGGAGCTACTGTAGAAGTAACAGCAACTGGAAAATACACTCCAGTAGTTGAACCAGCTACTCCAACTGCAGAAGCGGCAACATCAACAGATGTACAAGGTGCAACTCAAGAACAACCTGTAACATTCAACGATTCGAAAACAACAATCGATGGTGTTGAGAAAAAAGTACCAATCGATCCAACAACATACACATTATTAGATGAAAATGGACAACCAGCTTCAGAAGTACCAGCTAAAGATGCTTCAGGAAAAGTAGTAGGTACTTACACTGTTAAAAATGTAGATGGAAAAGCAGTTGCGGTATTTACTCCAACTGATAAAACATATGTAGGTAAAGTAGAACCAGTAACTGTTCAAGCGAAAGATAAAAACGGAACACCTGTAACAACTACTTATACACCGAACATTACACCGGTACAACCAACAGGAACTCCGGCAACTTCTGAAGGAATCCAAGGTTCACCTCAAGAAGGAACTCCAACATTTACGCAAGGACACCCAGTTGCTCCAATTAAAATTGATGCAACTCAACCTGCTAAATTAGTAGATCCAACAACAGGTAAACCAACAGATGAACCAACAATTCCAGCTAAAGATGCAACAGGAAAACAAGTTGGTACATACACAATTGATCCAACATCAGGAAAAGTAACATTCACGCCGAATAAAGACTTCGTAGGTACACCAGTACCAGCAACAGTAGAAGTTAAAGATGCGAATGGAACACCAGCAACAGCGACTTACACACCAACTGTTAAACCAGTTACTCCAATTGGTAAAGTTGCATTCACAGAAGATATCCAAGGTGCAACTCAAAGCGGTAAACCAGCCTTCGAAGGTGGTAAAACAACAGTAAATGGTAAAGAAGAAACTGTACCAATGGACGACACTGTACCAGCAACATTTGAAGATGGTTCAACTACAAAAGTAGTACCAAACGAAGGTACTTACACAGTAGCTCCAGACGGAACAGTAACATTCGTACCAGAAAAAGCATTCACAGGAAAAGGTACAACATTAACAGTAATCCGTAAAGATAAAAATGGAACACCAGCTCGTGGTGAATACACAGCGGTAGTTCACCCAGTAACACCTACAGGATGGGATGTCATCTCTGCAGATATCCAAGGTCAAGAACAAAATGGAAAACCTAAGTTCAAAGGTGGAACAGTAGAAATCGGTGGAGAAGAGAAAAAAGTAGACATCGATGAAAATGTAGCACCAGTACTACTTGATCCAGCGACAAAACAACCAGTAGCAGTAGGCACTCCAATTACTGTTAAGGGAGAAGGAGTTTATACTCTTCAACCAGACGGAACTGTGAACTTCGTTCCTGAGAAAACATTTGTTGGTGAAGCTAAAGGGGTAATCGTTCAACGTGTCGATAAACTTGGACAACCAGCTATTGGTAAATACCGTCCAATCGTTATCGGAGCTAAACCAAAAGCACAACCAGCTACTTCACAAGATGTTCAAGGTCAAGTTCAAAAACAACCTGTTACATTCATCGATAGTGTGGTAGATAAAACGACTGTACCTGATATCGATATCCCAGATGTAAAAGTAGCAGTTCAAAAGACTGTACCGATTGATCCAGCAACATACACATTATTAGATGAAAATGGACAACCAGCTACGAAAGTACCTGCGAAAGATCCAGAAGGAAATGTAATCGGGGAATACACTCTTGAAGTAGTAGACGGTAAAGCCATCGGAGTATTAACACCAAATGCAACATACTACGGTGCAGTACAACCAGTACGTGTTCAAGCAGCGGATAAAAACGGTATCACAGTAGAAACTACTTATACACCATACATCACACCGGTAACACCAACAGCGACTCCAGCAACTTCAGAAGGAATCCAAGGTAAAACACAAGAAGGTACACCAACATTTACAGAAGGTGATAAAAAAGTACCTATTAACTTAGATAAAGCACCAAAACTAGTAGATCCAACAACTGGTAAACCAACAGAAGAAAAATCTGTAAAAGTACCGAATGAAGGAACTTACGAAATTGATGAAAATGGTAAAGTAACATTTACACCGGAACCAAACTTCACTGGTGAAGCTAAAGGAATTGAAGTTCAACGTGAAGATAAAAATGGAACACCAGTAAATGGTAAATACACTCCATTCGTTAAACCAGTAACACCAAAAGGTGATGAAAAAGAAACACAAGATATCCAAGGTGCACCACAAAAATCAACACCAACATTCACAGGTGGTAAAACAACAGTTAACGGTAAAGAAGAAACAGTAGAAATCAACTACGAAAAACCAGCTAAATTGGTAGATCCAACAACTGGAAAACCAACAGATGAAACAACTGTAAAAGTACCGAACGAAGGAACATACACAATTGATCCGAAAACTGGAGAAGTAACCTTCACACCAGAACCAAACTTCACAGGAAAAACTTCAGGAATTAAAGTTCAACGTGAAGATAAGAATGGAACACCGGCAACAGCGACTTACACACCAACTGTAGTTCCGGTAACACCAACAGGTGAAGAAAAAACTACTGTAGGTATCCAAGGAGCAACGCAAAAAGCAACTCCTAACTTCACACCTGGTAAAACAACTGTTAATGGAGTAGAAAAGACAGTCGAAATTGATACTACAAAACCAGCTAAATTGGTAGATCCAACAACTGGAAAACCAACGGATGAAACTACGATTAAAGTACCAAACGAAGGAACATACACAATTGATCCGAAAACTGGAGAAGTAACATTCACCCCAGAACCAAACTTCACAGGACGCGGAACAGGTGTATCTATCCAACGTGTCGATAAAAATGGTACTCCAGCTGAGTCAACATATACACCAACAGTTGTAGGAGTAACACCGATAGGTAAAGAAGCTAAATCTAAAGACCTACAAGGTGAAACTCAAACAGGAAAACCAACATTCACAGGTGGAAAAACAACTGTAAATGGTAAAGAAGAAACAGTAGAAATCGATAACGATAAACCAGCAACATTCGAAGATGGTTCAACTACTAAAGTAGTACCAAACGAAGGTACTTACACTGTAGCACCAGATGGAACTGTAACATTCGTACCAGAACCACAATTCACAGGTGTAGCAACAGGTGTAACTGTTAAACGTGTTGACAAAAATGGAACACCAGTAACAGCGACATACACACCAACTGTCATTCCAGTATCACCATCTGGAGAAGATGTAACATCAGTTGGGCCTAAGAACACACCTCAAGAAGGAACACCAATCTTTAAAGGTGGTTCAGAGACACTAGATGGTAAGAAGAAAACAGTAGAAATCGATAAAGATGTACCAGCAACATTCGAAGATGGAAAAACTACAAAAGTAGTACCAGGAGAAGGAACTTATACTGTTGATAAAGACGGAAAAGTAATATTCACTCCGGAAAAAGACTTCGTAGGTGTAACAAAAGGTGTAACTGTAAAACGTGTTGATAAAAATGGAACACCAGTAACAGCGACATACACACCAACAGTTCTAGGAGCAACATCAACTAAAGATGTAGTATCTGAAGGGCCAAAAGGTAAACCTCAATCAAATACTCCAGTATTCGAAGGAGATGTTGATAAAGATGTACCACCAACATTCGAAGATGGAAAAACTACAAAAGTAGTACCAGGTCAAGGAACTTACACTATCGATCCAAATGGAAAAGTAACCTTCACTCCAGAACCAGACTTCGTAGGAACAACAAATGGTGTAACTGTTGTTAGAAAAGATAAAAACGGTAAAGCTATCTCTGCGACATACACACCAACAGTTCGTCCAGAAACTATCTTTAGAGATAAAGACGGAAAAGAAATTCCAAATTATCCAAGTGAAGACGGAACAACTCCTAAGAAAGACATCCCAGGATACCGCTTCGTAGAAACTAATACTCTTCCAAATGGAGATATAGAGCACGTCTACGAAAAAGTTAAGACAAGTTATAAGGATAAAGATGGCAATGAAATTCCAAACTATCCAACAGAAGACGGCGAACAACCTAAGAAAGATATCCCAGGCTACCGCTTCGTAGAGACTAAGAAACTTCCAAACGGCGATGTAGAGCACGTTTATGAGAAAGTTTCAACACCAGCTCCAACGCCTTCACCTGTTCCTCAACCAACTCCAGGTAAGCAAAATACAACTACTTGGACTGATGAGAATGGAAATCCATTGAAACCAACTGAACCAGGCTCTAAAGAACCAGGAACAGTTTCAGGTTACGAATATGTGAAGACTGTGACTGATCCAAATGGAAATATCAAACATATCTTCAAGAAAGTTGAGATGCCAACTCCAAGACCGGTTGAACCAAGTCAACCAGCAACACCAAAATATGTTGAAGGTCAAAAAGAGTTGCCAAATACAGGTACTGAAGACAATAATAGTCTAGCAGCACTTGGACTTCTTGGAGTATTGAGTGGATTTGGTCTTGTAGCTCGCAAGAAGAAAGAAGACTAATTAAATCTTTCTGATAAACGAATATAGCAGAAAACCAATGATGTAAAAATCATTGGTTTTTTTGAAATTTACAAATACTTTCTGAAAAATGGTAAAAATTATTTTAATATTACAAAAAGAGGATAGATACTTAAAAACAAAAATATATTTACTACTATAAATAATTTTGAAAAATAAAATTTAGTTATTATAGTCTAAATTTTAAATTGAATTGTTTGCTTACAATACGGAAGTGTGATATCATTGAATCGTATTTAAGGCACATAGTTCCGGCGTAAAAACATTGTTACATTAAATATTAAAAATGCCGTTTTTTTGCGTTAAGTACATTAAAAAGTGAAATAATTTATAAGGAGGTTGTTACTCACATGCAAGGGAAACAACAAGATTTTCGAACGGAGAAGTACATTCGTTACGGTATTCGTAAGTACAGCTTCGGAGCAGCATCAGTAGCGATTGCCGCCGGTTTAATGTTCTTAGGTAATGGCGTAGTATCAGCGACGGAAGTACAATCAGCTGAAACAGCTATTACAACATCTTCTTCTAGTCAAGGTGACAAGGAGACGGAAAAGGCTGAGCCTAAAGCCGAAACAGTAGAAACTGTGAAGCCAGAAACTGTGAAACCAGAAACTGTGAAACCAGAAACTGTGAAACCAGAAACTGTGAAACCAGAAACTGTGAAACCAGAAACTGTGAATCCAGAAACTGAAAAAGCTACAGAAGTGAAACCTGAAGTTAAAGTAGAAGATACTAAAAAAGTAAACAAGGCTATCCTTGAAGCAAGTATTGCTACTTTGGAGTCTAAACTTTCAACTGCAAAGTATGCAGATGCTACAGTAGTAAGTTCAGCTAAGGAAGTATTGGCTGCAGCTAAAGCGACTCTTGCAAAAGCAGATGCTGGTCAAGCAGATCTAGATGCCCAAGCAGAAACTGTATCAGCATTAAGCACAGTTGTAACAGAGTCAAACACTGCTGGTTTTGATAAAAAACAAGCAACTGAAAAAGAAGCGGCAAAAGCTGAAGCTGACAAGAAAGCAACTCCAGCTGAAAAAGCTCTTTCAGTAGCTACAACAACTCTTATACAAGTATCGTCAGAAGCTGAAGTAACTAATAAATTGGCTGAGACTGAACTTTCTAAGGCTGACGTCAAAGAGGAAAACAGGGCAGCAGTCACAGAGGCAGTCGCTAAAAACAAAGTAGTTCTTACTGAAACTAAGGCTCTTTTAGCTGATAAGAGTGCTACAAAAGAGCAGGTAGATGCTCAATTGGAACGCCTTAATGAATCAATCCTCGCAGTTTACAATGAATTGAAAAACGCAGGAATCGGCCGTGACGGTAAGTTTGCAGTCAACTTGGCAGATGCTCAAACAACAGCTCTTAAAGATGCAAGTACTGAAACAGGTGAAAAATGGCTTGCAGACCATGGATACACATCTCTTGCAGATATTCCTATCTTAAATAAAGGGAAAGACGATAAAGCTATCCAAAACTTAGGAAAACAAATCCAATGGTTAGATTTCACTGATACAACAGCTTGGACAGATTTAAAATCAAATGGTCAGTTACAAGTGGGTTCAGTATTTACAAAAGAATTAATGCCTGGTTATATCGTTAAAATGACGGTTAAGGAATTAAAACCATTCCATGCAACTGAGATTTATAAAAATCGTGTAGCTGGTACTGCAAATGAAGATACTTATGATTCATCTGCACCAAACGTATTCAAAGATGGACAAGCGAATGGTATTGGTGGATCTGCTCAAACGAATTGGTCTCATATTAAAAATGCCGGTCTTGATTCAACTCCACATAAAACTACTATAGCTGGAACAAATGATAGAGCAGAACAAAAAAATGGTACTATTGGAGGGGTAGTTTTTAAAGTTGAAGCTACTTACAATGGTAAGGAAACAAAACCTGGTATCGTTATGACTACAGGGGAAGATATCGGGGATGCTGAATCTGAAATTTATACAACAAACGGTACGCCATGGGATTTAGTTGCAATGGTTGGTAATGAATCAGAAACAAAACCATACGGTCCATTATCGAAATTAAAAAATGTAACAAGTCCAAACTTGTTTTCTACAGCAAGTGCAGGAGTACAAAAAGCGTTAGCTAATGGTGCTTTTTCAACACCTGATGCAGCAACAGCTGGTCTTGGATCACAAGTATTTGGTGGATACCAAGATAATGGTGGACGTGCAACCCCTATCGTTGCGACTGCTGGTCCTTCTGAAGTAGGAATGTTTATGATTTCTGGTGGTGCCCAATCGTCTATGATTGGTATTAAGTTATCTGATTTTGGAGATCTTCCAGAATCATATGGAACAGCAGAGCACTTTATTAGAACAGAATCATTAAACTACAAAACAAACACAATCGAAGAAATCCAACAACCATACTTAGGGAAAGTAAAAGCAGACCCTGAGGCAGTTAATGGTACTCGTGTAATTGGAGTGGGTTCAGATGATGAAACGGACTCTGCCGATGAAGGTGTTGATCAGTTAGTTTCTGCAGAAAACGTCGTAAACAATAAAGATACAGGACGTCCAGAGGTTCAATTAATTAGAGGACCAGAAAATACATATAAAATTAAAGTTCTTGCCTCAGCAAATGGAAATGATAAATATAAGGGAACATTAGAGAATGCATATGTTCGTGGATTTATCGATTTCAATGGAAATGGTAAGTTCGATAAAGGTGAAGAATCAAATGTCGCAGAAGTAACTTCAAACGGTCAAGAAGTTGAGTTAACATTTACGAATACTCAAGTAGTGGATACAAGTAAAGATGTTGTAAACTTCCGTGTTCGTATCGCAAAAGATCAAAAACAAATTGAAAATCCAACAGGAATTGCATATACAGGTGAAGTAGAAGATAACCAAATCCAAGTAGTTCACCCACCACGTGGAGACTATGAAGAAACAACTGGTAAACAAGGTGAAAAACAAAACATTGGTATCGAGTTTATTAACCGTGTGCCAGCTGATGCTGCTGAATTAGGTTCTAACAATGGTAAAACTACATTCAATGCCTATGGTAAAATTAGTTACACTGAACAACGTAACTCAATTAGTTTAGCATCAACTAAGAAAGTGCAAACTGAAGGTGTCATGATTGTTAAACCAGATGGAACTTTAGCTAAGACTTACACTAAAGAAGGTCAAGGTACTTATGAAGTAACAGATACTGGAATCACATTCACTCCAGAAGCTAACTTCGTAGGTAAAGCTGATGGTATCGTACTTCGTGCGGTAGATACTAACGGTGAGTCTACTGGATGGACAGCTTTAACAGCTCAAAACCAACTTGAGAATGTTAATGATGGTACACATACAACTGCTACAAAAACTATGGATGCTGTTTACGTACCAAACGTAACTCCAAAGGAAATCACTGCAAATCCTGAAACATCAACAGATATTCAAGGGAAAGAACAGAAGAAAACACCTAAATTCACAATTGATGTAGACAAAAATGGTGATGGTACAACTCCAGATCCAGTAACACCAAGTGCACAATACCCAGCTAAATTGGTAGATCCAAAAACGAAAGCTGAAGTTAACTCTGTAACAGTTGAAGGAGAAGGAACTTACACAATTAATCCTGAAACAGGTGAAGTAACATTCCAACCACTTCCAACATTCAAAGGGACTGCAACAGGTGTTGATGTAACATTAACAGCACCAGTAGGTCGAAACAAAGATGGACAAGATGTAACAGCTAAGGCTACTACAAAATACACTCCAACAGTAACAGCTGTAGAACCAACAGCTAAACCGACAGACTCAGCAGGCGTACAAGGTGAAACTCAAAAAGGAACTCCTACATTCACAGAAGGAAATGCAGAAGTGCCAATCAAAGAAAACTCTCACAAACTTCTAGATAAAGAAGGAAATGAAGTTCAACCTGGACAAACAACTCCAGCATACGCTGAAGACGGAGTAACTCCAGTAGGTACTTACTCAATCGACCCTGCAACAGGTGAAGTAACCTTCACACCAACTGACAAAAAATACACTGGTAAAGTAACTCCAGCTAAAGTTCAAGCAGAAGATAAAAACGGAACGAAAGTAAACACTACTTACACTCCACACATCGTAGGTGTCACACCAACAGCAACACCAGCGGAATCTTCAGGTATCCAAGGTGAAGTACAAGATGGAACTGTAACATTCACTAAAGGTGAAACTACAATCGAAGGTGAGAAAAAATCAGTACCAATCAAAGCTAACTCAGCGGTTCTTCTTGATGCTTCAGGTAACCCGGTAGCGGCAGGTACTCCAGTAGACGCTCTAGATCCAGAAGGAAACAAAGTAGGGGAATACACAATTGACCCAGCTACTAACAAAGTAACCTTCACACCAACTAACAAAGAGTACAAAGGTAAAGTACAGCCAGCTAAGGTTCAAGCAGAAGACGAAAATGGAACAAAAGTTTCAACAACTTACACTCCAACTATCGTAGGTGTCACACCAACTGCTTCACCAGCTGAAACAACAGACGTACAAGGTGTTGAACAATCGAAAGAAGTAACCTTCAAACCTGGTAAAGCAACTGTTAACGGTGTTGAAAAAGAAGTGCCACTTGATCCTAAATCATTCACACTAGTAGATGAAAATGGACAACCAGCTACATCAGTACCAGCTAAAAACCCAGCAGGAGATATTATCGGTACTTACACACTTAAAGTTGTAGACGGTAAAGCAACTGCGGTATTTACACCAACTGATAAAACATATGCAGGAGAAGTTGCACCAGTTACAATCCAAGCGAAAGATACAAATGGAACTCCAGTAACAACAACTTACACTCCAAATATCACTCCAGTAGAACCAACCGGAAAACCAACATCAACTGAAGGTGCTCAAGGACAACCTCAAGAAGGAACTCCAACATTCACACCAGGTGATGATAAAGTTCCTATGAAGATCGATGCTACTCAACCAGCTAAATTAATCGATCCAGCTACTGGCCAACCAACTGACCAAACAACAATTCCAGCGAAAGACGCTAACGGAAAAGAAGTTGGTACATACACAATCGATCCAACAACAGGTAAAGTAACATTCACACCTAACAAAGACTTCGTAGGTACTCCAGTACCAGCAACAGTTCAAGCCAAAGATGCGAATGGAACTCCAACAACAGCTACTTACACACCAACAGTTAAGCCAGTTACTCCAGTAGGTGTTAATACATATACTGAAGATATTCAAGGTGCACCTCAAAGCGGTAAACCAGAATTCAAACCTGGTAAAACTACAATCAACGGTGAAGAAGTAGAAGTACCAATGGACGATAAAGTACCAGCAACATTCGAAGATGGTAAAACTGAAAAAGTCATTCCAGGAGAAGGAACTTACACAGTAGATCCAGATGGAACAGTACACTTCACTCCAGACCCACAATTCAAAGGTAAAGGAACAACAATGACTGTTGTTCGTAAAGACCAAAACGGAACACCAGTAACTGCAGAATACACTGCTGTAGTACACCCAGCATCTCCAGAAGGAACAGAAGTTGAAACTGTAGGTGTTCAAGGTAAAGAACAAAGTGGTAAACCAAACTTCATCGGTGGTAAAGTAACAATCGGCGGTGTTGAAAAAACTGTAGATATCGATGAAGCTGTACCAGCGAAACTAATTGATCCTAAGACAGGTCAAGAGACAACAACTGTAACAATTGACGGAGAAGGAACTTATACAGTTGCAGAAGATGGAACTGTAACATTCACTCCAGACAAAAACTTCAAAGGTAAAGGTACTGAATTAACAGTTAAACGTGTTGATAAAAACGGTACTCCAGCACTTGGTAAATACTCAGCGGTAGTAATCGGTGTGAAACCAACTGCAGAACCATCAGTAACTTCAGACATTCAAGGTCAAACTCAAAGCCAACCAGTTAAATTCAACGGTGGGGTAGTTGAAGTTGAAGACCCAATGACTAAAGCTAAAACTGAAGAAGTTGTAGCAATCGATCCAACAACTTACACATTATTAGATGAAAATGGACAAAAAGCTGATAAAGTACCAGCTAAAGATCCAAAAGGTAATGTAATCGGTGAATACACTCTTGTTAAAGAACCTGGTAAAGATCCAGTTGCAGTATTCACACCAACAGATAAAACTTACACAGGAGAAGTTCAACCGGTAACAGTTCAAGCCAAAGATACAAATGGAACAGCTGTAACAACAACTTACACTCCAAATATCACGCCTGTTAAACCAACTGCTAAAGGAACAACTTCTGAAGGTGCGCAAGGTCAAGAGCAAAGCGGAACTCCAACATTCACTGAAGGAAACACTAAAACTCCAATCGATCCAACTGTACCAGCTAAACTAATCGATCCAGAAACTGGTGAACCAACTGATGAAACTTCAGTAGAAGTACCAGGAGAAGGAACGTACACAATCAACCCAGAAACTGGTGAAGTAACATTCAAACCAGAACCAAACTTCACAGGAAAAGCTGAAGGTGTTGAAGTTCAACGTAAAGATACAAACGGAACTCCAGCTACAGCTAAGTACACACCAACAGTTAAACCAGTTACTCCAACATCAGATGATGTAGTATCTGAAGACGTACAAGGTGCTAAACAAACTGGAACTCCAGAATTCACACCAGGTAAAACAACAGTTAACGGTAAAGAAGTAACTGTAGAAATCGATGAAACAGTTAAACCAACATTCGACGATGGTTCAACTACAAAAGAAGTGCCAGGAGAAGGAACTTACACTATCGATGAAAATGGTGTAGTAACATTTACTCCAGAACCACAATTCACAGGTAAAGCTAGCGGTGTAACAGTTAAACGTGTTGACAAAAACGGAACAGAAGTAACAGCTAAATATACACCAACAGTTAAACCAGTAACACCAACTGCAGACGGTGTAACAACAACTGATGTTCAAGGTGCAACTCAAAAAGGAAAACCAGAATTCGAAGCAGGTAAAACAACAGTTAACGGTGTAGAAAAAACTGTAGAATTATCTGACAAACCAGCGAAACTAGTAGATCCGAAAACAGGAGATCCAGTTGATTCTGTAACTATCGAAGGCGAAGGAACTTACACAGTAGCTCCAGACGGAACTGTAACATTCACTCCAGAAAAAGACTTCACTGGTCAAGCAACAGGTGTAACAGTTAAACGTGTTGACAAAAATGGAACACCAGTAACAGCTAAATACACTCCAGTAGTATTACCAGTAACTCCAACAGGTAAAGATGTAACATCAATCGGTGAAAAAGGACAACCTCAATCTGAGACTCCAGTATTCACAGCAGGAACTACTAAAGTAAACGGTAAAACTGTAATAGTACCAATCGATGAAACAGTAGCGCCAACATTTGATGATGGAACAACTGAGAAGAAAGTACCAGGCGAAGGAACTTACACAATCGATAAGAACGGTAAAGTAACCTTCACTCCAGAGCCAGACTTCGTAGGTCAAGCTAAAGGTGTAACCGTTAAACGCGTTGACGAAAACGGAACACCAGTAACAGCTACTTACACACCAACAGTATTAGGTAAAACATCTACAGAAAACGTAGTATCTGAAGGTGAAAAAGGACAACCTCAATCTAATACTCCAGTATTCAAAGGTGATGTAGATACTACAGTAGCTCCAACATTTGCTGATGGAACAACTGAGAAGAAAGTACCAGGCGAAGGAACTTACACAATCGATAAAGATGGTAAAGTAACATTCACTCCAGAACCAAACTTCGTAGGAACAGCTACTCCAGTAGAAGTTGTACGTAAAGATAAAAACGGTAAAACAATCAAAGCTTCTTACACTCCAACAGTACGTCCAGACACAGTATTTGTTGATAAGAATGGTAAAGAGTTAATCCCATCTAAAGATGGTAAAAACCCATCAGAAACTATTCCAGGATACAAACTTGTTAAGACTGAAACGGATGAAAAAGGAAATACTAAACATATCTACGAACCAGTAACAACTAAACACGTAGATAAGAACGGTAACCCAATCCCAGGAACAACAACAGAAGAAGGAACAAAAGATCCTAAGAACATTCCAGGATACAAAGTAGTAGATACTAAGAAACTTCCAAATGGAGATACAGAATATGTATATGAAAAAGTAACTACATCATTCGTAGATTCACAAGGACGTACAATTCCAGGAACAGAAACTGAAGAGGGAACAACTCCTAAGAAAGATATTCCAGGATACAAATTCGTAACAACTAATAAACTTCCAAATGGAGACACAGAACACGTTTACGAACCAGTAACTACGAAATACTTAGATAAAAACGGTAACCCAATTCCAGGAACAGAAACAGAAGAAGGAACAAAAGATCCTAAGAATATTCCAGGATACAAAGTGGTAGAAACTAATAAACTTCCAAATGGAGATACAGAATACATCTACGAAAAAGTCACAACTTCATTCAAGGATAAAGAAGGAAAAGAAATTCCAAATTATCCAACAGAAGATGGCGAACAACCTAAGAAAGACATTCCAGGTTACCGCTTCGTAGAAACTAAGACTCTTCCAAATGGGGATACAGAGCACGTCTACGAAAAAGTGAAAACTTCATTCAAGGATAAAGAAGGCAACGAAATTCCAGGTTATCCAACAGAAGACGGCGAACAACCTAAGAAAGATATCCCAGGATACCGCTTCGTAGAGACTAAGACACTTCCAAACGGCGATATCGAACATGTTTATGAGAAAGTTTCAACACCAGCTCCAACACCTTCACCTGTTCCTCAACCAACTCCAGGTAAGCAAAATACAACTACTTGGACTG
>ERZ507022.268-NODE-268-length-20110-cov-5.69683_pt1 | contig 20110 bp, 17 predicted proteins | sample MGYA00513164_ERZ507022 | MGnify/ENA metagenome assembly ERZ507022 | reverse complement strand
GCACAACCGTTTTGCACTGGCATAATGACGTAGTTTCTGCTCCGGAAGGCGCAATAGTTATTGCGAAAAGCGATGCCACGAAAGTTCAAGCCTTTGCCTACGGTTCAGCGCTCGGCTTGCAGTACCATTTAGAGGTTTCGCCAACTATTTTGGAGCAATGGTTGGAGCAGCCAGAAATGATTAAAGGGCTGAAGAAGTCTCAGATAAAGAAGATTCGCGAGGACTTCCGCGAAAATGAAGCCACGCTGCATCGCGTGGCCGATACCGTTTTTTCCTCGTTCGCGGCTCGCTGCGCAAGTTTTTCGCGCGTTCTGCAGGAGAACGCTTAATAATTTTTAGACTGGAGATTTTGTTCGTGCCTGTTCATGACATTGGCTTAGAAAACGTATCCCTCGATTTTGCGACAAAAACCATTTTCCGTGATGTAACGCTCGGCGTTGTCGAAGGCGACCGCATTGGTATCGTGGGTAAAAATGGTGACGGTAAGTCCACTTTGTTACGCATTTTAGCGGGACTTCAGCCAGTTGACTCTGGGCGCGTAACTAAGCGCGGCGGTTTAAGTTTAGGCGTGCTCAATCAACGCGACAGTTTAGACGATAACGCAACCGTTGTGCAGGCTGCTTTAGAGGGTCGCGAAGAGTATGAGTGGGCAGCGGATGCCTCGTCGCGAGCAATAGTAGAAACGCTTTTGCTCGATATTCCTTTAGACACGCTTGTGGGAACTCTTTCGGGTGGTCAGCGTCGTCGCGTTGATTTAGCGCGCTTACTGCTGCATGATTGGGATATTTTAGTGCTTGACGAGCCAACCAATCATCTGGATATGCCTACGATTCACTGGCTTGCGGCACACTTAAAAAGTCGATGGTCTGCCAATGCGGGCGCTCTGCTCGTCGTAACGCACGACCGTTGGTTCCTCGACGAAGTTTGCACGCGCATGTGGGAAGTGCATGACGGAATCATTGATCCTTTCGAAGGCGGATACTCTGCCTACATGATGCAGCGCGTAGAGCGCGAACGTCAGGCAGATGTAGCCGAAACGAAGCGCAGAAACTTAGCGCGTAAAGAGTTAGCATGGCTTACTCGCGGTGCTCGTGCTCGCTCAACAAAGCAGAAGTTCCATGTAAAAACTGCGCAAGAGCTGATTGCCGACGTTCCTGAACCTCGTAACGTTGTCGAGCTGAAAGCTATGGCTACTTCCCGTTTGGGTAAGCAGGTAGTCGATTTAATTGACGTAACGCAAGTCTATGAGCAGAGAGAAGTGGAACAGACACCTCAATCTGTCAGTGTTGACATTACGCAAGACAGCGAAAGTGGAGCGGCAGTAACGCGCACGGTTACTGGAAAGCGCATCCTCGATAACGTTACGTGGCTGATTGGCCCTGGCGATCGTTTCGGCATTGTGGGTGCTAATGGTGTTGGAAAATCAACGCTTCTCAAGATTATTGACGGCAGTTTAGTGCCTACTGCGGGGCACGTAAATATTGGTAAAACCGTTAAGTTTGCTGTGCTATCTCAGCGATTAGACGAGTTAGAGAAGCTCGGAAGGTACCGCGTAAAAGAAGTTTTGAGCCGTTATAAGCCAAGCTATATTGTTGATGGAAAAGAAACAACTCCTGGTCAGCTTATGGAGCGTTTAGGTTTTTCTGCAGCACAACTGATGACTCCTATAGCAGATTTATCCGGCGGTCAGAAACGTCGAATGCAGTTGCTGTTAATTCTGCTCGATGAGCCGAACGTGCTGATTATGGATGAGCCGGGCAACGATTTAGATACCGACATGCTCACAATTATGGAAGATTTACTCGATACCTGGCCAGGTACTTTGATTGTTGTTTCTCATGATGCGTATCTGCTAGAGCGCGTTACGGATCACCAGTTTGCTATTTTTGACGGTAAAATCCGTCATTTGCCAGGCGGCGTAGACGATTACTTCGCTTTATTAGAGGGCAAAGAGATTGTTGATAATCCTATTTCGGGCGGCATAGTGAGCACAGGTAATGAGTCCGTGCTTACTTCTGCAGGCGTTCAGACGCAATCATCACATACTGCTGACGATAAAGCGGCGCGTATTGCTAAACGTGAAGCTTCCAAGCGTATGAGTGCTATCGAACGGAAAATCGCTAAACTGCAGGACGAGCAAAAGCAGCTTGAAGAGCAAATGGCTACGCACAATCCAAGCGATTTTGTGGGGCTGAACGAGATAAACATGCAGGTTGAAGCTGTGCGCTCACACATTGACGAGCTGGAAATGGAATGGCTCGAAAAGAGCGAGATTGTAGAGGGATAGGGCAGGCGTTCTGGTTAATAACGAGTTCCGTAGAAGAAATATTTCTCAGCAACTGAATCGTAAAAAATAACCAGAAGGCTCTCATCCTTAATCGTTATTTTCTGATAAAGGATATGAGAACTTTCGGGCTGTGCATCAGAGATGTGAAAGGCTGTATTAACGTCTTTAACCAACTGAGAGACACGTGTATCTGAGGTATTTTTCAGCGGAGTAAAATTCGCAGTATTTACCAAGCCTGTGGAGCTACCTTTGTGTGCATTCAAGGTGCCATATGATAAACGACCGTCCCAATCTGGTTGTGTGCGAAAAGAATTAATCTTGACGGTCGAAGGTATTTTTACTCCAAAAGTATCGGTGATGTAGTGCAGCGGTGAATTCGACTGCACGATTGCTAGCGTAATAATGCCTGCCAAAGCAATGAGGATTCCAAGGAGTGCTAGGGCGAGCCACGATTTTTTCATTGCTGAACCTTAAATTAAAAGCTGAATGGAGTGATTTTTCGAGAGGAAGCAGGAAAGCGCTGTATTCAATTATTTTCTATTAATATTTTAATCAATTGCGCGCGGAGGACTTGCGAACAGCGTGCACGGCGAGGTGTTCGCATTGGTCTAGCTGAGGCTTGATTGTGTGGAGGCAGAGGAGACACGGTTTTCAGCAAGCTATATGGGCAGATTTGAGCTTATAAACATGCTGTGTATGTCAATCTGTTTTGTAGCGTATGACGTGTTGAATGTGTCTTGTCTCATAACCGTGCCCGTTATACCGCTCGCCCCGCGCCAACTTGCCCGATATACCTAGCGCACGATACACTAAAACCATTGGGCACGGTGCCCAAAATGTTGCGATTATTAACTTACATGGTAGAAAGACCATAATGGCAACCCTCGCAAAGAATCTCAGGCGTTGCAGTTTAAGCGCGCTCGCCGTGATAATTTCATTTTCTGTCTTGATGGGTTATTCCTCACATACTGCTCATGCAAGTTCTATGGAATACAAAGATCAAGATCTCTCCATTGAACGTGGACATGTTGATGTTTTCTATCCGTTTATTCAAGGTGGAAAACTACTGCAGGGATTGGAATATGGCAATACGCTGTACAATCCCAACCGCTCAACGATTACAGTTCCAGTAACGGCATATAGCGAAAAAGATTTAGGTCATCCTGAACTAAAATACGATACGAGTTATGGCTACTGGTTCTTGGATCAATCTCAAAGCGATATGAATGTTGCTCCTTATCCTGGTTGGGATACAGGAGAAGGTCGCGACGCTGTAGGCGCTCGCACCAGTCATGACGCAACAGCTGACATTGTTGTCACCCGCGTAAGCGCTCCTGAAGATGGAAAAGTTTTAATTTTCGATTCAGGTGAGATGGGTGGAGCTGTTAAATCTTTTGAAAAAGATGACAAAGATGATACGGAAGAAGAAGGCAGTCGCTTTGCTATGCCGGGAATCCTACATCAGGATTCACTGTCTCATCAGCACGCTAACTGGATGTTTACTGCTGCCGGTACGTATCATTTAGATGTTAAAACGATTATTACCTCTAAAACAACGGGTAAATCCGTAAGTACTGGAGTGGTGCGCTACACTTTCATCGTCAAAGATAATACGGGCAAAGTGTATTCAGATGAAGACAATATCGTTACTGAACTGAGTAAGGTTCCATCTTCTCAGCCAGATAATCCGTCCGAGCCAACACAGCCTACCGATAATCCTTCAAATCCAAGCTCTGAGTTTAAAATCCTCGGTAATCGCGATAAAGGCGCTCACGCTCATTTTCACTCGTATGAATACAGCGGTTTGAGCTTGTACGTTCCGCAAGACAGTATTCCTAAGGGAACACAGAACTTGGAATGGCGTTATGTGCGTGCAGATGAAAAGCCTGACGAAGGAACGACCTTATACGCGCGCAGTTTGGAGCTTCCTGCTGAGCCAGCGATGAACAATATGATGGTATATGTGCGCGCTTTAGACGGTCACGTGAATGAATTGGCATCGGCTAAAGCTCATATTGCTGTTGACGATCATGGTTCAGATATGCGTCCTGTTGTGCGTGCGATTGCTGATGAGCGCGTGTATAAGCCGGGCGAAACCGTTCATTTTACCTCGAAAATTTATAACCCTCGCGTGCCGACTGATGCTGAAGGATTGGGCTTGAGCAATCCTGTTGGTACGATAACGTCAATTGTTCAAAAGCGCGTATGGCTTATTAAGAAGAAGGGCGAAAAGACCTTCACAAAAATTGATATTCCTCGCGATACCGACGCTGGGGATGGGACACTTACTCGTCAGATTGACACGAATTACGATCTTGTTGTTGATGAGTCTATGGACGGCGCAACGGTGAGAGCTTCACTTGAGTTTGAGGATGGCACGCTATATCGCAACGAGAAATTTGATGATTTTGGCGATGTTATTTTGAGCGTAAAGTCTCAGACTCCTTCTAAGCCTGAGACTAAGCCTGAGACTAAGCCAGACAAAAAATCTGACTCCGCAGTTACGGTTCCACCAGCACCAGTTCCTACAGTCGTTCCTGGAGATGCTCCAAAGAACTCTGGCGTGTACGACACATCACACAGCGGTGCGGGTTTGTCGTCCAAAACCAATGCATTTACTGGTAATTCTGCCGCGGTAACACCTGCAACATTGAGTCCTCAGGTCTCAAACTTTGCTGCTCCAGCAAGCATTGGTGCAGGTGCTGGCTCCATTTTGTCAACAGGTGCGAGCGTTGCTGCTCCATCAGCTCAAGACGAGGATAATAAAGCGGAAGAAGCTGCCGGTCAGTCCACGCTGTTAGACGCGCAGGAGACATCCTACAAACCTCTTAAGGATAAGAAGAAGCAGAAAAATCATACTGTGGCAGCACAGAAGACGAATACTGCACCAACTCCGTGGGTTCTTATGGTGTCTGCAGGCGTATTAACTGTTGCTTTGTGCGCAATGGCAGTGGTTGCCACCATTCTCGTGGTCAAGCGTCGCATAGGGTAGTAAGGCATTATCTTTCACATTTTTCCAAGAATATAGCTCCTTGCGCGTGCAAGGAGCTTGGGGCTGTGTAAGCCCTCATATGCGAACAAATTTCAATTTTCTTAGTGTGAGCAAGGTATGCCTTCTTTTGCTATACCTTGTTTGCGGTAGTGAAGGACTTATTATGACTACTCGTAAGCGCATTGTGCTCTATGTAGCTGTGCTGTGTGCTGTCATCACATGCTTGTGTGCAGGTATAAATCTCAATATTGCTCATGCCGATACGCAGAAAATACTTCTGCAAAAGGGCCATGCTGATTTTGGTCCAACGTTAAGCGAAGGCTCATGGAAGCTCAAAATCCGTGACGATACCGGCGATACTCCTGTATGGCGAAATCCTGATGATGTGGTGGTTGAAGTATCAGATAAAGCTATTATCGCCATGCCGAGCGATGCCGCATACAGCTTTATTGGCGCTCAAACAGGCGAAAAACTGTACGTTATTCCTCAAACTCAAAATCCTGAAGTCATGTGGCTGGGATGGAATACTCAAGAAAGTCAGGTAGTCAACGAACTGGCTGGTGGCGCTAACCTGAGCTTAGATAAGGTAGAAGGGCCAGGAAAGGTTCACGTTTACCTCGAAAATGGTAATCTTCAAGCTCCTCAGCAGCTGTGGAGCTCTGATGCTGCTATGCCTCAGAAAACGTGGATCGAAGCCAATACGCATACTCATGCGAACTGGGTTTTCTCTCAAAAGGGCATTTATCATCTTACTTTTACCATCTCTGGTCAGCTCAAAAACGGTCAGAGCGTTTCTCACACAGCAACGCTGAACTTTGCTGTTGGTTCGGGCGTAAAAGCTCAAGATGCTTTGCCTCAGAGTAACGCTGCGCAAGACGTGGAGCAGTCGGATGCTCAGGAAAGCGCTCAAACTGCTAATAACAGTGCTGCTGAGGTAACTACTCCTGAGAATAATTCCGAACGACTGTTAACAGTTATTGTTGCGTGTGCGGCTGTGATTGCTGTTGTGGCTCTTATCCTCATGATTATTGTGATGCGTTTTTCTGCGTCTGCAAAGAAAAAAGCGCTTGATGATTTCTCCAGTAAGAGCGAGGTAGAGGGAGAAAAGAACTGATGAGGCGAACAACAGTACGAGCATATGCGGGTGTGTGTGCCTGCTTATGTGCAGTGATGATGAGCATGACAGGTTTTGCGCATCCTCAGACAGCTGTTGCCAGTGAGAATGCGCAGGCTAATCTTGCGTTGTGCGATAACGCTCGCCGAGCAAATACGGACTCTGCAACATCGGCACAAGAATCTGCACAGATTCCTGCTTCTGTCAAATGCCGTGTGGGAGCTGTTCATGCAGATGCTTTCGCAGCTTATGTTGATGCTTCGGGCAAGATGGTTTTAGCCTCGCGTGCTGATGAGATTGATTCGCGCGCAGAGAACGGTGTGCGTTATGATCCGAGCCGTCTGATTTTTGTTGTGGACGATACTGCGAAAACAACTGTTGCGGCTACTTTAGATTCGCAATATGATTTTTTGCGCAAAGCTACGGTGAATAATGAGTTTTGGCAGATTCCGTTTTCTCGTCAGCCAGGAATGTTGTGGGCAGGATTCAGCAGTGAAGCGCTAACTGGTCAGGCTCAGGGGTCTTTGTTGCTGAATATGGAATCCATGTCTGGTCCGCAAGATGGTGCTGTGTATATGTGGACATGGGATGGAAGAAATGTTGTTCATCCTAAGATGGCATCTCCTAATGTTGCTGTTGCGGGCGCTCCAGCAGACCAAGGGCAGTGGTCTACTCAGCATCAGTTGGAGATTGGTCAGCATGAACATGTGCAGTGGGCGTTTACTCGTCCAGGAACATATGTGTTGACGATGAAAGCAACTGCGCAGATTAACGGACAGGTGCAAACTGCTGTTCAGGCGTACACTTTTCAGGTAGGTTCAGCTTCGTCGGCAGGGCAGGGCGAACACGGTGGGCAGGGCGAGCAGCCTTCTACTCCTTCTACGCCTTCGACGCCGGAGCAGCCAAGCACACCAAGCGCTCCAACTAACCCAGCTCCATCACAAAATTCTTCTGCCCAACAGAACTCTCCTACCCAACAGAACGCATGCCTCACGCTGGCAGATCTGAGAAATAGGGGACGCCAAGCCATGGTCATAGAGCATGGTCATGTGGATATTGCCGCATACACGCCTGTGGGTGGCGGTTTAGCTATGGCAGTTCAGGAAGATTCTACGGGTTCGCATGTGTTGCGCGATACATCTGGAGTAGTTTTCTGGGTGCACGGTTCGCAAGCGCGTAACGGTTCGGGATATTCTATTCCGCAGTCTGCGGTTGCGGGAGTTCCATGGTTGGGATGGAATAATCAGTCGATGAAACCACATTTGCCAGTATCTATGACCTTATTGCGTGTGCAAGGTCCTGGTTCAGTGCACGTATGGCTTCAAGGAAACTTGGGACAAGCAAATACCACCGTGGTTTCTACATCTGGCCCATACAGCTACACGATGATGCGCAATACGCATACTCATGCGAATTGGGATTTTAGTGCTCCTGGCTATTACACAGTAACTTTGGCTTATGCAGCATTGTCTGGCACAGTAACGCGCAATATTCATTTTGCTGTGGGAGATGTTGACCCGTGGAAGATGCCGATTGCCTGCACAGCTCAAGCTCAGTCTTCTGCTGGGCGAGGGGTGGCTCAGGCTGCAGCTACTAGCTCTGCCCACGGTTCTCGTGGAGGTCTGCCAGCTTTGAATTCAAACCTTGATGGTGATGCAATCGCCAACAATTCCGCCAAATTAGATGAGGAGAAGAAAGACGCTGAAAATGCTGACGGCAAGAACGCTTCAGATGAAAACTCTGCTTCAGCTCAGGCAATCCGCGCAGTCAAAGGAAAACAGAAGATGCCTTTACTCGCCGGAGTCTCTGAAAGCTCGCTGCCTCTTCTTGAGTGGATGATTATTACCTGCGCAGGCGTTATTTTAAGCGTGCTGTGCACATGTGCTGTTCTGCTCGTAAAAAGGAATGCTCATGCGTAAAGTTCTTCGTGCTCGCATTATGGTAGGTATGGCAGTCATTGTATCTCTTGCAATGAGCGCCGGTTTGTGCGCGGGATGCTCGCGCACAGCCGCTGTCTCGTCATCTGTTGCATGTTCAGCCCGTCGTAGCGACAAGATCTGCGTAGTAACGACAACGGGAGTTCTGCGCGACATGATTGCTCATGTTGCTGGAGATGCTGCAACCGTGGCATCAATCATTCCCGATAATGCAGACCCGCACTCCTACGAGCCAAGCCTTGCGTCAATCCGCAATATTGTGTATGCCGATATTGCTTTTAGTAACTATATGCTACTCGAAGAGCACAGCATTATTACTGCTTTGGATTCCAACGTTCGCAAAGGCGTGCCGAACGTTCAGTTAGCTGAGGAAAGCGTTAAAAACGCGGCGGATATTATTCCGATGATTGAAGACGTTTCACTTGATACGATTTGGTTGGGATTAGCCACGGAACGTGTGGAACGTTCTGTAACAGAAGGAACGCAAACGCAGGGCAGTGGAAATGCTGTGCATGCAGATATTTCGCGTTCTGACCAGATCCGCTTAACTGCTACGAAAGTGCAAGGTCCAGGAGATTTATTTGCCTATTTGACTGGAACTTTTGGCAATGTAGACGTTTACTTTAACTCTGCTGACGGTATTGATGCGCATGATTATGTTGATTTGCCAGCTGACGCTCATACGCATTTAAGTTGGGCGTTCTCCAAGCCGGGCGTATACAGTCTCGATATTCGCGCTGACCATTACAACGCACAAGGCGAAAAACTGCAGTCTTTAGGAAGCACACGCATCACTTTTGCCGTTGGCGTGAACGCTCTGCAGGTCGCGAAAAAACGCGGCGCATCAGTCGTGCTGAATCAAGGACATGCTGACCTTGCCTATAATATCGTGTCCCAAGATTTCTCTGTGCGAGCAGATGACGCGCAATCCTCGCGTAGCGCTACAAGACAGCGTACCTATTACGCGCCAAAAGAGGTTATCGTAGAAGTTCCGTCCCAAGCTATCAAAGAAATACCTGCAGGCGGCGGATACTCTTTCTTAGGGTCAAAAAAATCAAAAATCTATCAGCTCCCGCAAGCCGTACTCGGAAAGCACGTGCATGGCGATATTGACCCGCATTTGTGGCAGTCGGTGAGCAACGGTATTGCATACGTAAAAACTATTGCCGATCGTCTCACTCAAGTAGATCCAAAAAACGAGGCAACATACCGTCGCAACGCGGCGCAATATATTGAGGAGCTGATGGATGTGGACGATTACGTGCGTTCAACAATCGCTTCCATACCTGAGGAACGACGAAATCTCGTAACTACGCACGATGCTTTCGCGTATTTCGGCAAAGCGTATAACGTGAAAATTGCCGGCTTCGTAACGATTAACCCATCGAGTGAGCCGTCGATTCAAGATAGAAAACGTTTAGCGCAAACTTTGAGAGACCTTAAGATACCGGCTGTATTTTTGGAACCGAACCTTATTTCGCGTTCCTCTGTGCTGCAACAGATTGCGCACGATAACAATATACAGATTTGCCCGATTTATGGTGATGCTTTTGACGCGCACGTGCATTCGTATGCACAGATGATGCGTGAAAATGCGCGGTCGCTTAAGAAGTGTTTGGGGTGAGTGGCGGTGTTTTTGGTGATTGATGGTAGCGCGCAAGTGTGGAAAACGGAAGCTTGGAAGCGTGTAAGTGTTCGCGAGTGAGAAAGCTGAAAGCTTAGGCGTTGAAAGCGCGAGGAGGGTTTTATGAAAAAAGTTGAGAAGGAGCAGATGCTGGAGGAACGTGCTGTGCAGAACGTGGAAGAGCGGAGTATTAGCGCTGCGCACGTACCAAGCGCGCAGAGCGCGCAGTCGTCAAATGCGCAGAACTCGCAAGAGCGGTCTGTGCACGCGCAAGAGCAGCCTGTGCACGTGCCCGGCGTAGAAGTCAAAAATCTGCACGTATCTTTCGGACAAAATCACGTGGTTAATAACGTATCTTTCCGCGTGATGCCCGGCGATTTCGTGGGTCTGCTCGGCCCGAACGGAGCGGGAAAAACGACGCTTTTCCGCACAATTATGGGGCTGCAGAAGTCATGCGCTGGCGAGGTTCTGTTCCATACCGAGCATGACAAGCACTATCGCACGCGCTATGTGGGGTATGTGCCGCAACGTCATGATGTTGCGTGGGATTTTCCGATTTCCGTGCTCGACGTGGTGCTGATGGGTCGCATCCGCCACATCGGTTACGGCAGGCGCGCTCGCATAGAGGACTATCGTGCCGCACTCACCGCGCTGGAGCGCACGGGAATGCTTGGTTTTAAAGACCGCGTGATTGGTGAACTTTCGGGCGGTCAGCGTCAGCGCGTGCTCGTAGCGCGAGCGTTGGCAGGTCAGCCACATATTTTACTGCTCGATGAGCCGTTCACAGGCTTAGATATGCCGAGCCAAGAGCTGCTGACTGACCTCTTCCACAAGCTAACCGACGAAGGCGAGTCGATTATTATGAGCTCGCACGACATCGTGGGGTCGATTCAGTCCTGCTCACGCATTTTACTGTTTAACGGCTCGATAGTGGGAGACGATGTTCCGAGCGCTTTGACCGCAGCTCAATGGGCGCAAACCTTTAACATTCGCGAAGATTCCTCTCTTATCCGCTTGATTACGAAAGATATGAACCATGCTTAGTCCTCTTGATTTTCTTTTAGACTTAACCAATCCAGACCTGTGGTTTCTTCTTAAAGCGCTTATTGTTGCTTGCATGTCGAGCGTGATTTGCGGCGTAGTAGGATGCTACGTTGTGCTGCGCGGCATGGCTTTTATTGGAGATGCCGTGGCGCATTCCGTTTTCCCCGGTCTTGCCATCGCCTTTATTTTGCAAGGAAACCTTCTGATCGGTGGAGCGCTCGCAGGCATTATTACTGCGATTATTGTGGCGCTTTTTAGCCAAAACAGACGGTTGCGCGAAGACTCCTTTATTGGCATTTTCTTCGTTTCAGCTTTTGCCTTGGGTATCGTTATTATTTCTAAAGCCCAAGGGTACGCTGGATCGTTGGAATCATTCTTATTTGGGTCGATTACTGGTATACCTAATTCGGATATAGCAGTGATTGCTGTGACTGGGGTGCTTATTTTGAGTCTGCTCTTCGTGTTTCACAAAGAGCTTGTGTGCGTGTCGATGGATAGAGAAACGGCGGCGGCAAGCGGATTGCCTGTGCTATGGCTGGACGTAATGCTGTATGTGACGGTTGCTGTGGCTGTGGTGGCGTCGGTGCAGATTATTGGAAATGTGCTTGTGTTGGCGCTGTTGGTGGGGCCGGCGGCGACCGCGCGATTGTTGACCGACAAATTGACTGTGATGATGCTCTTGTCGCCGATTCTGGGATGTGTTGCCTCGGTGCTGGGAATGTACTTCTCGTGGAGTCTGGATTTGGCGACCGGTGGAACAATCGTGCTGGTGATTACAGGATTGTTCGTGATGGCTTGGATGTTTTCGCCGAAGCATGGGGCAGTGAAGAACCTTGTGCAGCGTGTGAGGCAAGGGTAGTGGGCGGTTGGCTAATTGACGTGACGTGATTGCGCGGAGTTGGGCAGTTGTTTGTTTGTGAGGGCGTTGTTTTGCTTGACTTTTCGAGCATACAACGCCCTTTTGCGTTGTATGGCGGCTCTTGGACTTAGAACAACATTTGGAAGGGTGTCAGGAATTTTGTGTAAATGGTTGGTTGCACTACGCTGATTTTTATTGTTTGTTTTTAGTGCTGGTTGGCTGACTATGCTTGCTGTGCGGGTTATGCCTGGTGTGAGACAGGATGCGTTCGACGTGTCTTGTCTCACCACATGCCGATTGGCAGAACTGAGATGTGTACACCCGCACTAAGTGCGTACAAGCCTTGTCACCCGTCAACAGCCACCTATCAAGCCCTCGTGTCGCTAAGGCAAATTCGCCAATAAAACCGCATACACAAAACCTGACACACTCAGGGATATTCATAATATCGGACACAAACGCATTGAGCTGCTCTTGATTTTTAGTCGAGGCAACTCGTTTTATGCATCTTCAAGAATCCGAAAAGTATTTCTATACTTGTTGTACATAACTTCTATACCTTGCGCCATCGTTCTTTCACGAGTTGGGTAATTATGTACGTCATCAGAGGCAAGAATATTCGCGATGCTAATCACCTTATTACGTGTACCATCATACGTGTTCTTCCAAGCACTCTTCTTTTCCCTATGTGAATACGCTACAAGATCAGAAGCTGTTAAAAACCCATATTTATCAGCAACCGCATCGACTATCTGGTTCATGTAAGAATCATTTTTTACCTGCATCGCAGGGCTGGTAATTATCAAATTTCCCCACTCATGGAAAGCGTAATACACTTCTGGCACAACAGATCCGTATTGCTGTGCTTGGATTTCAGAATCGTACAAGGGCTTACCAGTCTGCCGCAAGCTTTCCATCTGTGCAAAATATACGAGCTTATTCAAGGAAAGATTTGAAAGATACAAGCTTGGGTGACGCGCGATAAAAGTATTCGCAACATCTAACGCTGTTATTGACATTTATCTTCCCTCCTGAGCATAGAACCTTTTTAGAATAAGAACAGAATTACACATGGTTTCTAAAGACTGAGTCGTTCAGCTCCAGCTTTTCTTGCAATTTCCGTCATACCTTGTGCTCTCGCTACTGTATTCAAAATGTGGATAAGGGTAGTGGATCATCCATCTTGATGGCTTCGTTTAGGAAGATGGCAATGTCTTCTGATGTTTCTAAATGCGAACGTGCGTCAAATTTTCTTATGCTCAACATTGTTCGTTCTCTTTCATACCTTGTGGAAGATTTCCTTTCTCAAGTTATTGTTTCTTCAGATTTTAGTAGGGCTGTGTGTTCCGCTTGTAAGGCTGACAGTTGCACTTCGCTATCAGTTATATAGCAGGATTTAATGCTTTCATGATTGGTTTTTTGTGATGTTGTATCTTTTACGCACAAGCTCAAGGGCAAAACTTATCACACGATTAACCGAGTAGAACGAGCTATATCAAACCAAAACCTCGCTCAAATCCGGTGAATCAATAAAAGTCCCCTGAAGCTCCGTGAAAAATCGCCTCGTCCCGAACAGATTTACTCCCCAGATTTACTCCCGCGTCATTGTGCGCTATACTTAATATACTATGAGTGGTACACAGGTGTATCACTCATAAAATCAAGGGATATGTCGCGACGTTTCCTTAATCAACTATTCAATATCAACTATTCAATGGAGCAAGGAGAATAAGGAATGACTAAACAAACGGTCCATACATACGGCCGCCGACTCGCGGGTCTCGCTCTTGCGTGCGCTTTCAGTTTCGCGGGTTTACCTGCGGCAGTTACAGCACATGCTGCGCCAAACGAATCAACAGCAGTTCAAGCAGATATTAATGTTGAAAAAATCGAGGGTCTATCAAACGACTTCATTAAAGGCGCAGATGTTTCGACTGCAGTAGCTTTGGAAGATGCAGGTATTCAGTTCCGCAATGCACAAGGCAAGGTAGACGACATTTTTAACATTCTCAAAGAGGGTGGAACAAATTATGTGCGCGTCCGCGTATGGAATAACCCAGCCGATAAGCAGGGAAATACGTACGGAGCGGGCAAAACAGGTGTAGACATGGCTGTGCACGTGGGTAAACGAGCTACTGCGGTTGGCATGAAAGTTCTAGTTGATTTCCATTACTCTGATTTTTGGGCAGATCCCGGTAAATACAAGGCACCAAAAGCGTGGGACGGCATGAGCTTAGAAGAGAAGTCCGCTGCTTTAAGCGATTTTACGCAGAGCAGTTTACGCAAGTTTGTTGATGCTGGCGTAAATGTGGGCATGGTTCAGGTTGGCAATGAAATTAACGGTGGTACGGCTGGTGAAAAATCTGGTTCAGCTGCATATTTCGCTCTTTTGAAGGCAGGAAGTGCTGCTGTGCGCAAAGTCCTTCCGAATGCTTTGGTAGCAATTCACTACGCAAATCCTGAAAAAGGTTTAGTGAGATGGGCAAAAAACTTAGATGCCAACAAAGTCGATTATGACGTATTTGGTAGCTCATATTACCCAGCATGGCATGGAACAACGCAGAACCTTACTAAAGAGTTGAACGCAATTATTAACACTTATGGCAAGAAAGTTATGGTAGCTGAAACTTCGTGGAGTTATACCTTCGATGACCCTGATGGTGGCAATATGATTAAGAACACTCAAGGTATTGCTACGCCATACGATATTTCCGTGCAAGGTCAGGCGGATGAGATTCGCGATGTTGCTCAGACCGTACACAACCTCGATAAGAATGCGGGTTTGGGATTGTTCTGGTGGGAGCCTGCTTGGTTGCCGGTAACTCCTGACGCTCAGCATACCGAAGGCAATAACTATGTTTGGAACACCACAGGCGGCGGTTGGGCAACTCAATATGCTGCTGAGTATGATCCGGGAGCGCAGAACGAACAGTATGGCGGATCAGGTGTAGATAACCAGGCATGGTTTGACGATAACGGATACGTTCTTCCATCGCTCTATACGTACGCTTATTTGAGCACCGGAGCTGTATCATCGACTGTAACTCCTGAAAAACCTATTGAAGACGAGGCTGTGGAAACTGAGAAGCCATCAGAAGATACCCGAAACCTCGTTAAGAATCCAGACTTTGCGCAGGGTGAGGAGAGCTGGACGGTTAATAGTGAAGTTCCTACGCCAGGAGATGGGCAAACGGGAGTATGGATTGGTAAGACCAATAATGCTCTGCCTGCAGACGGTAATTCAATTAATTTTTGGAACGATACTGCGTTCTCTGGATACGTGACGCAACGCATTGAAGGGCTTCAGCCAGGTTCATACGTACTGTCGGCAGCTCTGTATGGTGGCGATAGTAACGATGGAACTGTCGCTCAGCTGATTGCAAGTACTTCAGTAAAGCCTGATTATGCTCAAAACTTCTCTTTTGAGGGCTGGCAGAAAGCCTCGCAACGTCAACTTGCGATTGACGTTGGGCAGGATGGTACCGCGACTGTAGGTTTCCGTATTGATTCGAAGAACGGTAAAGAATGGGGTTCAGTAAATGCTTTCCGTTTAGTTTCGACCGCTGACGCTACACAACCTGAAGAGCCTGCTGAGACTGAGGCGAAGCCAGAACCTGTAGGACCGTGGGTGCATGCAATTGATAAAACTGCGTTGACTGCCGCTCTTGAAAAAGCAAAAACTGTAGATACAAGCCTTTACGAAAAGGCTGGGGTTGATATTCTCAGTCTTGTTCGTGCTCATGCTCAGCGTGTGCTGGATTATAAGGATTCTGCAGGTCGAGACGCTACTCAAGCATCAGTGGATGTTGCAACTCGTCTGCTTATGAACGCTGTGAATGCATTAGTAGCACTACCGAGCGAGGAAGAGCCTAAGCAGGAGACGTCTACTGATAAAGAGAATGCACAGATAGCGAGCTTTGCGACTCCACAGAACTCTCAAGCAACGAAGGCAAGGCTTGCTGCAACTGGTTCGTCTGTTGTTGCAACCTGGGTTCTTGCGTTTGGTCTTGTTCTTACTTCTGCAGGTGCTTTCTCTTTCCGAAAGATAACTCTTAAGTAAGAATAGTTAAAACCGTGGCAGAGTTTTTCTTCTCAGCCACGGTTTTTCTATACTCCATTAAACAGAAGCAATTTTGACCTAGAGTCCAGAAATTGAGATTTATTTTGCAGAAGAATCAAGTGGTATTCATGGTGAGGATGGGAATCCCATGCAATGTGGGACTCTGGTTTCAAACAGTCCTATAATATGAAATTCGCTGGCTATAGTATCTCGATAAAATCAGATGGAAAGACTACAGAGGTATTCTTCGGCACTCTCGTTGACAACTCAGTAAATGAATCACAAATGAAGTTTGTTCTCGATTCCTTAGATACTCAGGGCATCAAGGTCGATAATGATTACTTCTAAATTATCCTCTCAAAACAGTGGGGGCAGTTCAAAATGAACTGCCCCCACTGTTATATGCAGTCAGTTTTTACCGCTCGTTAATCTCCGAGCCGACTACTTTATCGCTCAAAGCGCGAGGTCCGCGGTTGACGGCTACCGATCCTGAGCGCACTAATTCAAGCACGCCGTAAGGGTGGAGTAAGCCGAGCAGAGCGTCGATTTTACCGGCAGCTCCGGTAGCTTCAATGGTGAGGCTTTGAGGGTGAACATCCACCACGCGCACGCGGAAGAGGTTCACAATCTCTAAGATGTCTGAACGGTTCTGTTCGGTGGCTGCCACTTTAATCAGCACGAGTTCGCGCTCAACTGTGTTGTCTGGGTCGAGTTCCACAATCTTGAGAACATGCAGCAGCTTATTGAGTTGCTTAATAATTTGCTCAAGAGGAGCTGGCTCCACCATGGCGGTGACGGTAATGCGTGAAATATCTTCGCGTTCGGTAGGAGACACCGATAGCGAGTCGATGTTAAACGAACGGCGTGCGAACAGCGAAGACACGCGAGCGAGCACACCCGGACGGTTTTCCACCAAAACAGACAAGGTGTGGCGGGTAGCTCCTGGCTGCAAAGAAAGATTATTAATAACCATTACAGATTCGACCTTTCTGCGCGAGCATTCTGAACGGCTTCTTCACTCTCAGCCTGAATGCGTGCGGTCTGTGCGGCAGCAGCTTCACGCTGCATTGCCACGTTCTTCAGAGGCTGTTCGCCTTCGCGATAGTTCACGTTGTCGTTCGAATTGCCAGCTGGAACCATTGGCCACACCATAGCATCCTTCCACACGCGGAAATCAATCAATACCGCGCGGTCGTTAATGCTGTTCGCAGTCTTAATGGCTTCTTCCGCTTCTTTCTGCGTGGTAGCGCGCAATCCGACGCAACCATAGGCTTCGGCCAGCTTTACGAAGTCTGGCACGTCGAAGAACTCTTCAGAACCGGTGTTGCCAGCGTGTTCGTCACCATCGTGAAGCATGGTTGCTGAGTAGTGCTCATCGAAGAACAGCGTCTGCCATTGGCGTACCATGCCATACACAGAATTGTTCAAAATGGCAATCTTAATAGGCGCATGCTCCTGGAACAGCGTAGCCATTTCCTGAGAAGTCATTTGGAAGGAGCCATCGCCATCGATAAGCCATACAGGCTTCTCACCATTAAAATCACGCTCGGATGCTACACGAGCACCCAAAGCTGCTGGCAGCCCATAGCCCATAGTTCCAGCGCCTGCAGAAGACAGCCACGAGCGAGGCTGAGTAAAATCAACCAACTGGCTCGCCCACATTTGGTGCTGACCTACGCCAGCCACCCAAATAGTGTTCTTGGCTGCTTCATCCGACAGCTTCTTGACCACCCACTGAGGCGAGAGGCTACCATCGGTAGGAATATCTTCCTGACGAGTGTAATCCGTTGGATAATTGTTACGCAACGAGTTGAGCAGATTCCACCAATCGCTCAAATCTACAGCGCCTTCAGCTTCCTGGAGAGCCTGAATTTCTGGAATCAAATCGTCCAAAACCTGCGCCACATCGCCCACAATCGGAACGTCTGGCTCGCGGTTCTTGCCGATCTCAGCCGGATCAATATCGATATGAATCACGCGCGCACGAGGAGCAAACTCAGACAGCTTACCGGTTACGCGGTCTGAGAAGCGCGAACCGATAGCGATGAGCAGATCCGAGTTCTGCACGGCACCCGTGCCGGCGATTGAACCGTGCATACCAATCATGCCGAGGTTATGCGGATCCTCATCCGAAACAATACCGCGCGCGTTCAGAGTTGTAACCACTGGAGCGTTGGTAATGTTCATGAGTTTGTCTACCTGAGCGGACGCGCCCGAACGCATCGCGCCACCGCCCACATACAAAACCGGGCGGAAAGACTGCTGAATCAAGCGAGCAGCCTGAGACAAAACCTTGCCATGCGCTTTCGTAGTTGGCGCGTAACCTGGCAAAATCATGCGCTGAGGCCAGGAATAGTACATATCGCCTGTCTGAGCGGAACGCGTTAAATCGATAACAACCGGACCAGGACGGCCAGTGGTAGCAATATGGAAAGCCTCAGTAATAACGCGCGGAATATCCTGCGCATTCGTTACCAGATACGAATGCTTGGCAATCGGGTAAGTAATGCCGACGGTATCGGTTTCCTGGAACGCATCCGTACCAATCTGATGCGCACCCACCTGACCAGTAATAACAACCAGTGGCACCGAATCCATCTGCGCGTTCATAATCGAGGTAATCGTGTTCGTCGCACCCGGACCAGACGTAACAATCGCCACGCCCGCCTTGCCCGTTGCCAGCGCGTACCCCTCAGCCGCATGACCAGCAGCCTGCTCGTGACGCGTAAGCACGAAACGGAACTTGGTGTCGTCGTTAATAACATGGTAAACCGGCAAAATAGCGCCGCCAGGAATACCAAAGACGTCGGTGACGCCAATATCTTCCAAAGAACGTACAAGAGCCTGAGCTCCGGTCATTTTCTCGCCCTCAGACACGGCTGATTCAGCGCTGTTTTTCGGTAGCGCGCTAAAAGCTTGTAAAGGTGTTGGCAATGCCATAGAAACCTCTTACGATAGTGTGTTCACTGTCCGTAACCGCTTGTGACGGTATGTTGCTTAATACTATCGTAAGAGGCAGGAAATACGCCCCTTTTTGTCCGCTATGTGTACGGCTATTATTTGTTTGTATTTTTTAATGCGTTTAGCGCTTTCCACGCATGCTCGGCAGCAATCATTTGCGCTTTACGTTTCGTTGACGCTTGACCGCTTCCTAAAGGCTGCGAGGTATCTATGCCCAGCTGTTTACTTTGTTCGTTTTCTTCAAGCTGTGCGTAGGCAGTAAAAACTTGAGCGAAGTCTGGACCGCCCACTTCCATGCGGTAGGTGAGTTCATTGATTTTTAGCTCGTGAGCGATTTTCATGAGAGAAGTTTTCCAGTCCAACGAAGGGCCTTCATGACTGACTTTTTCGAGAGATGCGTCGATGAGGCGATGAACCGTTTCGCGCGCGGCATCGATACCGTGCTCAATAAAGACAGCGCCAATTAAGGACTCAACAATATCGCATAAAATTGAGTCTTTATCTGCACCGCCGTCATCGGCTTCACCGTTACCAAGCAAAATCATCGGTCCGACGTTCAGCTCGTTACGTGCGATTGGCGCTAAAATCTGCTCAGATACTGCTTTTGCGCGGATTTTCGCCATCTGACCTTCAGAATAATCAGGATGCTGAGTGAACAGACTTTCCGTTACAACCAGTTCGAGCACAGCGTCGCCCAGAAACTCTAAACGTTCGTAGCTGACCGTTCCCTCATGCTCGTGCGTAAACGAGCGGTGGGTGAGAGCTTCTACTAAATGCTCAGGAGTGAGCGTATGACCTAGTTTTGCGAAAAGATTTTCCGCAAAACTGCTGACGGGAGCGCTGTGATTGTTATGGTTTCTGTTCTTAATCATGATGCTTATTGTAGGCATATGCGTGAACGGGTGGGGTGGCTGGGTCGCTGCGGCGTTCCTTGTTTTACTGAATTGCTTTCCCTAGTCTCTTTGTTTTCTTGTAGCGATTAAGTTCAGATTGATAACTCTTTTCGCGGGTTAATTGCCAAAGAGCGCGTGACGAGATAGTTTACGTGGTTCTGCGGGCTAGTTTTTTAACTGCGTTTCGGATTTCAGCAGGTTTCGGCTTAGCTCGTTTTTCTGCTGTTTCTTTCATAGCTGTGTTTAGCAGTGAAAGGTAAAGTTTTTACCACTTCTGATTTGAGTGGTTAAACAGCTGTAACGAGTAGCGCTATTGATAGCGGTGAAAGATACAACACA
>ERZ507022.267-NODE-267-length-20126-cov-4.55035_pt1 | contig 20126 bp, 15 predicted proteins | sample MGYA00513164_ERZ507022 | MGnify/ENA metagenome assembly ERZ507022 | reverse complement strand
GTAGCTGCAGCCGGTGCGGACGAGATGAAGGGCGCAGATATTGTCGCCTTCGATGTGTCTGAAACTTTGGGCTTAACAGATATTTTTCTGATTGCTACTGGCTCTTCGCCTCGCCACGTGCTTTCCATTGCTGAGGAAGTAGAAAAGCAGATGCACCTGCAGTTGAGCGCCAACCCTCGTGAACGCGAAGGCTTGGATGAAGGCCAGTGGGTGCTACTTGATTTCGGTGATATCGTGGTGCATGTTATGGATCAGGATTCGCGTGACTTCTACGATTTGGAACGCTTGTGGAGCCAGTGCCCACGCATCGATCTGCAGCTTCCTGAGCACGCGGATACAGAAGACGCAGAGTAGAGCAGTTTTATGACGGCTGCAAAAGAATCCGCGCTGAACGATATTACGGCTAGCTCGCAGGGTTTTGCGCATCACGCACGCTTTGTGACGCTTGTTCGTCACGGCCGCACGCAGTATAACGCTGAGCACCGCTTGCAAGGTCAGATTGATATTCCTCTTGACGAGATTGGTCGCTGGCAGGTTGCGCGCACTGCAGAAGATTTGCGTTCTCTCTACGTTGATTCTCAGCCAGAGCGCAAACAGTTAGTTGTGGCCTCCACGTTGGGTCGCGCTCAGGAAACTGCGCACGCTTTTGCCGATACGCTCGGTTTGGATGTGCATGTTGATGGGCGTGTGCAGGAGCGCAATTTTGGCGAGCTTGAGGGCATGCCTGTTTCTGAGATGAAGGAGCGTTGGCCGCAAGATTTCGAAAGCTGGCGCAACTTTGGAAACGGTGAGCTCAACCATGGGGCAGAGCCTAAGGATGTTGTGGGTGCTCGTGGCGCGCAAGCAGTAAACGAGTGGGCGCATCGCGTTGATTCCGATACTGAGCTTTTTGTGTTTTCGCATGGCGCGTGGATTAACCAGACCGTGAACACGCTGATGGGGTGGAGCGATTTTCACGATGATTTCGCGGACCTCGTGAGCATGTCTAACGGTTTTTGGACGCGTCTGATGCTTTTCGATATGCCTGATGGTAGTGAACGCTACCGTTTGATTGATTACGCGCATGGTCCGGTCGCTGCTTATCGCGGGGATTGGAATAATCCGCAGATTTAGGCTTTTGCTTGTATGACACAGGTTGGTTGCACTTTTTCGCACCTTTGTGTATAGTGTAAAAGGCTTTGGGGCTATGGCGCAGCTGGTAGCGCATCTGCATGGCATGCAGGGGGTCACGGGTTCGAATCCCGTTAGCTCCACAAAATAACATCGCTTTCCCTTGAAATAAAGGGGAAGCGATGTTTCTTTTTTCTCGACGTCATGAGAATTTCTAGAGTTTTGTCTTGTTCGTTTTGATAACCTAAAGCTAGGTCTGTGTGGACTAGCTTTAAGAGAAACTGGTTCTACGCGGAATGTATTTTCTCTACGAGGTATAGAGGAGGAGAGGAAGATGAAAATCCGTAGGATGATTATATCTGCGGTGCTTGCGGTGGCTATGTTTGCTCCGTTGGGTACTGCTGTGGCTGTCTCTGCTGAGTCGGATACGTCGACGGTAACGACTGAACAGACAGATAAAGACAAGAAACAGGATACGTCTACTGGGTCTAAGAATGTGACGGGGGGGTAGTGAGTCTGAGCAGGTAGAATCTGATTCTGCTCCTGTTACTTCGGCTGGGTCTAGTGAGGCTCCGGCCACTCCAGCACCGTCTGAATCAGCTGGTTCTGATCGTGCTGCTACTGAGGATGACACAGCTCGTGTAGACCTAAAGATTGGAAAGGTTGAAGGAAGCTCGGTTGTAGATAGTAAGGCGGAATATTACACGTTTGAGAATATCGCCGACGTTGTAAACCTGAATATTTCAGGAAAAAATTATTCTATCCAGAATCCCTATTTATTGATTCGAATTAACAAGACGAATAAGATTGAGAAACTATTCTTCCCGGATTCTAATAAAGCAATAAAGACCGAACGTGGGGCTGACGACACTCATCAATGGGTTAAGTACACTTTTGATACACTTTCTGGCGGTTACAATGTTACGTATCCACTCCCATTTGATTTTGATGGTCATTTTGCTCGCACTGGCGATTCCGTAAAACTTGAAGCAACTCTGTACAACGGTGATGGCACGCCAGTGAAGGCAGTAGAGAAAACCTACAGAGCTAAAAATGTTGGTTTTGACGCTTACTCTTTGAACTACAATCCTCATCTAACAGCAGAAACTACCAGTGCTTATAATGGTGTAACGATTCCGCAGGATAATCCGGATAACTTGGTTCCTAATGGTCATCGCAACGTACATGGGAAAGTGACTGTTGATTCCCTAGATGAGAAATATGTTCAGCCGAAGACGACAGCGACAGCTTTGCTAGTCACGTCTCTCGCAGCGCAGTCCGAGGGGCAGCCAGGCAAACAAGGGCTAATTCATCCGCAGAATGTAAAGTTTGTATTGACTCTTCCCAAGGGGCCAAAAATAGATGGCTTTAAAGCTGGAAACGATGAAGACTACTTCCGATCTGTAGAGGTATTGTCAGATGGTAGTACTCGCTATACCTACATGGTGAGGAATCCAAAGTTCCGAGCTCCGGCTGAACTGGTTTCGAATATGCGCGTGTTTAATGAGCGAGCCAACTGGAACATTGATTTTACCGGAGCGCCACTCAATAGTGATGTGCATATACCAATTGAATACTATTACGATGCTAATGATGATTCCACTGGTGGCACTCTCATCGCTCAACGAGATGAGACCTACTACTTTGAGCCGGAGCTGTTTAAAGGTGTCGGTTGGCGTGAAGCTGAAATTGATAGCGATGGTCGCAATGTAGTGGCTAATTGCGGTTTCGGACGCGGAGTACCAACGTACTACTATATGAATAAGCATCTGTATCACGGTGAATGCGACTTAACTGATACAGGTATTGGATATAGGATCGATTTCAAGGACTACAATAACGGTTCGGGTGTGAGCAATCCAGATTCCGGCGGTCAATCAAGCCAGTGGAAAGATTTAAACGTTTACCTCAGAGGCCAAAACTCTGAAGATTTGTACTTTAAATCTCTTCATGTTCAAGGAGTAGTAAGCAATAAGAGCGACAAATCGGTTAAAGAGAAAGATACTCGTGCGCTTCAAAAAGTCTTTGAAGATGGCAAAGCTAAACTGTATGGTATTCGTGCTGATGGCTCGCGTAAGCTTCTCAAAGATAAGGTAGAGATTGCAGACAAAATAGAAGTCGAAGATGCGAAGCGTGAATTTGTTTCTTTGAAGATAGAGTTCGATGAATTAGTTACACTCGACAATGCTTCTATCATAGTTGTGGCTTATAACGGGTTCACCCCTGCAGCTATCAAGAAACTAGACGCTTTAGCAGAATCTACGTCAGTCCCTTATCAAATCGAGGCAGCGGGATTGATTGATGGCGAGGGAATGAGTCCTTTCGGTGGTACTAACACTGTATTTGTCTCCCCATTGCACCCTCAAGTACATACCTTTGAGAATGATTCTCAACAATTCGTGTTCCAACAGGAAGACTCTAAAGATTTGAAACCTATTACTGTTAAAGTGGGGCCGCACTTACTTGATGTCACTTATGGTCAGTACGATGTAATCAAGAATGTGCGTACTGTAACTGTATTGCCTGACGGATTCAAATTAGTGAAGAATACTAATACACCGAACGGTTGGGTTAAGGACACAGGACGTGGCCTATGGGATTGGCAAGGTGTTAAAGAGCCAAAGGTTCAAGAGATTCAAAATTATCATGGCACAGGTAAAACTGCAGTAGTTATCGACTACGGTGACGTTGGTGCTGCTCATGCAGGAGCTGTGGATTTGAAGATCATCGCTACAAAGTGTGCAACGCCAGGTGATAACGATATTGTGACCTACATGTCTTACGAGGATAACGATATCGTACGTCCATATAAATTCAACGCTAAAGCAGATAATCTTGGCCCGTATTCTTCCAAGGATGTGTTGGATGTGGACGATGACGGCAACCGTGAAGAGATTTTTGAAAAGGTTGTCGCTCGCATTACATACGTTCCTCCTCTGGAGCTCGTTTTGAATAATCGTGTGAAGTATAAAGACGAGTGGGGTACGGTTGCAACAGGTGAGCTTGGAGATTCAATATCGTATAAGTTGAATGTCTTTAACAATTCGATTGTGCCGGCTAAGTCGTTGGCGGTGCTTGATGTGCTTCCGTATAAGGGGGATCATGCGATTGCTCCGAATGATAAGGGTGAGTATCCTGCTCGTCATTCCTCGTTTGTTACTGGGTTGACTGCGAGTGTAGAGAGTGCTAACGATGATTCTGTTAATTCAATGTTCACTTTCTATTATCAGACATCTGCTCAGGGTGATGATTTGAAGTCGGTTCGTGATAGCCAGTGGGTGACTGCGGATAAGATTTCTGACTGGTCTGAGGTGAAGTCTGTTAAGGCTGTACTGCGTGATGGTCAGGAGATAGCGAGCAAGACGAGTGTGGATATTCTTATCCCGTCGAAGATTCCTTATGATACGAAGCTTCACGATGATCGCAGTAAGACACCGGATAAGGCTGTGAATTCGAGTGCGTTCACGCTGGATGGTACGAATTATTCTGAGGCGAACGGAGTTGAAGCGTATTTTGCTACGTATAAGGTCAATGGTCGCTTCTTCGTAGACAAGAACAAGAATGGTGTCTATGATCGGGGGGTGGATAAACCATTATCTCATCGTAGGCTCACTCTCATGGCTGCAAATACTGACTCTACTGATGCGGATGGTGGTGGATCTGTGTTTAGTGAGGTGAAGCATCCTAATGGTGATCGTATTGATTTGATCACGAATAGTGAGGGGCAGTATGAGTCTGTTGTGTATCGTGCTGGTACGTATCGTGTGCAAGCACAACGCAACAGTGGTGAAACTTTTTCTACTCGATCTGGTCGGGGCATCGAAGCGAATAACGTTGATGCTGCCTTGATTAACGGTGATAGGGCGTTGACGTCTGTGTTGGTGTTGAGTTTGCAGGAACGTGAGGCTACTCGTAATGTTGCTGTGCAGTATGATCCGGGTTCTGTTAAGGTCGTGAAGACTGCCACAGTTGAGGCGGATAATCCTGATGCTGGTCGGCCGTTGGTGGGTGTGGAGTTTGAGATTCGTACTGCTGATGGTAAGCCGGTAACTGATATTAACGATAAGCCTGTGTCGTCTGTGAAGACTGATGGTAAGGGTGAGTTGGTGTTTAAGGATTTGTTGTTGGGGTCGTATGTGGTTAAGGAGGTGAAGGCTCCTGTTGGCTATAAGACGGATACGACTGCTTATCCGGTGACGATTACTCATGACAATCCGAATGGGACTGTGACAGTTGGTAATTCTTTGGATCGTACCAGTGTGACCGTGGCTAAGAAGTGGGTGGATGATAACAATCGTGATGGTGTTCGTCCAGACAAGGTGATTGTTCGCTTGTTGGCTAACGGTGAGAAGACTGACCAGATGCTTGAGTTGACTGCTGGTAACAAGTGGACTGGCACGTTTGACAAGCTGTTTGTTAACGAGAATGGTCAGCCAGTTAAGTACACCGTGTCCGAGGATGCAGTGGCTAAGTACACTGCTGGGGTTACGGGTGATGCTGCGTCTGGTTTTACTGTGACGAATACGCATACCCCGAACACTGTGAGTGTGAAGGTGACTAAAGTCTGGGTAGATCGTGATGATGTGTATCAGGTGCGTCCAGATAAGGTCACGATTCATTTACTGGCTGATGGTGAGAAGACCGACAAGACGCTTGAACTCAATGCTGGTAACAAGTGGACTGGTTCGTTCGATAACCTCTTTGTTAACGAGAAGGGTCAGCCTATCGAATACAGTATTTCCGAGGATCCGGTGACGGGGTATGTTACTGGTGAGATCGAGGGCAATAGTGCCGATGGTTTTACTGTGACGAATACGGTTATTGAGGGTTCGCTTGTGTTCATGAAGGTCGATGAGAATAAGAAGCCTGTTGCTGGCGCGGTGTTCGAAGTGGTAGATAAGTCGGGCAAGCGCGTGGCTGAGGCGACTTCGGATAGCCAGGGTCAGGTGCGTGTGGATCATCTGGGCTTTGGTGAGTACACGGTGCGTGAAGTGTCTGCTCCTGACGGCTATGAGAAGACTGACTGGAATAAGCAGTTCACGATTGATCAGCAGGCTCAGGTGGTGGATGCGGGTGTGGTTGTGAATAAGAAGATTCCAACCACACCACAGCCGAAGAGGTTGTCTGCTACGGGTGTGGATATCACCACGGTGGTAGCGCTCGTGGTGGTTCTTACTGGTCTAGCGCTTGCTATGTTAATCATCAAGAAAACACACTAACAACCACTAAAACGCAGCGGGGTGAAGAATCAACTTCACCCCGCTGTTCCTTTGAAAGGAAACGTTACAAAGTCATCGTGCGTTCTTTTACAGGATAAGGCACGACGGTAATGCGGTCATTTATATACTCGGCGAGGAATACTTCGCGGAAGTCAGGAACCCCTTGCTCGTGGAGCTGGTCGAGCAGCCAGTCTTCGCTCTTACCGGTCAGTTCGAGAACATCATAATTAATGTTGCCGCTCGAAATAAGTGGGAACTTCGGGTTTTTCGCGGTACGATCCAAAATGGTTAACGTGCCGTTCGTTTCCATCAGTGCTATCTTTACGTCGCGCGTAGAAATAATTCCTTCGCTGCGCAAACGAAGCATTAACTGGTCACCGCTCAAACCGGCGCGCACGCAGTTCTCAACGTTCACTTCTCCGTTCTTAATCAGCAGAAGCGGACGGCCAATAACGAGGGTCTTAAAATACTTGTTATTGGTCAGCAGCTTAACGAGCAGAACAACGAGCGACCAAATAAGCAGAACAATAATAAAGGTAATAATCGAAATCGAATCGTTGTAAATAATACCGCCAATAATGCCGCCGAGCACATAGTTTTGGATCTGGTTAAGCGGGGTATTAACAGAAAACTCGTATTTGCCCAAAATATTAATCTGCAGAATCATCACCACAATACCGATGGCAAATTTCAAGGCAATCAAAGTGTAAGAATCAATCATCGAAGCTCCTTAAAACTAATCGATATACACGTGGTGATCGATAATGTGCGTGCGTTCCAACGCGTAGGTATTGTTGTCGTCGCCTAAATGAACCGTGTAATCTTCCTCATTAAAGCGCACAATCATGCCATCTTTTAGGGTTGTAGAGTTGACGACAATATCTTTAACCGGCACATTGTGGTCGATGGAAATACTGGTAAAGAACTTGCTGAGCATTTGCGCCTGCGATACATCGCGATAACTTTGCATATAATCTTGCACATTAATACCGAGCAAAATGGTAAACAACACAACTAAACCAATACTCAAGTCGCGCAAACGCGTTTTCATCTTATTGTGCAGGTAGCGCAACGAGGTGAAAAGCAAAGCAACGAAGATCGCGATAAGAATAACGAGTCGAAGCGTTACATTTGCAGACTGATGTTGCGTAATATAGGCAAGCGTGTAAAAATGCACGGCAATCTCCCTCTGAGCCTAGGCCTGAGCCCTCATATGTGCGACCTCTTATAGTGTAATAGCGGTCTTATACGTGCGAAAAACCAAGGCATAGCGTATAGTAAGAAAGTTGGGTAGATTGGCGTGCATAAGAAGCGAGCGCGCACAGTAAGGGGAATAGGGGTGATGGCTATGATGCGAGTTTTTAGCACAATTAATGGAAAAACCGAGCAAATAGCTAACCCCGAACGTGGTTCATGGGTGAATCTGAGCAAACCAACAGATTCTGAATTGGCTGAGATTTCCGAGAAGTGCAAAATTGATTTAGCTGATTTACGAGCACCTTTGGATGATGAGGAGCGCTCGCGTGTGGATGTAGAAGATGGCTACACCATGGTCATCGTGGATATTCCAACGGTGGAGGAGCGAGGCGGTAAGGATTGGTACGAGACCATTCCTTTGGCAATTATTGTTACCGACGAACTGATTGTTACCGTCTGTATGGAAGATTCGCTTTTGTTGCAGCCTTTTATGGATGGCGCTATCCGCGGTTTTAATACTTTTATGCGTTCGCGCTTTATTCTGCAGATTCTATACCGTAACGCGTCCATGTACTTGCGTTATCTGCGTATTATCGACCGCGAAAGCGATAAGCTCGAAATGCGCTTGCAGCATTCGACGGCGAACCGCGAAATTCTTATGCTTATGGAGCTGTCGAAATCCTTGGTATACTTCACGACTTCGTTGAAATCTAATGAAGTGGTGCTCGAAAAGCTCACCAGTTTGCAGCGTTTCCGCTATTACGAGGACGATGCCGATCTGCTTGAGGACGTTATTACGGAAAACAAGCAGGCTATTGAGATGGCTAGCATTTATCAGTCCGTTTTGCATGGCATGACCGATGCTTTCGGCACAATCGTGTCGAATAACGTGAATAACGTGATGAAGATTTACACGATTATTTCTTTGGTTATGTCTATTCCGACCATGATTTTCTCGATGTACGGCATGAACTTTACGAATATTCCGCTGAGCGGTCATCCATTCGGCTTCTGGATTATGACAGTGCTCTCTATGGCATTGGCAGGTATTGCTGGTTGGGTGTTTACTCGGTCTAATCGTTTCAAGTAAAGCGTGCCGCGCCGAACTAGAACGCACAAAAGTAAAGCGAGCAAACGCAGCTATCCGTACTGTCTGTTAATCAGTAGGGTAGTATCTCAGCTGTTTCTAAAGTAATCGCGAAAACTGCATAGGAAACTATCGAGGAACTATCGCGAAAACAGTAAAAAGAAACTGCAGAGATCTTTATCACGAAGTGAAACAATCTGTCTGCACGTTCGCGCTAAAGTCCACGTTTGCCTCGATAATTTGATTAGTTTTGCTTAAAAAACGGCTTAGAACTTATAGAACGTATACAGCGGATATAAGCATGATATAAGCATTAAAGCACTCTGAAAGCGAGTTAATGAATGGAAGAGTTCACTACGTCTGAATCTGCATGGCGCTATAACGCTGCTCTTGCTCAAAAAATTGAAGAACATTGGCAGGAAAAGTGGGAGAAAGAAGGCACCTTCTGGGCTGCTAATGTCTCCGGTGATTTAACTGATGGCGAAGGTCAGCTTGCCGGTGACCGCAAGCCATTCTTTGTTATGGATATGTTCCCATACCCATCAGGGCGCGGATTGCACGTGGGTCATCCTTTGGGATACATTGCCACAGATGTGGTGTCTCGCTACCATCGCATGAAGGGCGAAAATGTTCTGCACGCTTTGGGCTATGACGCTTTCGGTCTGCCTGCTGAGCAGTTTGCTGTGCAGACAGGTCAGCATCCTCGCATTACTACTGAGGAAAATATTGCTAATATGCGTCGTCAGCTGCATCGTATGGGTTTGGGCTTAGATAATCGTCGTTCTTTCGCTACGATTGAGCCTGAGTATGTGCACTGGACGCAGTGGATTTTCACTCGCATTTTCAACTCTTGGTATAACGAGGATTACCAGCGCGCTGATGGTGGAGTGGGTAGTGCTCGACCTATTTCTGAGCTCATTGATGCTTTCCGCTCGGGCGACAAGCAGATTCCTGGTTTCGAAGGTTGCGCTTGGGACGATTTGGAGCCAAAGCAGCAAGACGATGTGCTCAACGAGTTCCGTTTGGCTTATATTTCTAAGTCTCCTGTGAACTGGTGCCCAGGTTTGGGAACTGTTCTTGCTAATGAAGAGGTTACTGCTGAAGGTAAGTCTGAGCGCGGTAATTTCCCTGTTTTTCAGCGTGAGCTTTCTCAGTGGTCCATGCGCATTACTGCCTACGGTCATCGCTTGATTGAAGACCTCGATGGCATTGATTGGCCAGATAAAGTTAAGGCTATGCAGCGCAATTGGATCGGTGAATCTCATGGTGCTGCTGTGCATTTTGAAGTACCAACTGCTGACGGTGCTCAGGATATGGAAGTATATACCACGCGTGCCGATACTTTGTTCGGTACAACTTTTGCTGTGGTTGCTGTAGACCATCCACTTCTCGAGCATGTTCCAGCTGATTGGGATGCTGATGTATCGGAGGCATGGCGAGGCGGTTATGAATCTTTGAGCCAGGCTGTGCGTGAGTATCGTCGTGAAGCTATGGCTAAGACTGCTATGGATCGTGTAGCAGATAACGGCGCTAAGACCGGTTATTTCTCTGGACTGTATGCCACCAACCCTATTACCGGCGCGCAGATTCCTGTTTTTGTTTCTGATTATGTGCTGATGAGCTACGGTACTGGTGCGATTATGGCTGTGCCTGGTGGAGATCAGCGAGACTTTGATTTTGCTGCTGCTTTTGGTTTGCCTGTGATTTATACAGTAGAACCAGAAGAGGGTAGCGGCGAGAGCTTGGTTGCTGATTATGAGGGTAAGCAGGCTTATACCTCGCATGATGGTCGCGTGATTAATTCGCACGTGGAGAGCACGCATATTGGTGGCGTAGAACTTAACTTAAACGGTATGCGCGTTGACGATGCAACTGCTGCTGCCACTGCTTGGTTAGAGGAGCAGGGCGTGGGTAAGGGCACTGTGTCGTATCGTTTGCGTGACTGGCTCTTTAGCCGTCAGCGTTACTGGGGAGAGCCATTCCCAATTGTGTACGATAAGAACGGTGTTGCTCATACTGTTCCAGACAGTATGTTGCCAATTAATCTGCCAGATGTTCCAGATTATTCTCCTCGCACGTACGATCCAATGGACAGTGATACCGATCCAGAAGCACCGCTGAGCCGTAACGAGGACTGGGTGAACGTTACTCTCGATTTGGGTGACGGTCCTCAGGAATATCGCCGCGATACTAATACCATGCCTCAGTGGGCAGGTTCTTGCTGGTACTACATGCGCTATACCGATCCAAACAACGGTGATGCTATGGTATCTCCAGAAGAGTTCAACTACTGGCTGGGTGCTCAGCACAATGCAACAACGGGTGCATCCGGTGGCGTGGACTTGTATGTGGGCGGTGTGGAGCATGCCGTTCTTCACTTGCTGTACTCTCGTTTCTGGCACAAGGTGCTCTATGATTTGGGTGTGGTTAGCGCTCCTGAACCATTCCACAAGCTGTTTAATCAGGGATATATTCAGGCATATGCGTATACAGATGAGCGCGGTCAGTACGTTCCTGCAGCAGAAGTAGAAGAAGTTGTGGGCGATAATGGCGATACAGAATATCTGTATAAGGGACAGCCTGTAAACCGTGAATTCGGCAAGATGGGTAAGAGCCTGAAGAATATTATTACGCCAGACGATATGTATGACGAATATGGTGCAGATACTTTCCGTCTGTACGAAATGAGCATGGGTCCTTTGGACGAGTCGCGTCCATGGAATGTGCGCAATGTCGTTGGTTCTCAGCGTTTCTTGCAGCGTTTGTGGCGTAACGTTATTGACGAAAACACTGGCGAAGTGATTGTGAGCGATGAGCAGCTTGATGAGAAGACTGCTAAATTGCTGAATAACACCATTGTGGACGTTACTGAGGAAATGGAAAATATGCGTCCAAACACCACCATTTCCAAGCTCATTGTGTTGAATAATCATTTGACAAGTTTCTATCGCGTGCCACGTGCAGCTATTGAGCCTTTGATTTTGATGCTTTCGCCTATTGCTCCTCATATTTGTGAAGAGCTGTGGAGCAAGCTCGGTCATGAGAAGTCTTTGTCTCGCGCGGACTGGCCAGTGGCAGATGAGCGCTTTGTTGGACAAGATACAGTGACTGCTGTTGTGCAGATTAAGGGTAAGGTTCGCGGCAAGCTTGAAGTGAGCCCAGATATTTCTGCTGAAGATTTGGAAGCTCAAGCATTAGCTTTGCCAGCAATCGTGGAACGCTTAGGAGGGGTTGCTCCTCGCAAGGTGATTGTGAAGGCACCACGTATTGTGTCTATTGTTCCTGGTGAATAAGAGCTTCTAACGCGCGTACAAGTACTCGCTGTGTTGAACTGTAATCGGTTTGACGCAGCGAGTTTTTTGTGTGGTGTGGTTTTAGGTGACTTCGCGTGTGATGACACGGTGTGTGTGGTGTGCTGATGCGGTGTGCCATGCGTAAAACTTGACCTTAAACATGCGGGTTATCTTGATCCGTGTGTTGTAGTTTATGATGTGTTGAACGTGTCTTGTCTTACACTGGTAGGAACTCTCAAAAGTGGCGTAATACGTGGTGTAGTTTAAGGCGCGTCGAACGTGCCCTCGCTTACAACGTGTTTTAGTGGCATTATTCGCCGTTCTCATGGAATGAGGTAAGACGCGTCCAACACGTCCTCGTTCACACCCCACTAGAGCCTTCAAGTCAGACCGGGCAAAAGACATACAGGCTTACGCGATTTTAGTGGGGCTTTGGCTTGGCTCAGGTCTTGAGTGATTCGTGAAACATGACTTGCCCTAGCAGTCCACGATTCACACACGAGCGGAAGCTGAAATCACTCTTAACGGTGGACGTGAGCATTGTTAGCGCTCCATGCTCACAACCTCCACGCACCTACAACCCATAAACCTACACACTCCCGCTAAATTCCGATGAACCGACAAAGATTTTACGCTCTCGCCGGCGTGTCAGGGTGTGTTATTCACATTGGTTCACAATTACGCAGAGATTTTTAAAACTGCTCTAGCCTGACGCAAGCTAGAAGGGTGAAGACTCAACGAGATCCCCAGATTTTTACTACGCAACTTAATGATATGCGGACGGTTAGTGCTCGAGACCGTTCCTTTAGCCCGTTATGGTTATCTCGCACAGAGCGTCATTGTCCAGCACATAAGGGTGATGCTAATCAGAAGGAGTCCAACAATCATGCAGATATAATGCGCCATCTTCCCAGCGCTTTACCCACATTTCTTGGATCTCCCACTTGGTCCATTCTGACCATTCTTATTCTTATTTTTGCCCTGAGTATTAGCTTGACTTTGCTGTGTATTCAAAGTTCTGCAATGATGCGCTTACAAACCGCTCAATCGGAAACTCACAATTATAGTCAAGATTATAAGCAAACAGCTAAGTCAGAGAGTAAGGAACAAGAGCAGAGCGTTCAGCAACCAGCCGAGCAATCAGCCGAACAGCAATCACAGCAACAGTCATCCGAACAACCAGCTGAGCAGCAAACACAAGCCGCGCCTGATCCGTGCATAAATATCAATACGGCTAGTGTCGATCAACTTCAAAATATACCGGGCGTAGGCCCAGTAACCGCGCAAAAAATCCTCGATTATCGTTCCTCGCATGGTTCTTTCGCCAGTGTTGATGATCTTATGGAGGTATCGGGAATTGGCGCAAAAACTCTCGAGAAAATGAGAAGCCATGTGCGCGTCCAATAAACATGATTTTCGTCTTCTCCTTCCCGCTGTGTGCATGTGGGCAGTAACCGCCATTATGGTGAAGAGTCCGTATTCTGCTGACTTGGAGAGGTTTCTTATTCTTGTTGTTGCAGTAATTGTTGGTCTTGCTCTTGTGTGCGCAGTTTTGCTGTTAAGAGTAGTGGGGCGAGCGCGGCTAAGGGTATGGCTGATGCCGTATCTATGCGTGTGTATTGCCGCGAGTATGTGTGCGCTTATTAATTCGACGGTGTATGTGCGCATGGTAGCGAATGATGCTGTGAACTCAACATCTGTGCGTGCTGCTCAAACAGTCAGTGCTCATGTGCATATTACATCGCCTCCAATTCATAGTTCCTTACGCGGTTTTTCCTGTTCAGTTCAAGCCCGCTTGCAGGCCGTGCGTCTACGCGGTGTGTGGCAGAGGAGTTCTGTGCGCGTTAGTCTTCTGGCGCGCAATAGCCGAGATTGCTCGGTGCAAACATCAGCACAATACTTTGTTCATGGAACGGTGGGGGCGTCCAATATTGGTCGCACCCCGTGGAATCTTCGTGTTCAGGAAAATTGTTCATCATGCGTGCGTTTGCTCAGACCAGCGTCAGCCTTACATGCAGCCGTTTCTCACGTGCAGCAGCGTTTCCTTTCTCAAACCTCTCGTCTAGGTGGCACAGCTTCACTTCTTGTTCCCGGCGTAACGTTAGGAGTGATGGGTCATGATGCTTTTCTTTCATCTGTGGCCTCTAATGATTATGAGTCCAATAACCATTCTCAGAAAAAGCAAGCAGATAAACTGAAAGATTCTTTTCGTACTGCCGGTATTATGCATGTTTTAGCTGTGTCCGGAGGTCATTTCGCTCTTGCTGCCAGCACGGTTACATGGCTGTGCACGCGATTGCGCATTAACCGACGCATACGTGCTCTGCTTCTGATTGCAGCAAACGCAGGCTTATATCTGGTTATGTATCCTTCAGATTCTGTGCTCAGGGCTAGTATTATGATGTTCTTTTCCTCACTTTACGTTTTTCTGGGACGCAAGGCATATGCGAGTTGCACGTTATGTTGGACGATTATACTGTGTGTATTATTCAATCCTGAAGTAGCTGCAAGTATCGGTTTTGCGCTTTCATGCGCTGCTGTGACAGGAATTCTCACATGGTCACGATGGGGCGAAAAACTGGTGACTCATCTCTTACCTAGTTGGTTAGCAGCACCAATGGCTTTAACCGTGAGTGCACAACTGGCTACATTACCGTTATCGTATATTCTCAGCGATGAAGTGCCTATGTATGCGATAGTGAGCAATCTTCTTGTGAGCGTTCCTATGGATATTGCTACAGTATTCGGATTAATCAGTCTGGCTCTCAGCTGGCTGTGGCCTCAAGCAGGGTACGTGTGCGCATGGTTATCTGGATGTGCTACAGCTGTGATGGTGCATGTAAGCGATATTATTATTCGTCTGCCGTATGCTTCAGTTTCTGTGCCGGTTAGCGTTATGGTTACTATTTATATAGCGGGAAGCGTAGCTATTGGTTCTAGCATATGGGGATGGCGTTGGTGGCAGAATCGTTATCGCTTTGAGAGAGAATATAGAGTGCCGTTTAAACAGCGTATGCGTGAGAGATGGCAGGAATTTATTCGCATTTCTGTTCTTACTCAGCACAATAATATGCACAGTTGTCCACGCTGGAAAGGACATTAGACGTATGGCAAAAAGTGCGGTATATGTGGTCAATGGGGGAGACGAGTATCTGAATTCGTTAACCTTGCGCAGGCTTTTGCATGATATAAGCGCTGAACTTCCTCATATGGAACGCATCGAGATGGATGCCGCTCATACAGACGCTTACGGTTTTATGGAAGCAGTCAGTCCTTCTTTGCTCTCTGACGGAGCTATTGTACGTGTCGATAATCTCGAAAACAGTACCGATGATTTCCTTAAAATACTCGAAAAATATACAGAAGATCATAAACAGCGTTCTATCGGTGATTCGGTCGTTATCTGCCGTAAAAATGCTGGACAAAAAGGCAGCGGAATAGTTAACCGTCTCAAAAAAGCGGGAGCAGAAATTATTGACATCGCGCAGCTCAAAAAAGAAAAAGATTACCGCTCTTTTATTACTGGTGAATGCGAACGTTACGGTCGTTACATGACTGCCGACGCTATGACGTTATTATCTGGCGTTCTTGCTGGTAAAACGGGCGAAATTGCAGCCATGTGTAAACAGTTATGCATGGATTTTGATGAGAACCCGATAACTGTAACAAGCGTTTCGCAGTATATGGTGAATAATCCGCAAGTCAGCGGTTTTGAAGTGTCTGATAAAGCGATGGCAGGCAATCTTGCTGGAGCTATTGTCGATATGAGAAATAGCGTTGCCCAAGGTATGGCTCCGATAGCAATTATTGGCGTACTCGCTTCTCATCTACGTTCTATTGCCAAAGTTGCAGCAGTAGAATCAGGTCAAATAAGCCAAGCTGAAGCGGGGCTGACGAATACATGGCTATATAACAAAGCTAAACGCAATTTGCGCGGTTGGAACTCAGCAGGTTTAGCGCGTGCTATTCAAATGTGCGCGTGGGCGGATGAACAATGCAAAAGCTCAGGAGGCGATCCTGTCTATGCGCTTGAAAAAACTTTAGAATGTATAACAACACATGGCACAGCGATTGTAGAGGGAATGAATTCGTGAGCGAGCAGATAATTGTGCATGCAGCGACCGCAGACGATATGCGTGGGCTTGGCGAAAATATTGCACGTCATTTACAAGGCGGCGAAGTTATTGTTCTATCTGGGCCCTTAGGAGCGGGCAAAACCACGCTCAGTCAAGGTATTGGGCGAGGTTTATCGATTACTGAGCCAGTTGTATCGCCTACTTTTACTATTGCGCGAGAATTACGCGGAACTTTTAGCAATGGTCAGAGCGCACACCTTGTGCATGTAGACGCTTACCGTTTGCCGGGGTCAGATAATGATGATGCGCTCAGTGATCCGCAACATGCTGCTTCTGCTGCGGTTAACCGTCTTCTTGACGAGTTAGAGTCTCTTGGCCTCGACGAGATTTTAGAAGAGCCAGACGATAATACAGTGATTCTTATGGAATGGGGGTCAATGATGGCCTCTGTTCTAGCGCCTGAGCGTTTAGAAATTCTTATCGACAGAAGCGTGGAAAGAAGCGCTGTGGGTAGTGGTGTACAAAGAGACACTGAACTTACCAGCGAGGGTACGCGCACTATTACGCTTAATGCGGTCGGAGCAATATGGCAGTCACGTCTTGAGGTTATTGCATCAATGATGAAAGCTGAAGACGTTGCAGAAAGTAGCGCAAACCGTGGTGCGGAATACGTTGCAGAAAGTAGCGCGGAACATACTGTAGATTATAAAGCGGAGGATTATAAAGCGGAGGGCGAGGAAGAATAATGACCTATATTAGTGTGAATCACATGGCTCAAGCTCTTCATTTAGCTTTCGACGTGGATATTATTGCAAGCCTGTATGATAAGCCAACTTTAGTTATTGATACATCGTTCGGATCAACCGTCGGCGTAGTAGGTCATGCGCCATTATACGAAGCTGATTCGCGCTCGCATGTTGAGTTATTACAACCACATATCGCATCTGTGGTTGAGGAATCTGGTCTGAAACCTGCAGATATTCAGCGAGTGGTTGTGGGCACTGGTCCTGCGCCTTTTACTGGTTTACGTGCTGGTATTGTGGCTGCCCGCGCTTTTGCTCTGGCAACAGGCGCGCAGCTTGTGGGAATGAATGTTCTGGAAGCGCAGAGCACATGGAATCGTTTAGAAATTGCTAATATGGGTCAGTATTATACGGACTCTGCTTATCCTAATTCTGCTTATCCCAATTCGACTGCTGCACAGACCTATCATTTTACCTTGGCAGTGAATGATGCTCGTCGCAAACAACTGTATTACGCTTTGTACGGTCAGGGTGGTGAAGAGATACTTGCAATGAATATTGCTTCTGCCACAGATATTGCGCAGGGTGTGCGTGAGGTTTTGGGAAAATTCGGATTTGTTCAGGGGGATAGCGCTAGGAGTGTTGATACTGCTGGGGCTGACGGCTTTGGAGCTGATAGTGCAAGCGGTCTCAGTGGTGGTGCTAGTAGTGTGGCTGGGGCTGGCGGTTCTTATGTGGTCGATATTATTGGTCACGGTGCAATGCGCTACGAGAGCGCTTGGGCAGATTTACCTGTGGGCGAAGTGCGGGAAGAGTCAGTTCTTCATGACGCGGGAGCTGCAGGACTGGCTATTTTCGCGTCCTGTGCATTAATGCGCGAATTCCAAGGTAAAGATGTGTCCACAGATCCTTTGTACTTGCGTCGTCCGGATGTTACTATTCCAGCGCCGAATAAGCATATACTAGGTCAAACCTCGATTTCTTTGCGCGTAGGAGGTCAGGTAGAAAATCATGCACAAACTCAAAATCCAGAAAAACAGAATGTAAAGACTCAAGTTGGAGGTCAAGTAGGAGATAGCGGTGAACGCAAGGGTTAAGCAGGTGGGCATCGCTGAGTTTGCGGATGTGAGTTTTGAACAGCTTGATTTAGCTGCTCTAGACTCTACTGATATTGCGCGCATCGCACAGCTAGAAACGCAACTTTTCGGGCGAGGAGCATGGAGCGCGGATGCCGTTAGTCAGGAATTAGAAGCGCCTGCACGCTCGTATTGGGTGGCACGTTTTGATGACGATCATACGATTATTGCCTACGCAGGTTTCTGGTTCGACGGTCAAGATGCGCAAATTATGACTATTGGCGTAGATGAACAATATCAAGGTCGCCATATTGCTTCACACCTTATGCGCATGATGAAAGAGGAAGCAGCACGGTTGGGGGCCGACCGCATGTTACTCGAAGTAGCAACAGATAATGAGATTGCTTTGTCAGTTTATCGTTCTGCTGGCTTTGAGCAGTTAGGATTGCGTAAGCGCTATTATCAGCCTGAAAATAAAGATGCATATACGATGTCTTATACAATTGCGCCGGAACGTGTGTATCCTGTTGGTTTTAGTGTGCCTGCGGATGCGCGCAGTGGGGGAGATAGCGATTTGCAGGGCGCTCATGAAACTGGAAATCATAGCGCTACTAATCAAAGCTTCGTGGGGCAAAATGCTGGAAATCAAAGCACTATAAACCGAAGTGCTATAAACCGAAGCGCCGCGCATAATGAGAACGTTGAAAATATTAAGAACGTTGAGAACGAGTTGAGGAAGTAGAGAGCACAACATGAGTGAACCGCTTATTTTAGGTATTGAATCTACCTGCGATGAGACTGCTGCGGCAGTTGTTCGTGGTAAAACTCTGGTATCGAATGTGGTGGCTTCATCTATGGATGAGCATGCACGCTATGGTGGTGTTATTCCAGAAATCGCGTCGCGTGCGCATACAGAGTCTTTTGTTCCTGTTGTTTCTCAAGCTTTAGCAGATGCGAATATTGAGTTGAGCGATGTAGACGCTATCGCGGTATCTGCCGGTCCAGGGTTGGCAGGGTGCTTGGCAGTGGGCGTTTCGGGAGCAAAATCTTTGGCATGGGCTGCCGGTAAGCCTTTGTATGGAATTAACCATGTGATTGGTCATGTGGCAGTGACTCAGTTGCAGTTTGGAGATATCCCCGAGAATACTTTGGCTTTGATTGTGTCGGGCGGTCACACATCGATTTTGCATGTGAATAATATTGCCACTGATGTGAGCGTTATCGGAACTACTTTAGATGATGCAGCAGGAGAGTGCTTCGATAAAGTAGCACGATTATTAGGATTCCCTTATCCAGGTGGCCCGCATATAGACCGTCATGCCCAGGCAGGCAATTCGAAAGCTTTACGAGTACCCCAGGGACTTACACAGGGTAAAGCGGCTGCTGCGCATCCTTATGATTTCAGTTTTTCTGGCGTGAAAACAGCTGTAGCCCGCTGGATTGAATCGCAGGTTGACCAAGGAAACGACATTAATGTGGACGATGTATGCGCGGCATTAGCAGATTCTGTGGCTTCTGTTTTAGCGAATAAGACTATGAAGGCGGCTCGCGGATTAGATTCTTCTACCGTGATTGTTGGTGGCGGTTTTAGCGCCAATTCTCAACTGCGTGCTGCTCTTGTTGATGCGGGGAAGAGATATGGTGTGAATGTGCGCATTCCAGAAATTAGGCTATGCACGGATAATGGGGCGATGGTGGCGATGTTGGGCTCCAATTTGGTGAGTGCAGGAGTAAAGCCATCGAGTGCAGATTTTTCCATTGACTCTTCAATGAGTTTGAACACTATTTGTATGCAGTAAGCCTTTTCTAGCGGTTGCTCTCGTGTAGAGCAGCCGCCCTGTATATCCGCATGTTCGGGGCTTATAGGATATTTTGTGTTGGTTTTGTTGGCCATGGTTGTGCGTGGTGTAGGTCGCTCCAGTTGATGTCTGTGCCTCAGTGTTCGATCTCGTTTTGGGTTTGTGTGCGATGAGAGGCGTTTTCAAACAGTGTGTTGGTTTGCTCGTTAGTGATTGTTTGTGCCAGTTTTTGTGCTGGGCTTCCTGGTGATTCTTGGTGTGGGTAGCACTACCACGATACGGTTTCTTTACGCGATGGTTTATGGGCATGCCACGATGGTCGCGCAAAAGAGTTCTCAGGTCGTGTGTTGATTCCTTTTTCGATCTGGTTTGTTGTCGCGGGGATGGGTTCGTCAGCTACGTGTAGTGATGGGGTAAGAAAAGTAAACAGGCTGCCTTGTTTGATCAGTTTGTTCGGTATGTTTCTTGCCTCGATCAGGCGTTGATGGGCGGGCACGATTTTACCGTGGGATAAAAGGGTTTTCTG
>ERZ507022.262-NODE-262-length-20504-cov-7.6167_pt1 | contig 20504 bp, 20 predicted proteins | sample MGYA00513164_ERZ507022 | MGnify/ENA metagenome assembly ERZ507022 | reverse complement strand
GAGTATCTGGCTACGAACCAGAGGGTCGTGGGTTCGAATCCTGCCTACCGCACCATCAACTCTGTAGAACACAAGTGTGCGGTAGTAGCTCAGTTGGATAGAGTATCTGGCTACGAACCAGAGGGTCGTGGGTTCGAATCCTGCCTACCGCACCAGCCATTCCAAAGCCGCTGTTTTCGTCTGAAACCAGCGGCTTTTTCGTTACACTTTTTCAGGCGATTTCAGGCCTTCTAATTTTTCAGCACGAAACTCCTGTGGACAACCCACGTTTGCACAAAATTTATGCAAACTGCATCAATCATATTTTGCAGGGTTATCCCCGTAGAAGACCCCGCTTTTTCAACCTTTATGCACATTTTCTGTGGATAACTTACCCACAACCCCGTGCATGAGGTCTTCATTCGCATGAAAAGGCCCGCGTGGAAGCTGCGTTCCATGCGGGCCCTGTCTTTTCCTGCGTCCGTCCTCAGGAGGTCGTCAGGCGCGGCGTTCGCAGCGGCAGAAGGTCACCGCGAAGGAGCGGGACTCGGTCGGCTCGAGCATTTCGAGCACCTCGGTGGTCCATTCGGACTCGGGGAGCTCGGGGAAGGTCGTGTCGCCCTCGAAGTCGGCGTCGATCTTCGTCAGCCACACGACGTCGGCCGACGGAAGAGCCTGACGGTAAATCTCGCCGCCGCCGATCACGAAGACGGTGTCCGTGTCAGCGAGCGTCCTGAAGGCCTCCTCGAGGGAAGGAACCACTTCGGCGCCTTCGGCGCGGTAGTCCGCATTGCGCGTGACGACCACGTTGCGGCGGCCGGGAAGCGGACGGCCGATGGACTCCCAGGTCTTGCGGCCCATGACGATGGGGTGGCCCATCGTGGTGCGCTTGAAGTGGGCGAAGTCCTCGGGCACGCGCCAGAGCATCTTGTTGCCGCTGCCGATGACGCCGTTGCGTGCGGCTGCGACGATGAGTGCGATCTTCATGAGTCTCTCCTCAGACGGCGACGGGCGCCTTGATGTGGGGCCACGGATCGTAGCCGGTGATTTCGAAGTCCTCGAACCTGTAGTCGAAGATGGAGTCGGGCTTGCGCCTGATCACGAGCTGCGGATAGGGACGCGGCTCGCGGGAGAGCTGAAGCTCGGTCTGCTCCATGTGATTGTCATAGAGGTGGCAGTCGCCGCCCGTCCAGACGAAGTCTCCGACCTCGAGGCCCGCCTGCTGCGCCACCATGTGCGTGAGCAGCGCGTAGCTCGCGATGTTGAAGGGCACGCCGAGGAAGATGTCGCAGGAGCGCTGGTAGAGCTGGCAGGAGAGCCTGCCGTCGGCCACGTAGAACTGGAAAAGGCAGTGGCAGGGCGGAAGCGCCATCTGGTCCACGAGGCCCGGATTCCAGGCGCACACGATCATGCGGCGGCTGTCGGGATTGGTCCTGAGCTGCTGCATCAGGTTCTCGATCTGGTCGACGTGGCTGCCGTCGGGTGCGGGCCAGCTGCGCCACTGGACGCCGTAGACGGGGCCGAGGTCGCCGTTCTCGTCGGCCCACTCGTCCCAGATCGTCACGCCGTTGTCGTGCAAGTACTTGATGTTGGAGCTGCCCTGAAGGAACCAGAGCAGTTCGTGAATGATCGAGCGAAGGTGAAGCTTCTTCGTCGTGACAAGCGGAAAGCCTTCCGCCAGATTGAAGCGCATCTGGTAGCCGAAGACGGATCGCGTGCCGGTGCCTGTGCGGTCGGACTTGTGCGTGCCGTGTTCGTATACGTGGCGCATCAGGGTCTCGTACTGATTGCTCGGCACGGTGCTGTCTCCCGAATGCTGGAAGGTCCCTCCGGAATGGCGGGACCCGAATGATAGGTGACCACAGTTTACCGAAAATCGGACTCTCCAAAAGCAGGCCCGCCAGTCCTTCGACCGGCGGGCCTGCATGCTTCACGAAGCGGAAGTCTGGAGGATTATTCCTGAACCACGACCTTCACGTCTTCGCCGTACTCGTCCTTCGTCGTCGTGTGGATCGCAAGGAGCGCGAACCAGCGGCGCAGCGTGCCGTAGATCACGAAGAGCATGAGGAGCATGACGATCACGGAGAGCGTGGCAAGCAGGATCTTGCCGCCTGGCAGGTACTGGTTGACGATGAGCCAGATGCCCGCCCAAAACGTGATGACGGTCATGAAGAGGCCGGGCACGCCCGTGATCCAGGCGTACTTCGCCTTGTTCATGCGCAGGATCACGGTGGTGCCGATCAGAAGCGTCACGCTGGCGAGCAGCTGGTTGCAGATGCCGAAGAGCGGCCAGATGGAGCCGATGTCGCCCGAGTAAACGAGATATCCCCAGGAGCCCGTGAAGAGCACCGAGGTGATGATCACACCCGGAACCCATTCCTTGTCCGCAAACTTCGGGATGACCTTGCCGATCATTTCCTGAAGGAAGAAGCGGCCGACGCGGGTGCCGGCGTCCACGGCCGTCAGAATGAAGACGGCTTCGAACATGATGGCGAAGTGGTACCAGTAGGCCATCAGGTGTTCCATGAACGGGATCTTGGAGAAGATGTGGGCCATGCCGACGGCGAGCGAGACGCTGCCGCCCGGACGGGCCATCAGACTTTCCTGAACCTCGGCTTCAAGGCGCGGAAGCTCCTGCACGGCCATGCCGAGCGCCTGGAACTTCTCGGCGGGCGCATTGATGGCGAAGTAGTCGGCGGGCACCAGCACGCAGGCGGCGACAAGGGCCATGATGGCCACGAAGCCTTCCATCAGCATGGCGCCGTAGCCCACGAAGAGCACGTCGCGTTCGTTGCCGACCATCTTCGGGGTCGTACCCGTGCCGATCGTGGCGTGGAAGCCCGAGAGCGCGCCGCAGGCGATCGTGATGAAGATGAACGGAATGACGGGACCGCCCACGATCGGGCCGCCGCCGTGGATGAAGTCCGTGAAGGCCGGCATCTGGAAGTTCGGCATCACGAAGGCGATGCCGATGGCGAGGGCGCCGATCGTGCCGATCTTGAGGAAGGTGGAGAGGTAGTCGCGCGGCAGCAGCAGGAGCCACACGGGAAGAACGGAGGCGAAGAAGCCGTAGATCGGGATGAGGATGCTCATCGCCTTGCGGTCGATGTCGAGCCAGCCGAAGTATTCGGGATGGGCGGCGACCCACGGACCGGAAAGGATGCAGAGGAAGAGGAGCACGACGCCGATGACCGTCGCGCCGACCACGTCGCCCTTGCGCCAGATCTGCATGTAGAGGCCCATCAGAATGGCGATGGGAATCGTCGCGGCGACCGTGTAGGTCGACCAGAGCGAGTTGTGCATGGCGTTGACCACGGCGATCGAGAGGCCCGCGAGCGTCAGGATCAGAATCGCGAGGACGGCCCACGAGGCGACGAAGCCCGTCGTCCTGTCGATCTCCTGCGTCGCGATGTAGGCGAGCGAGCGGCCGCGGTGGCGCACGGAGCAGAAGAGCACGACCATGTCGTGCACGCCGCCTGCGAGCACGCAGCCGATCAGAATCCAGAGCAGGCCCGGCATGTAGCCGAACTGCGCTGCGAGAACTGGGCCGAGAAGCGGGCCGGCTGCCGCAATGGCTGCGAAATGGTGGCCAAAGAGCACGTACTTGTTGGTCGGGACATAGTCCTGCCCGTCGCTGTACTTGACGGCAGGCGTCTTGCGGGCTTCATTGAGGCTGAGGACCTTGGTCGCGATGAAGAGACCGTAGAAGCGGTAAGCAATGGCAAAGATACAGAGCGCGGCAAAGACGATTGTCAGTGCGTTGACTCCCGTTCCTGTTTCCATGTTTTTCTCCGGGTTGGCTTTGGGGGGATTTCGTCGGCTTCAAGCGTCTTTCCGGAACACGAAAAAATGGCCTGAAGGATCCGGTAGGTGCGGATCCCAGGCCATATTGACGGGCCCGGCGCTCTCAAACTCGCCGATCTGCCTGTCAGTCTATCGTTTTCAAGGTTTTGCGCGCAAATGGTGCGCGTGATTTTTTCCTCAGTGTTTTTGCGCACCCTTGAAGATCATGAATGCCATCGGGAGCTCAAGAGAGGGCTTTGCACCACTGAAAACACCGCTCCAGCCGATCATGAAGTCGATGTACTCCTTGGGCTCGATCTTGCGGCCGAGCATCTTCTCATGCGCATCGCGCGCCGTCAGAAGCTCGAGGTCCTTGAGATAGCAGGAGAGCGCAAGACGGATCACGGCCTCATCGGACATGGCGTCCGTGCCGCCCTCAAGACCCTGAGCGGCCGTCTCGGCGGCAAGTTCCTGACGAAGCGAGGCGCGCAGGTGCTTCGCAAGCTCGGCGCCCGCCCAGCCGTTCTGCACGATGCGGGACTCGTCACCGCCCGTCGAAAGAAGCATCAGGATGTCGGCGAGGAATTCCTCGGCCTGCTCGTGGACGGCGGCCGCATCCTTGTGGCCGGGGTCGTTGCTGCGGATCCAGGCGTCCTGCATGCAGGCGATTCCGAGCTCCTCGAGCGCAAGGAACATGCTGTTCTGGTCGCGAAGGTCGATGGCGGCGTGAGGCGCGAATTCAGCGTCACGGGCTTGCTGGGGCATGTCTGTCTCCGAAGTCAAAGAGTGTTTTGAAAGGGTATCGGCATTGTACAACGCCGCGCTGCGCTGCAGAAAAGGAGCTCAGTTGAGCCGCCTAGAGACCGCATCAGGGAGAGGCATCACGGGAATGCCCTCCTCATGCAACGCCTGAGCCTCCTCGCCCGAACAGGTGCCCTTCACCAGGCGCCTCTCGGCGCGCCCGTCATGAATGTCTCTCACAGTTTCGGGAAAGCGCTCGCCGACGTCCTCGGCCATCGCGGCGGCCTCACGCAGCACCTTCATGGCGTCCGCCTGCATTTCGCGGGCCCTCTCCCAGCCGCGGGCGGCGACGTCGGCCGCAACGTCCGTCCTCGTCGTCCCCTGCACTCTGACAAAGTTGGGAGCGCTCGGGCGCTTGGCAACGCACGGATCTCCGCACACGGGACACTCGATGCGGCCTTCCTTCAGGTCCGCCTCCAGCTCCTCATCGGAGCGAAACCATCCCTCGAACACATGTCCGTGACCGCAGCACAGGTTGCAGATCTTGATTCCCATCACCGTCCTCCCGCACGCCCTTGAGGCAGGAGCCGAAAAAAGTTCACACGACTTTAAAAATATACTGTACAATTGCGCTCTCTGACGAAACCGTCAGCTCGCTCCATCTTGGAAGGGTGGCAGAGTGGTTGAATGTACCGCCCTGGAAAGGCGGCATACGGAAATTCCGTATCGAGGGTTCGAATCCCTCCCCTTCCGCCAAGATTCAGAAAGGCAGGAAGCTTCGGCTTCCTGCCTTTTTTCATGCGTGCGGCGTCCCGGCACATCCCGCATGCCGTCTGCAGTTTTTTTTTCAAACGTTTCTTGACTTTTTCAAAAAACTCAGGCATACTTCGTTTCCTCAGCAAATTCGACGTGTCGACAAAGCCAATCACCACGGCCGGCATGTTCGCTGAGCACCTATGGAAGGGTGGCAGAGTGGTTGAATGTACCGCCCTGGAAAGGCGGCATACGGAAATTCCGTATCGAGGGTTCGAATCCCTCCCCTTCCGCCAGAATTCGAAAGGCAGAAAGCTTCGGCTTTCTGCCTTTTTTGCTATTGGGCTCCGGCCGCGCACGCCTGCGCCGTCCGAGCCTGAATCCTCCCGGCAAACAAGCTTCCCGAACAGCCATGGCACTCTTTTTCAGAAAGCGCATCAAGATTCTTCCCGGCGTCACGCTCAACCTCTCCAAGTCGGGCGTCAGCGCCACGGTCGGCCGCAAGGGCGCGAGCGTCTCGGTCGGCAAGCGCGGCACCTACCTCAACGCTGGGCTGCCGGGCACGGGCATCTACAGCCGCACCCGCCTCGACAAGCCTGCAGGCCGACGCCGCAGCGCAGGAAAGACGAACGCGGAGATCGAAGCGCCCGAGCAGACGGATCCCGTGACGGAAAGCGCCGCCGCGCCCGAGGCGCCCGCCCGTGCGCCAGGCGGTCTTGAGTCCGCCGTCGCGCTTCTCAAGTGCATCGCGCTCCTCGCCTTCATCGGCCTCTGCCTTGCGGGCATCTGGAGCCTTCTCGCCGACTGAGTCCCGTCCGACACGGTTCCGTCATCATTTCCTCCTCGCGGTCATCATCAATTCACGAAGCCGACACGGGATCGTCAAATCGAATTCCTAGACTTTGCTCCATCCGAAGGCCCGGCGCCTTCGGACCATTGTTTGTTGAAGGAATTCATTGTGAAAATCAAGACCGCGACCGCTGCCGTCTCCGCAGCGCTTCTCTCCCTCATTGCCGCCGGCCAGGCCGGCGCCGCCCAGATCTATCCCGTCGATCAGGCCCGCTTCATGACGAACGCCCGCTTCGACTTCAAGATCGAGCTTGACAAGAGCGTCGCCCGCAAGGACGTCACCGTTCAGATCAACGGTTCCGACTACTCCAAGACGCTCTCCGGCAAGGAAGTCTGGATGGAGAAGGAGGACAACGTCCACGGTTCCGCCCTCGTCGTCCGCGACGTCGAGATCAAGAAGCCCGGCCGCTACGAAGTCATCGTCAAGAGCCCCGAAGGCGAAATGCGCGCCAACTGGGACATCTACACGACGCCAGAAAAGCCGGTTGCCAAGAACGTCATCATTCTTCTTGCCGACGGCCTCTCCGTCGGTCACCGCACCGCCGCCCGCATCCTCTCCAAGGGCGTGACGAACGGCATGTACAACGCTCCGCTCGCCATGGACGACATGCCGCACATGGCTCTTCTCGGCACGAGCTCCGTCGACACGATCGCCGCCGACAGCGCCAACACCGCCTCCGCCTACATGACGGGCCACAAGTCGAGCGTCAACGCCCTCGGCGTCTACGCCGACCGCACCCAGGCCAGCCAGGACGATCCGAAGCAGGAGACGATCGCCGAGCTTCTGCGCCGCAAGACCAACAAGGCCATCGGCGTCGTGAGCGATGCCGAGATCGAGGACGCCACGCCCGCCTCCGTCGTCTCCCACACCCGCCGCCGCGCCGACAAGGCCGACATCGTCGGGATGTTCTACAACGTCAAGCCCGAGGTCATCCTCGGCGGCGGCTCCGCCTACTTCCTCCCGAAGGAAACCGCCGGCTCCAAGCGCAAGGACAGCATCAACTACATCCAGAAGTTCGGCGACGCCGGCTACAAGCTCGTCACGAACCGCACGGAAATGCTCAGCGCCGTCTCCGGCCAGACGCCCGACCGCCTGCTCGGCCTCTTTCACACCGGCAACATGGACGGCTGGGTCGACCGCCACCAGTGGAAGGGCAACACCGTCAAGAAGTTCCCGAACCAGCCTGATCTGACCGAATCCTTCGACGCCGCCGTCAAAGTGCTCGAGAAGAACAAAGACGGCTTCTTCCTGATGCTCGAGGCGGGCCTCGTGGACAAGTACTCCCACCCGCTCGACTGGACCCGCTCCGTGGGCGACACGATCGCCTTCGACAAGGTGGTCGAGCGCGCCAAGGCCTACTGCGCCAAGAACCCCGACACGCTGCTCATCGTGACGGGCGACCACACGCACTCGATCTCCGTCGCCGGCACGGTGGACGACAACAAGCCGGGCAAGGACATGCGCGAAAAGGTGGGCGTCTATGCCGACGCCGGCTACCCGAACTACGAGGACAAGGACAAGGACGGCTTCCCCGACAACTTCCAGCCCTCCAAGCGTCTTGCCGTCTTCTTCGGTGCCCACCCCGACTACTACGAAACGTACCGCTCCTATCCTGACGCCACCTTCAACCCGGCCGTCAAGAACGAAAAGGGCGAATACGTCGCCGACGCCAGGTACAAGGACGTCGAGGGCGGCCACTTCGTCGAGGGCAACCTCCCGCGAAACGAAAGCCAGGGCGTGCACACGGTCGACGATCTGGTCGTGACCGCCCAGGGTCCGAACGCCGAACAGATCCGCGGCTTCATGAACTCCACGGAAGTCTTCCGCGTGATGGCCGAAGCGCTTGCCCTCGGCAAGTAACGGTCACAAGGCCCCTCGCAGGGCCCCGCGCCGGAGGCGCGGCTCCCACGGGAGTCCGCCTCCGGCCTTTTCAATTTTCAGAAACGAGACGCCACCCATCATGCAGCGCCGCCAATTCGTCAAATGCCTTCTTGGGACCCCGCTCCTTGTGGCCGTCCCTGCATTCGCCGCCGTCCCAGAACTCAGGTTTGAGGAGATGTACGCGGGCAACTCCGTCCTCGGCCTTCAGTTCTCCGAAAAGCTCAAGTCGCTCTCGGGCAAGCGGATCCGCATCCGCGGCTTCATGGCTCCGCCGCTCAAGGCCGAAGCCGCCTTCCTCATCCTCACGAAGGAGCCCGTGAGCCTGTGCCCCTTCTGCAACTCCGATCAGGACTGGCCCGACAGCATCATCCTCGTGAGGCTCGCGAGCGAGCAGGCCTTCGTGCAGAACAACCGCCTCATCGAGGTGACGGGACGGCTCGAAACGGGCAGCGAGACCGATCCCGAAACGGGATTCGTGAGCCTCGTGCGGCTCGCCGACGCAAAGTACGAGGTGATCTGATGACGGACACGCTCAAGCTTGAAGGCGTCGGACTCGACGTTCGCGACGGCTCCTCCCTGCGCACGCTCCTCGAGATCGACGAGTTCTGCCTCGAACCCGGTGAAATGATCGCCGTGCGCGGCGCAAGCGGCGCGGGCAAGACCACCTTCCTCAAGCTCGTCTCGGGCATTCTTCTCCCGACGAGGGGCCGCGTGCTCTACGGCGACACCGAGGTCTCCGCACTCTCCGAACCCAGGCGCGACCGCTGGCGCGGCCGGCACGTCGGCTTCCTCTTTCAGGACTTCCGCCTCTTCGACGGCCTCACGGCCCTCGAAAACGTCCTGCTCCCCTTCACGTTCTGCTCGCGCACCGTATCCAACACCCAGCGTCGCGACGCGACGGACCTCCTCAAGTTGCACGGAGTCAATCCCGACACGCGCTCCGAACTCCTCTCGAGAGGCGAGATGCAGCGCACGGCGCTCGTGCGCGTGCTGATGCAGTCTCCCTCGATCATCCTCGCGGACGAACCCACCGCAAGCCTCGACGCCAACCGTGCAGGTCATGCGGTCGACGCACTCATCTCCGCCGCAGGCTCGCTCGGCGCCTCCCTCGTGCTCGTAAGCCACGACGAGCGCGTGCTCGGCCACTTCGAGCGCCACCTCACGCTCGCCGACGGCCGACTCACCCCAAGGATCTGATCCATGAACGTCCTCATGCTTCTTAGGAGCGAGCTGCGCAGAAGCGCCGCCGTGCTCGCAGGCATCGCCGCCGTCCTCGCACTCTCGCTCTCGATCTCGATTGCGACCGGCATGACCGACAGGATGCTGAGGCACGCCTCGGCCCAGGCCGCCGACCGGTTCGATCTTCTCATCGGAGCCAAGGCCAGCCCCTCGTCCCTTCTGCTCGGCGCCGTCTTCCTGCGTGACGAACCCCTTCCCCTCGTGCCACTCTCCGTCATGAAGGACCTTGACGAAAGGCACGGCGTCAAGTGGGCAGCCCCCGTCGCATTCGGCGACAGGGCGGGAGACTCTCCCATCGTCGGCACGACAACGTCGCTCGTCACCTTCGGTGGCACGGTCAGGCCCGCCGAGGGACGCCTCTTCAAGGCGCCCTTCGAGGCCGTCGTCGGCGCCTCGGCCCCCTACCGCATCGGCGACGAAATCGTACCCATGCACGGCAGGACGCCCGGCGCAGGACACGCGCACGACCACGGACGCCTCAAGGTCGTGGGCAGGATGCCCGAAAGCGGCACGCCCTGGGACCGCGCCGTCATGATTCCGATCGAGGCCGTCTGGGCCACGCACTCGATGACGGTGCACGACGAACTCGAGCGCGCCCACGGTTACGACCACGAAGAAGAAGACGGAACGGAGCATGAAGAAGGGCACGGCCGACTGCTCGGCGTCTTCTCCGAACACGACTTCGAGACGCTTCCCGGCGTCTCCGCCGTCGTCGTCAAGCCCGCCTCGTTCGCCGATGCCTACAGGCTGCGCCAGCAGCAGTCGCAGCGCACGCTCTCCGGCCCCGACCGCACGTCGGTCAACCTGATGGGCGTCTTCTCTGGCGAGGTGCTCGTCTCGCTCCACTCGCTTCTGGGCGGCGCGAGCGAGGCCGTGACGATCACGGCCCGCCTCACGCTTCTCACGGCGCTCGCCGCCACGCTCATCATGGGCGTGCTGCTCGGTGAGCTCCGCAGGCCCGCCCTCGAGCAGCTCCGCGTACTCGGCGCCCCGCAGCGCTACATCATGAGCCTCGTCTGGTGCATCGTCATGACGGTCGTCGCTGCGGGGACCGCGGGCGGCCTCGTCCTCGGCTTCATCGGCGCGGAGGCGGCCGCGCATCTGCTTGCCGCCGAAACGGGCGTTGCCATGTCGCCCGCCATGGGCTCGCCCGAACTTCTCGCCGCCGCGGCCACGCTCCTTGCGGGTTCGTTATGCGCCCTCATTCCCGCATGGCTCGCGGGGAGGCGCCCCATCCGCTGAGCGCCTCGCTCCGAGCCCTCTCAGAGCGCCCGTCTCCTTCGAAGAGACGGGCGCTCGTCGCATCGGGCGTCCGAAGACAATCCGTCATCGAAAATTCACGCAAGCGTCTTCAAGATGTCAACGCACGGTCACGGCGCCGTCATGCGGCCCTGAAAGAATCCGTCCTGCAGGCTCAAGGGAATCCGGGAAAAGCTCAGACCCGAAGCCCTGAAGTCCCGGATCGGGACCGTCGTTGAACAGGGCCTGCTCTGCACAGTTCATGCAGATGTTGTTTTGTGAAAGGAAAATCATGACTCAGATCTCCCGCCGCTCGCTCTTCGGCGCCGCCGCTGCGGCCTCCGTTCTCCCCGTCGCGGGCGGCCTCGCCGCCTTCAGCCCGATCGCAGCCGCTGCCGCCGCACCCAAAAAGGCCCGCACCATTGTCGAAATCGCCGCCATGTCCCCGGTCGACATGGCCCGCGAGAGCGACGTCGTCCAGACCTCGTACGAAATCATCCGCGCGGCCGCCGGCCGTCTGCGCGATCCCGAACTCAGGAAGGCCGTCCTCTCTGTCATCGAGAACCCGGCTCCTACGATCGCCTCCGCCGACCAGAGCGCCGTGCTCGCCGCCCTCAAGAAGGAGGGCCTGATCGCCGCCGGCCGCACGTCCGTCTTCCCGAAGTTCTCCGACACCACCCGCTCGCCGCAGCCCACCTGGAGCGCGCCGGGCTCCGGTTACGGCAGCCACCATGCCTATCCGGGCGGCCTCTGCACCCACGTCGCCCTCAACGTCGTCTCCGCCGAATCCCTCGTCGCCGCCTACGACAACATCGACGGCCTCAAGCTCGACTTCGACCACGCCGTCGGCGGTGAAATCCTGCACGACCTGCACAAGCCCTGGGTCTTCCAGTGGGAGGCTGACAATGCCTGCCGCAAGGAGGAGGCCCTCGCAGGCACGGGCGAACACCACGTACTCAGCATCGCCGAGTCCATCAAGCGCGGCCTGCCCGCCGAATTCGTCGTTGCCCAGGCCTGCGCCCACGAGCATCCGGGCAGCGCCTCCGGCGAAGCCCAGGTCGTCGGCTGGCTCCGCGCCGCCGCGATCATCGCGGGCGTCGACCCCGTCAAGGCCGGCCTCATCGCCGCCGACGGCAAGACCCTGCCGCTGCCGCGCCGCATCGAGGGCTGGGTCGTACACCTCGCCGACCACGACTGGGTCATCTCCGTGCCCGCCTGCCAGTGGGTCGTCAAGGCCCTTCGAAACCTCGCTGAGAAGAAGTGGGGCGTGCGCGATGAAAAGACCTTCAACGCGCTGCGCAACTACGTGCTCTGCAACCTGACCGCCATGCGCCTCTACGGCATCCTGTCGGCTCAGGGCGAGGAGGCCTTCGCCGCCGACGTCGCCCGCGTAGTCAAGGCCTGATCCGCACAAGACGCCCGAACGACCGTGCGTTTCGCACAAGTCGACTTATGAAAAAGCCGCACCGGACGAGAAAAGCCCGGTGCGGCTTTCATCACATTTGGATGAGAACGACTAGAATGACGATCCCTGCAAGAACTCCAAGGACTCTCCCCGCCATGACCGCCTTCCGCCCCGTTCCCGCCACCGGCTTCATGCCGCTTGCCGCCGTGTTCGACCTCGACCACACGCTCATCGCGGGCGATGCCACGATCGGCTGGACCGAGTATCTCTATGAAAGGGGCGTCGTAACCGATCCCGTCTTCCGCGAGATCAACGAACGCATGAAGGCCTCCTACCACGCGGGCACGCTCGACATCGCCGCCTGGCTGCGCGAGGCGGTTCCCGCCTACTCGGGACTTGACGAGGCCGAGCGCAATGCGCTCGTCTCCGACTTCATCGAGGAGAAGATCCGTCCCATCGCCTATCCGCAGGGCTTTGAGACGATCCGCGCCGCGAAGGCCGCGGGCATGCTCACGCTCATCATCTCCGCCTCCAACGCCTTCTTCGTGAAGCCCATCGCCGAACGCGTCTTCGGCGTCGACGTCGCGCTCGGCACCGAGCTCGTCGTCAGGAACGGCCGCATCACGCCCGAGCTCTCGGGCACGCCCACCTTCCGCGAGGGCAAGGTCGTGCGCCTTTGCGCCGCACTCGAGCACAGGGGGCTGCGCCCCGCCGAGACGGTCTTCTACACCGACAGCCGCAACGACCTGCCGCTCGCGCTCGCCTCGGGCGACTGCGTGGCGGTCAACCCCGACCCCGTGCTGCTCGAGGCCGCTCGCGAGAACGGATGGCTGGTGAACGCATGGAAGCTTTGAGACGCCCTTGAGGCTTCTTCCGCCCCGCCTTTTGCCGACAATTGGGTGGCTTTGATACGAAGGCGCGCGAATATTGGGGTATAGGACCTATACGGTCTGAGCGGCGTACAAACTTGGGCGATTCGTCTCGCAGGGGGCCGAACACTTCGGCTATATTGCATCCTACGGACGAAGCGCCTTGCAGGAGGCGCTCCGGATCCGCAAAACGAACAGACAGAATCTCAAAGGACCGCCTTACCATGATGTTCAAGAAAGTTTTCGCCGCTGCCGCCTCCGCCCTTGCCATCGCCGCCTTCGCCGGCAACGCCATGGCCCGCGACACGTTGCGCGTCGGCACCGAACCCACGTTCGCGCCGTTCGAATTCCTCGACACGAAGACCCAGGAGTTCTCCGGCTTCGACATCGACCTCATCAAGGCCGTCGCCGACAAGGCCGGCTACGACATCAAGGTCATGAACATGGGCTTTGACGCCCTCATCCCGGCGCTCTCCGCCGGCACGATCGACGTGATCGCCTCGGGCATCTCCATCACCGAAGAACGTCAGAAGAAGGTCGACTTCACCTCCCCCTACTACCAGTCCGGCCTCTCCTATCTCGTCCGCAAGGCCGATGCTGAAAAGATCAAGACCTTCGCCGACCTCAAGGGCAAGACCCTCGCCGTGCAGATCGGCACGACGGGCGCCGCCTACGCCAAGAACGTCGAGGGCGCCCGCGTCTCCGCCTTCAACACGACGAGCGAGGCCTTCATGGACCTCAACGTCAAGAACGCCGACGCCGTCGTGCTTGACCGTCCGGTGCTCGCCTACTTCCTGAAGACGAAGCCGCGCGTTGCCAAGAACCTCCAGCTCTCCACCGAGATCGCCGACGCCGAACACTTCGGCTTCGCCGTGAAGAAGGGCAACGCCGAGCTCCTCCAGAAGCTCAACGCCGCCCTTGAAGAGCTCAAGAAGTCCGGCGAATTCGCCAAGATCGAGGACAAGTGGTTCGCCAAGTAACCTCTCCTCACCAAAGTCCCCGTGCCGCGCCAGCCGCGCGGCGCGCGGGCCGGACTGACCAAAAACAGCACATCACCCGCAGTCCGACAACCTGAAACAGGCCGCCTGAAAAGAATTTCCAACGTCCGAAGCCGCATCCCCCTGCAGCCCAGGAACTCTCGGGCCGTTCACGCGAACGGTATTAAAACAGGGAGCACCGCGCTCCCGCTACAAGCCCAGGAGGGCCTTACAAATGCAATTCAAGCTCGCACGTGCCGGCGTCAAGACGTTCGCCGGCGTCATCATGAGCGCCGCCGTTCTCGGCGGCATGTCCGCCAACGCGTTTGCGGAACGCCTCATCAAGGTGGCCACGGAACCGACGTTCCCCCCCTTTGAATTCGTCAACACCCAGACGGGAGAAGTCTCCGGCTTCGAAATGGACCTCGTGCGGGCCGTCGGCAAAGAACTCGGCGCCAAAATCGAATTCCAGGTCCTCAGCTTCGACGCCATCATCCCCGCCATGCTCTCGGGCACCGTCGAGATGGGCGCCGCAGGCTTCTCCATCACCGAGGAGCGCAAGAAGCGCGTCCTCTACTCCGACACGTTCTACACTTCCGGCCTCTCCCTCGTCACCACGAAGGCCAAAGCCGGCGCCGTCAAGAGCATGAAGGACCTTGAGGGCAAGACGATCGGCGTGCAGATCGGCACGACGAGCCACAACGCCGCCAAAAAGGTCAAGGGCGCCAAGATCGTGACGTTCAACACCGCGGGAGAGGCCATTCTCGACCTCTCCATCGGCGGCAGCGACGCCGTCATCAACGACCGTCCCGTGACGGCCTACATCATGACGCAACAGCCCAAGCTCGGCGCCCAACTCGTGCACCAGCCCGAAACCTACTCCGCCGACGACTTTGCCTTCGTCTTCCGCAAGGACCAGTCCGCACTCAAGGACGAGGTCAACGCTGCGCTCGCCAAGCTGAAGTCGAACGGCGAATACGACAAGATCTACAACAAGTGGTTCGGCAAGAACTGATTTTTCGCAAATCCGTGATCTGACGACACAGGAGTCCGGCCTCTCCCGCAAGGGAGCGCGCCGGCTTTTTCTTTGAGACGCCTCAAGGTTTGCCCTGTACGGTTAGACAACCTTGATCCGTGTCTGTAAAATTCAGCAAATTTTGCCTTACACTTTTATCATTGCGCCGCGCCCCGGGCCCTCCCCCTTTGAAGAGCATCCCTCCGCCCTTCATCCGGAAGCGGACGCAAACCACAATCTGCTTAGAGGTCACCCGTCATGGAATTTGATTTATCCCTGATCGTCAACAGCCTTCCCCTGCTTCTCAAGGGCGCGGGCCTGACGCTTGAAATCACGGCGCTCGCCGTGGGTCTCGGCCTGATCATCGGCCTTTTCCTCGGTCTTGCCCAGCTTTCGAAGAATCCCATCTTCCGTTGGCCCGCCAAAGTCTACGTCGACGTGATCCGCGGCACGCCGCTTCTGATCCAGATCTTCATCATCTACTTCGCCCTGCCGAACATCATCGGTGAGCGCATCGACCCCTACATTGCCGCCGTCGCGGCCTGCTCGCTCAACTCGGGCGCCTACATCGCCGAAATCTTCCGTGCGGGCATCCAGTCCATCTCGCTCGGCCAGATGCGCGCCGGCCTCTCGCTCGGCATGACCTACCCGCAGACGATGCGCTACATCGTGCTGCCGCAGGCCGTCAAGCGCATCATCCCGCCGCTCGGCAACGAGTTCATCGCCATGCTGAAGGACTCCTCCCTCGTCTCCGTGATCGGCTTCGAGGAACTGACCCGCTCCGGCCAGCTCGTCATTGCCGAAACCTACGGCACGATGGAGATCTGGACCTGCGTCGCGATCCTCTACCTTGTCATGACGCTCACCATCAGCCAGCTCGTCGGCTGGCTTGAAAAGCGCTACCGTCTGAGCGACGAGCGCTGACATCCCAAGAGCCTTCCGAACGCCGCGCATCCCCACGGGAGCGCGGCGTTTTTCATGCCTTTTTCAGGGCTTCCGGGGCCCTTGACAGTCAACCCGCGGAGGCCGTTTCGGAGCCCGCGCCGCCTTGTGTGAAAATTTCCTCGCTTTGCACTTGCACGGCGCCCATGCAGTAGGTACAATCTCCGCTTTCACGGCTCGAGTCTCAACGCTCGTGTCCGCAAGTTTCCATACCTTTTTCTTTATTCAGGAAAACAAATGTCCGTTGAAATGAACAAGTCTGAGATCGTTGCCAAGTTCCAGCGCGCTGAAGGCGACACCGGCTCTCCCGAAGTGCAGGTTGCTCTTCTCACCGCCCGCATCAACCACCTTACGGACCACTTCAAGGTTCACACCAAGGATCACCACTCCCGTCGTGGCCTTCTCCGTATGGTCTCCCGCCGCCGCAAGCTGCTTGACTACCTCAAGCGCACCGACCTCAATGCTTACCGCGCCCTGATTGAAGCCCTCAATCTCCGTAAGTAAGACGGAACATTTCTCCCTGACAACGGCCTGCCGAACGACGACAGGCCGTCGTCGCATCTAAAACCCACGTCGTTCGTTGACGGCACACTTTCTTTCCACGCGAAGCTACCGCGTTGCGACATGAGCTCCCTCCCCCTCCGGCACAAGGGAAAAGGGGAAAGGGAGCTGATGCCGCAGCGTGCCAAAGAGCTTCGAACTCGAATTGCTCTTGCGCCCGGAAAGTTGATGAGAAACGTCAGCGACGACAACCATGCACAGAGGAATACATCATGACGATGTTCAACAAAGTGTCCAAGTCCTTCCGCTTCGGCAATCACGACGTGACCCTCACCACCGGTGAGATCGCCCGTCAGGCCACCGGCGCCTGCATCTGCCAGATGGACGACACGGTGGTGCTCGCCACGGTCGTGGCCAAGAAGGAAACGAAGCCCGGCCAAGACTTCTTCCCGCTCACCGTCGACTACATCGAAAAGACCTACGCTGCCGGCAAGATCCCCGGCGGCTTCTTCAAGCGCGAAGGCCGTCCGTCCGAAAAGGAAACGCTCACCTCCCGCCTGATCGACCGTCCGATCCGCCCGCTCTTCCCGGACGGCTTCTTCAACGAAGTCCAGGTTATCATCCACGTCCTCTCCGCCGACCCCGCCGTTGATCCGGACATTCCGGCCATGATCGGCGCCTCCGCCGCCCTCGCCATCTCCGGCATCCCGTTCCGCGGCCCGATCGGCGCCTGCCGCGTCGGCTACATCAATGACGAAATCGTCATCAACCCGACCACGGAAGAACTCAAGAGCTCCCGCCTCGACCTCGTCGTCGCCGGTACGGAACGCGCCGTCCTCATGGTTGAATCCGAGGCCGACATCCTTCCGGAAAAGACGATGCTCGAAGCCGTGATGGCCGGCCACAAGGCCATGCAGGTCTGCATCCAGGCCATCAACGAGCTCGTCGCCGAAGCCGGCAAGCCGGCCTGGGACTGGCAGCCCGCCCCGAAGAACGAAGCCCTCGTCGCCCGCATCGTCGAACTCTGCGACGCCGGCCTCAAGGAAGCCTACGGCATCCGCTCCAAGCAGGCCCGTACGGAAAAGCTCCGCGAAGTCTATGCCGCCTGCGAAGCCCAGCTCGTCGCCGACGCCGAAGCCGCCGGCACCGAAGCTCCGGACATGAACGAAGTCCACGGCATCCTCTTCGAACTCGAAGCCAAGCTCGTTCGCTCCAACATCCTCAACGGCGAACCCCGCATCGACGGCCGTGACACCCGCACGGTCCGCCCGATCGAAATCCGCCAGAGCGTGCTTCCGCGCACCCACGGCTCCGCCCTCTTCACCCGCGGCGAAACGCAGGCCCTCGTGCTTACGACGCTCGGCACGAAGCAGGACGAACAGATCATCGACGGTCTCTGCGAAGAAACGCACGACCGCTTCATGCTGCACTACAACATGCCCCCGTTCGCCACGGGCGAAACGGGCCGCGTCGGCAGCCCGAAGCGCCGCGAGATCGGCCACGGCCGTCTCGCCAAGCGCGCCCTGAAGGCCGTTCTCCCGACCGCCGAGGAATTCCAGTACACGATCCGCGTCGTTTCTGAAATCACCGAATCCAACGGCTCCTCCTCGATGGCCTCCGTCTGCGGCGGCTGCCTCTCCATGCTCGACGCCGGCGTTCCGCTCAAGGACTACGTCGCCGGCGTGGCCATGGGCCTCATCAAGGAAGGCAACAAGTTCGCCGTCCTCACCGACATTCTCGGTGACGAAGACCATCTCGGCGACATGGACTTCAAGGTGGCCGGCACCGCCGAAGGCGTGACCGCCCTCCAGATGGACATCAAGATCGAAGGCATCACGGCCGAAATCATGCAGGCCGCCCTGGCTCAGGCCCACGAAGGCCGCCAGCACATCCTCGGCAAGATGCATGAAATGGCCGGCGGCGGCGCCAAGGAACTCTCCGACTTCGCCCCGCGCATGATCTCCTTCAAGATCGATCAGGACAAGATCCGTGAAGTCATCGGCAAGGGCGGCGCCACCATCCGCGCCCTCACCGAAGAAACCGGCACGACGATCAACATCGAAGACGACGGCACGGTCACCATCGCCAGCCCGGACACGGCCCGCGTTGAAGAAGCCCGCCGCCGCATCGAGATCATCACGGCCAAGATCGAAGTCGGCCAGATCTACGAAGGCACGGTCCAGCGCCTGCTCGACTTCGGCGCCATCGTCCAGCTCCTGCCGGGCAAGGACGGCCTCCTTCACATCAGCCAGATCGCCAACGAACGCGTCAACCAGGTCTCCGACTACCTCAAGGAAGGCCAGCAGGTCCGCGTCAAGGTCATCGAAGCCGACGAAAAGGGCCGCGTGCGCCTTTCCATGAAGGCTCTTCTCAAGGACGAAGCCGCCCAGGCCTAATCCCTGAGCCCTTCCGGGCTTGAAGACACGAGCCCTGCTCTCCGCGAGGAGAGCAGGGCTTCTTGTTTCAAAACCCCATCGTTTTTTCCCCGAGTGCTTTGAAGACTTGAGGGAAACCGTATAAAATGCGAGGGTTATGCATTGTCCGCGTCAAAAACGGACCATCCGCATCCTTCACCGGCATTGTTGGAGAAACTCAGCGTGCGTGAAAAGATTGTCATCGCCAACTGGAAAATGAACGGCTCCGCCGAGGCCAACCGCCTCTGGGCGGAGGAATTCCTTGCCAAACTCGGCGATCTCAACTGCAGGACCGCCGTGTGCGCGCCCTTCGTCTATCTGTCCGAACTCGTCCGCCTCTTCAAGGACACGGGGGTCGCTGTCGGCGCCCAGACGGTTTCGCCCAGGGATCAGGGCGCCTTCACGGGCGAAGTGTCCGCCGCCATGCTCGCCGACATCGGCATGAGCCTCTGCCTCGTCGGCCATTCGGAACGCCGCACCCTCTGGGGTGAGGACGACGAATCCGTGGCCGTCCAAGCTGAAAACCTCGTTGCTCACGGCATCGCCCCCGTCGTCTGCGTGGGCGAGACGCTCGCCGAGCGCGAGGCAGGCCTCACCGAGGCCGTCGTGCTGCGCCAGCTTCAAACCGTGCTCACGCGAGTGCCCGTTGCCAAGCTCGGCGCCGTCGCTTATGAACCCGTCTGGGCCATCGGCACGGGACGCACGGCGACTCCGCAGGCCGCCCAGCACGTTCACGCGGCTCTGCGCGCCTGCCTCACCGAGGCCGACGCCGAAGCCGCCGCGAAGACGCCGCTGCTCTACGGCGGCAGCGTCAAGCCGGACAATGCCCATGAACTCTTCTCCCAGCCCGACATCGACGGCGGCCTCATCGGCGGCGCCGCCCTCAAGGCTGAAGATTTCCATTCCGTCTGCGCGGCTGCCCGCGTCGATTGATTTTTCACTCTAAGGTTTAACCGCCATGCATTTTCTTCTTAGCATCGCTCTCGTTCTGCAGATCATCTCTGCCGTCGTCGTGATCGTGCTCGTGCTCATGCAGCACGGCAAGGGTGCCGACCTCGGTGCCGCCTTCGGTTCCGGCGCCTCCGGCTCTGTCTTCGGCGCTACGGGCAGCGCAAACTTCCTCTCCCGTTCCACGGCCATCGCCGCCACGGTCTTCTTCTGCTCCACGATCGCCCTGACGCTCGCTTCCGGCGCCTTCAATAAGCGTTCCGCTCAGCCAGCGGGTGGTGTTTTGTCAACGGTCGAACAGCCGGCATCCCATGAATATGGTATGTCTGGTAGTGAAAACCCTAATAAGGCCCCCACGAACGAAATTCCGAGGTAAAATACACCTCCTCTGCTGGTGACCTCGCTTCTTCGGATGCACATCAGTGGGGAACAGTTCGGGCCGCGGTCGTGGCGAAATTGGTAGACGCGCAGCGTTGAGGTCGCTGTGGTGAGAGCCATGAGAGTTCGAGTCTCTCCGACCGCACCATTTACTGGGGTATCGCCAAGTCCGGTTAAGGCATCGGATTCTGAATCCGACATTCGTAGGTTCGAATCCTACTACCCCTGCCAACCGTTCTGTTGGATGTGCCGTCAGGCTCAGCAATGACGACGCGTCCGGTGCGCAGCACCAAATACAAGCTGAGAAGGTTTCGCGGTCGTGGCGAAATTGGTAGACGCGCAGCGTTGAGGTCGCTGTGGTGAGAGCCATGAGAGTTCGAGTCTCTCCGACCGCACCATTTACTGGGGTATCGCCAAGTCCGGTTAAGGCATCGGATTCTGAATCCGACATTCGTAGGTTCGAATCCTACTACCCCTGCCAAGTCAATCAACGGAGTGACTCTCCGGATGCTCCTCAAGCATCGAACAGTCAACATTTCGCGGTCGTGGCGAAATTGGTAGACGCGCAGCGTTGAGGTCGCTGTGGTGAG
>ERZ507022.258-NODE-258-length-20666-cov-4.95182_pt1 | contig 20666 bp, 18 predicted proteins | sample MGYA00513164_ERZ507022 | MGnify/ENA metagenome assembly ERZ507022 | reverse complement strand
AGGCTGTGGCTGCTGCTTTCTCCGGCTTTGTGGCTAAGGAATCTATCGTCAGCACGATGGCTATTCTTTCCGGTCTGGCTGATGCAGCTGAGGATGAGCCTGATTTGTGGACTGCTGTTATGGCGTTCTTCCCGAGTGCGGTTGCAGCGTTCTCCTTCCTGGTGTTCAACCTGCTGGATTCTCCCTGCCTAGCAGCGATTTCCACTATGAGCCAGGAGATGAACAGCAAGAAGTGGACCTGGGCAACTATCCTCTTCCAAAACCTGTATGCTTATAGCATCTGCCTGATGGTTTACCAGTTCGGCAGAGTATTTGTCGGCGGTGAAGCATTCAGCTTTGGTACTGCTGTAGCTGTTGTTTTCCTGATTGCGTTCCTGTATCTGCTCTTCCGTCCGGCTAAGAAATATAACAAAGAGACTGTTATGAGCGTTGATGCAAAATAAAAGAGGTGTTTCGTATGGCAACCTGGATTATTGGTCTGATTATTGTTGGTTGTGTGTATTTGGCATCCAAGCAGGTCATCAAGGCACATAAAACCGGTGGCTGCATTGGCTGTGATGCCGGCGGCGGTAAGGGTTGCTGCCCGCATTGCAAGCATACGACAACTGTAAATCTTCGTAAGAAATAAATTTAGCTTGATGAGTATTTGAAGGGCCGCGCGTTAGCGCGGCTCTTTTTGTTGTGTGAGCTTTAGCTCAACCTTCTTGCCTGCCCCTCGGGGAATGTGCCGAGCGAAGTGAGGCGGAAGGGAAATTTTTCTACACTATATAGTATTAAAATATTAATAAAACACTATATGTTGACAATTGCGGAAATTTGTGTATAATAGAGTCATAACCTAATGCAGTCTGCTTCCTGACGGATGAGTGGAATTGACCACGTGGAGGCAGATGAATGTATGCGCCGACCGTCTGGGCAAAATCGCCCAGACGTTTTTTCTTTATAAGGAGCAAAAGGAAAACCCGGGTGACTAGGTAATACTTATAAAGAGAGGTATTCATGATGCAACAGACAAAAAACAGATGGCTGATCGTGCTGGCAGCCATCGGCATTCACATTAGCATTGGCAGCGTATACGCATGGAGCGTACTGACTAAGCCTATTATGCAGGCTATGGGTTTTTCGCTGAAGGAGGTTACCTGGACCTTCTCGCTGGCGATTTTGTTTTTGGGTACTTCCGCAGGCTTTTTGGGAACGTATGTAGAAAAATACGGTCCGCGCCGTAGCGGTCTGATATCCATGTGCTTTTTCGTAAGCGGTCTGCTGGGTACAGCCTATGCACTGACACAGCACAGCCTGCTACTGTTATATCTTTTTTACGGCGTTATCGGCGGTATTGGTCTGGGAACAGGCTATATTACCCCGGTGTCTACACTGGTAAAGTGGTTTCCCAATAATCGCGGTCTCGCAACCGGCCTGGCGATTATGGGTTTTGGCTTTGCCAGCCTCGTTGCAGGTCCTTTGATGCAGATTTTGATTGCTAAATACGGCCTGATTGAAAACTTTGTGATTCTGGCCTGCATTTATGCAGTAGTTATGACTGCTTCCGCGCTTTATCTGGAGCCGCCTAAGCAGGAAACTGCAGCAGGCAAAGGACAGTTTAAGGCAAAGATGCCTGAGCATGTGCAGTACTCCGTGAAGGAGGCTATGCACACCTGGCAGTTTTATGCTTTGTGGTGGATTTTCTTTACGAACATCACCTGCGGTATCGGTCTTTTGGCTGTGGCTTCGCCTATGGCACAGGAGGTTATCGGTATGTCTCCGATTGCGGCGGCGTCTATGGTTGGCATCATCGGCTTGCTGAATGGCGGTGGTCGTATTGTGTGGTCCACTATTTCCGACTACATTGGTCGCGCAAATACCTATCTGGCATTTTTCGTGATTGAGATTGTGGCCTTCTACCTTTTGGGTGGCGTAAATGAAAGCTTTATGTTCCAACTGCTGGTGTTCATTATCATCACCTGCTACGGCGGCGGCTTCTCCTGCATGCCGGCGTATCTGAGTGATTTGTTCGGCACGAAGCAGCTGAGTGCGATTCACGGACGTATTTTAACAGCGTGGGGCCTGGCAGGCATTGCCGGTCCGCTGCTTTTATCCGTAATTTACGAGCGCACACACAGCTACAGCTTTACACTGTACTTTTTCAGCGCTTGCTTTGTAGTAAGCCTGCTGCTGGCAGCAGTGCTCAAGCTGAAGGGCAAAACTGCCTGAGCTTTTGCCTGAAGAAGCAATTTCCACTGAAAAATAACTTTTTTAGCTAAAAAAACAAAAAATTTTAAGCGTCCTACCCTAAAACTGCTTTTGGGGTGGGGCGCTTTTTCGCTCTCTGGCATATAATAAGCGTAGAGAAAAGGAAAAAGCTTAAGCAGATGTAAAAAAGGGGGAGTAGATTATGAAAAAGCATTTTAAGTATTTGGCAACGGCAGGCTTGATTGCAGCGCTACTGTTGGCGGCAGGCTGTGGGGATGATGCCAAGGACAAGAAGAAAGTTGATAAGCCGGACACCAAGACAGAGCAGAAGGTAGATAAAAAAGCCCAAGCACCGGTAGTTAAACCGCCAGAGGGAAAATATTACAGATATCCTTCCTATCTTGATGATGTAACCAAAACGCCGGAAATGACGCCTGAGATGATTAAATATGTAGATGATTTTGCTTCGACCGTAAAATTGGCGCCGTCTGAAAAAGGTAAATTCCTTAATGATTCACGCATTAATAGACCTAATGAAGAATATCATCGTATCTGGCTGCATGCCAATGGCAGCAATCATAATCGCAATAACAAATTTAAAAATTCTAAGGGGAAGGAAGTATATCAGCAGGAGGTTTATCATATCCGTATGTCTGTAAAGGCAGATACCAATAAAGTTGTATATGTTGAGTATTCTGTTTATGAGCAGAATGAGGCCATTCCGGACGGCAAGAGCAGAACAATTATGAAGAAGGTTTTTAAATGAGCTGCTTTAGCATAAATTGATAAAAATTTTGAGCGTCCTACCCTAAAATAGCATTTGGGGTGGGGCGCTTTTTCGCTCCCAAGCATATAATAAGCGTAGAGAAAAGCAAAAAGCTTAAGCAGATGAAAAAAGGAGGCGAAGATTATGAAAAAGCAATTTAAGTATCTGGCTGCGGCGGGCTTGATTGTAGCGCTGCTTTTGGCGGCAGGCTGCGGGGATGATGCCAAGGACAAAAAGCCTGCGCCTGAGCCGGAGAAGAAGGTGGAGAATGTTGTAGTAAAACCTCAGGACGGAAAATATTACAGATATCCTGATTACATTAATGATGTGACGAAAACACCGAAGATGACACCGGAAATAGTTAAGTACATTGATGATTTTGCTTCGACACTTAAATTCCATCCGGATTCCAAGGGAAAATTCACCAATAACTCCCTGATAAAGAATCCGGAAGAAAAAATTCACTATATCAATATGTCTGCTCTTGGTCCAAATCATAACAATAAGATCAAGTTTAAAAATTCCAAAGGTAATGAAGTTTATCAGCAGGAGGTTTACAGCATCAATATGACGATAGATGCCGCTACCGATAAATTAAAGTCTGTAAGATGCTCTATTTTCGAACAGAATCCGGATATTCCTGATGGCAAAACTACATATGTTGTGAAAAAAAGATTTGATTGACCTGCTTTAGCAAAAATCAATAAAAATTTTGAGCGTCCTACCCTAAAATAGCATTTGGGGTGGGGCGCTTTTTCGCTCCCAAGCATATAATAAGCGTAGAGAAAAGCAAAAAGCTTAAGCAGATGAAAAAAGGAGGCGAAGATTATGAAAAAGCAATTTAAGTATCTGGCTGCGGCGGGCTTGATTGTAGCGCTGCTTTTGGCGGCAGGCTGCGGGGATGATGCCAAGGACAAAAAGCCTGCGCCTGAGCCGGAGAAGAAGGTGGAGAATGTTGTAGTAAAACCTCAGGACGGAAAATATTACAGATATCCCAGTTACATTAAGGATGTGACGAAAACACCTAAAATTACGCCGGAAATGGTTAAGTACATTGATGATTTTGCCTCGACGGTTGAAATACACCCGTCTTACAAGGGGAAATTCATCAATAACTCCCGGATAAAGAATCCTGATGAAAAAATTCACTATATTAGTATGCATGCCATTGGTCCAAATCATAACGAGAAGATAAAGTTTAAAAATTCCAAAGGCCGGGAAGTTTATCAGCAACAGGTTTACTACATCTATATGCAGTCAGATGCCGCTACCGATAAATTAAAGTCTGTAAGATGCTCTATTGTTGAGCAGAATCCTGATATTCCTGATGGCAAAACTACATATGTTGTGAACAAAAGATTCGATTGACCTGTTTTACTAAAATCATCTTGACAATCCCACCTCTTCCTTGCTAAGATATAGAGTATAACAAAATATCTACAGGCGAGGAACGAGAGGCTTATCTCCGTAAAGCCACTAAAGAGAAGCAGCGGTTGGTGCAAGCTGTGTGGCGGTGAGGTGAGTGTAGCTCGGGAGCTGTTTTGCTGAACATTGCAGTAGGCAAAAACGTGCGCACACGTTACGTGCATTGAGTGCCTTGTGCAAAAAGCATAAGGAAGATAGGTGGTACCACGATTATTCGCCCTGTCCGTAAAGGACAGGGCTTGTTTATTTTAAGGAGGAATTTTTTTATGTGTGAAGAGCATAATATCCCTAAGGTTTATGATCCTGCTTCCGTAGAGAAGAAATGGTATAAATTCTGGGAAGAGCATCGTTATTTTCATGCCGAAGTAGAAGAGGGCAAGGAAGCCTTCAGTATTGTTATCCCCCCACCGAATATCACCGGTCAGCTGCATATGGGCCATGCGTTGGATAATACCCTGCAGGATATTTTAATCCGCTGGCACCGCATGATGGGCCACAACACTCTGTGGATGCCCGGCTATGACCATGCAGGTCTGGCAACCCAGATTAAGGTTGAAGAGGTTATCAAAAAAGAGGAAGGCAAAACCCGTTATGACCTGGGACGCGAAGAGTTCCTGAAACGCGTTTGGGAATGGAAGGAGCAATACGGCGACCGTATCATCAACCAGCTGAAGCATCTGGGCGTTTCCTGCGACTGGGAGCGTAAGCGCTTTACTATGGATGAAGGCTGCTCCAAGGCTGTTCGCGAGGTTTTCTGCACTCTGTTTGAAAAGGGCCTGATTTACAAAGGCACCCGTATCACCAACTGGTGTGTAAACTGCAACACCGCACTGAGCGATATCGAGGTTGAGCATAAGGATGACCCGGGCCATCTCTGGTACATCAACTACCCCGTAGTTGAAGAAGAAGGCCGCAGCCTGATGATTGCAACCACCCGTCCAGAAACTCTGCCTGGCGATACTGCAGTAGCAGTTAATCCGGAGGATCCGCGTTATGGCGACCTGGTTGGCAAAACCCTGCGTTTGCCAACTACCGACAGAATTATTCCTATTATCGCCGACAGCTATGTTGATACCAAATTCGGTACCGGTGCTGTAAAAATTACTCCGTCCCATGATCCTAACGACTATGAGATGGGTATCCGCCATAACCTGCCGAGCATCGTTGTTATCGGCATGGATGGCATTATGACTAAGGAAGCAGGCAAATACGAAGGCATGACTCGTGAGGAATGCCGTAAGGCGATTGTTGCCGATTTGAAGGCTGACGGTTATCTGGTTAAGGTTGAAGAGCATTCCCATGCTGTTGGTCACTGCCAACGCTGCGGCCATGCTGTTGAATCTCAGGTTTCCACCCAATGGTTCGTTAAGATGGAGCCTTTGGTTAAGGCTGCTGTTGATTGCGTTGAAGACGGTCGTACTCAGTTCGTACCGGAACGCTTCACCAAAACCTATACCGGCTGGATGGATAACATCCGTGACTGGTGTATTTCCCGTCAGATTTGGTGGGGCCACCGCATTCCTGTATGGTACTGCGATGACTGCGGCGAAATGAGCGCCAGCCGTACCGATTTGATTGTCTGCCCGAAATGCGGCAGCGCACATATTCATCAGGACGAGGACGCACTGGACACCTGGTTCAGCTCCGCTCTGTGGCCGTTCTCTACAATGGGCTGGCCGGATAAAACTCCGCTCTTAAAGCAATTCTATCCGACAAGCGTACTCGTAACCGGTTACGATATCATCTTCTTCTGGGTTGCACGTATGCTGATTATGGGTATGGAATTCATGCATGAGATTCCGTTCGATAAGGTATTCATCCATGGTCTGGTACGCGACAGCCAAGGCCGCAAGATGTCCAAATCCCTGGGCAACGGCATTGACCCGCTGGAGGTTATTGACCAATATGGCGCTGATACCCTGCGCTTCATGCTGATTACCGGCAACACCCCGGGCAACGATATGCGTTTCTACTGGGAGCGCGTTGAGGCAACCCGTAACTTTGCCAACAAGATCTGGAACGCTTCCCGTTTCGCTCTGATGAACATGGAAGGCTACGATGCCAACGCTAAGCTGGCTCCGTATACCTTGGCTGATAAATGGATTCTGTCCCGTCTGCAGCACACCGCTAAGAGCGTTACCGAAATGCTGGAGAAGTTCGAGCTGGGTGAAGCAGGCCGCATGATTTATGACTTCATCTGGGGCGAGGTTTGCGACTGGTACATCGAGCTTGCTAAACCGCGTCTGTATAATAAAGAAAACGCCGAAGAACGTGCAACCGCACAGCATGTTCTGGCAACCGTACTGACCAGCGCTATGCAGCTGCTGCATCCGTACATGCCGTTCATCACCGAGGAAATTTACCAATGCCTGCCGCATGAAGCGGAAAGCATTATGATTTCCAAGTGGCCTAAGGCTGACGAAGCTCTGATGGACGACGAGGCAGAACGCCTGATGGGCGCAATCATGGAAAGCATCAAGGCTATCCGCAACATGCGTGCAGAAGTTAACGTACCGCCCGGAAAGAAGGTTCCGGCAACCATGCTGGCTGCTGCCGACCTGAAGGACGGCATTGAGGCTAACGCCGACTACATCCATCTGATGGGCGCTATCAGCGAGCTGACTGTGCTGGCTGACAATGCTGCTAAACCGGAAAATGCTATGGCTGCAGTTGTAGCAGGCATTGAGGTTTATCTGCCGCTGGCAGGCCTGATTGATGTCGAGAAGGAAAATGCTCGCCTGAACAAAGAGCTGGCTGCTATCGACAAGGAGCTGAGCCGTGTTGAAGGCAAGCTGGGCAACGCCGGCTTCCTGGCTAAAGCACCTGAGGCTGTTATCGAAAAGGAAAAGGCTAAGGCTGAAGAGCTGAACGGTAAGAAGGCTGCGATTAACGAGCGCCTGGAATACCTGAAGACTCTCTGATAAAACCGTACAAAACCGTACAACCCCTTGCCACACAAGGCTTTGGGGCTGTACGGTTTTTTGCATGTGTACGGTATTGAGTTTAAATAAAAAAAGCTTACGACGGACAGAGCGTTGTAAGCTTTTTTAATGGTCCTGCATGAGGCTTGCTATATGCTGAGCGATAGCAGCTATCTTACGGTTGGGATTATTCTTTTGCCAAAAAATGTTATAGTAAATTTCTACCGGTCCGTTATCAGTTAATAATGGTAAGGTTCTTATAAAATTACTGAAATAAAATGGTGCGTCATTATTACTCGTTACAGGCAGAAAAGATTTTACCTTGTCATCAATTACTTTGATAAGTGCAGTGGGAATATCTCTGGCGGTGAAAAAGGTGCCATGGAAGCCTAAGCATTTTGCATAATATTCCTGCTCCTGCATAACATAATCTCTGTTGGCGATAATGACACATGTCTGCTCTGATAAATCACTGATATGAAGGGCTTTGATTTCAGGTGGGAAAGAATGTTTCGGTACGCAAATGCATAAATCTGTAATTTCCAAAAGCTCTCCCTCAAGAGAGTCAACATCTGCTTCACGATCTTCTGTGATCAACATATCTATTTCTTTGTTTGCAAGCATTGTCAGGAGCTGTTCGTGGTCGCCGTACAATAATTCCAGATGATAAGTTTCACTATTCCTGTTGAGCATATTGATAACATTAAGCAGGCGACATACATTATAGCCATTTTTACAGCCGATGATATAGCTGGGAGCCTGGTTTGTTTCGGCAAAATGCTGCATATTTTGCATTAAGTTTTGTACGTCTCCGACTATGCGTTTGCAAGGCTCGTAAAATTTTTCTCCTGCCGGTGTAAGACTAAAATTACAATTATTGCGGTTAATAAGCTTTACACCAAGCTCTTTTTCAAGCTGTTTTATCTGTAGAGAGAAGGAAGGCTGTGAGATAAAGCATTGCTTTGCTGCTTCATTGAAGCTTTTGCAATATACTGCTGCCAGAAAATATTTCATTTGACGCAAAAGCATAGCCTGCCTCCTGTGGTGTATATTAAAATCATCAATATGCGTATAGAATATCTGTATTTGCTAAATACGTAGCATCAAGATATAATGTAACAGTACTTGGTACTAATATGCCAAAAAAGTCACTTAATAAATTAATTATATCACACGCATAGTGTGTTTGCAATGAATGCCAAGAGCAATGAGTTTTTGTTGTGTATGAGAGCTGTTAAGCTGATATATTGCGTAAGGGAAACAAGGACACCTTATGTGAAATATACATTTTATATTAGGAGTGAGTATATTTTATGAAGAAAAGACAGATTGCTTTAGCTGCTGCTATCTGCACGGCATTGACAAGTGTAGGCTTTGTCGGTGATGCCTTTGCTGCAGAAAAAAACGATGATGATTTAATGTCATTCAATCTTGCCGAGATTGTTGTACACGGTCAACGTTACATTGCCGGTGAATTTGTCCGTGCAACATCTAATGTAGGTATTTTAGGTGAGCAGGATGCAATGAAGAGCCCTATCAGCACAACTACCATTTCTGAAAAGGCTGTTGGTTCTTTCTTGTCCTCTACCGAAGGCTTGAGCAAGACTCTGAGCCTTGTTCCTTCTGTTGTAAAAACCTATGATGCAGCGGTAGACTGCGTTTCTATCAGAGGCTTTGCTGATGATGGCCGCGGCTTTGTTATCAATGGTATTCCAGGTATGCAGGCTATGACTCGTCAATCCAGCAATTACATTGAATCTGTTGATGTTATCGAGGGACCTGCAACCGGTATTAACGGTTCCGGCATGGCTAACCGTTCCGGCGGTACCATCAGCATTAACAGCAAAAAGGCTTTAATGGATGAAGATACTCGTAAGGTTGGCATTAAATATCATTCTAAAGGTGCGCATGAGGAATATGTAGATTTTGGTACTCGCTTAGGTGAAGATAAAAGCTATGGCGTGCGTATTAATGCCAGCAATACCAATGGCGAGCGTTCTATTGAAAACTGGAACCTGAAGCAGAAAAATATTTATATCAACCTGGATCAGGAAACCACAAACAGCAAGACCAACTTTATGTTTGGCTATACTGATACTGACAGCTCCGGCAGACCTTATGGTTTAACTGTTAGCAGTAAGTTTGTTGGCAATGCTTTACCGAGCGCTCCTGACGGAAAAATCAATACAAATCCTACCTGGCGTCGTGATAAAAACACTAATCTTGTTATGACCTTAAACCATGAACAGAAAATCAATGACCATTTAAAGGCTTTCCTGAACGCCGGTCATTTTAAACAGGATTGGTATTATTATGTTGGCTTTAGCAAAACATTATTAAATGAAGCCGGTGATTATTCGGCAGTATCCGATAACTACTCTCTGCTGGAGAAACGTGATTATGCACAAATCGGCTTGAAGGGTGATTTTAAAACCGGTGATTTGAAGCATGAATGGGTAGCAGGCGTAGACAGAATGTGGCATTATTATGGTGGTCCTAGTGGATTTAAAGAAGAATCCGGCTGGACAGGTAATATTTATCATCCTAATACCGGCAGCTTTGCTCCGCCGACCTTTGCACAATCTGATGCTTACTATGGAACTCACGCACGCATCAGCGGCTGGTCTGTGATGGATTCTATTACCACCGGCAATGAGAAACTGAATATCCTGATTGGCGTGAACGGTAAGTCTATCGCTAAGGATTCCTATAGACCTGATGGTTCTCACAATAAACAAACCGGCGATTATTATGATGTATCTCCGAGCTTTGGCATCAACTACACCTTTAACCCGCGTGTAGCTGTTTATGCAAACCATACGGAAGAGTTTGTTGAGGGCGGTATTGTCGGCTCCAAATATCAGAATCAAGGTACCACTTTAGATCCGTACAAAACCAAGCAAAACGAAATCGGTGTGAAGTTCAAAACCGGTGATTTCTTCCATAAAATCAGCTATTTCGATATTAAGAAAGCCAACAGTGTAGATGTTACCAAACCCGGCTTCAGCAAACCTTTCCTGCTTGCTGACGGCGAAGCAAGACACAAGGGCTTTGAATACACTGCGACCGGTACTCTGGCAGAAAAATGGAACCTGATTGGCGGCTTTATGCACTTGAATGCTAAACAAAAAACTACCAGCGCAGCTACTAATGGCAAGCGTCCGAACGGCGTGCCTGAATGGAGTGCAAACCTGGGCGTAGAATATAAGGCTAACGATGATTTCTCCGTATTAATGCGTGGTAACTATGTTGGTTCCTCCTATGTACGCGATGAAAAATACAGCGTTCCCAGCTACTTCACCCTGGATGCAGGCGTAAATTATAAAACCTCCCTTAACAGCACACCTGTAACCTTAAGAGCAATGTGCTATAATGTTACTAACAAAAAGTATTGGGCACCTAGCGGCAACGTGCTGCATTCCGGTGGTCCGAGAACCTTTATGCTCTCCGCTGAATTTGATATCTAATTAAATTCAGTTCATATACTCAATATATTTCATACATCATACTCTCATCATTTTTAACCGAGTACGCTCATTAATTTTTAATGAGCGTACTTTGGTATCTTTTTATACAGTAAGGAAATTTTATAATGTTTAGCGTTTTTAAACAAATAAATGGTTTATGTGTGTGCGCTATTTTGTTGCTTGTATTGATAGCGGTTATGTTTTTGGCACTTGCTGTCGGTACGGTGAAAATACCCATGGAGCAGATTTATGCAGCGGTCATCAGCCAGCTGCAGAGCGGCACTTCGCTTGATAATGCGCTTCAAGGCTCTGTGCATGACATTATCTGGCAGCTGCGCCTGCCGAGAATCGTTTTGGCTGCTGCCGTCGGCGCAGGCTTGGCGAGCAGTGGTGTCATTATGCAGGCTATCGTTAAAAACCCCTTAGCGGATCCATATATCTTGGGCATTTCCTCCGGTGCTTCCTTGGGCGCAACGGCGGCAATCCTTTTAGGTATAGGCGCAGGACTGGGTGAAAATTTTATTGGGCTGGCAGCCTTTGCCGGTGCCTTTGCTATTTCTCTTCTGGTATTATTTATTTCGAACCTTGGCGGACGCAGTAACTCAGTAAAGCTTTTGCTGGCAGGTATGGCGCTCAGTGCTGTGTGCAGTGCTTTTTCCAGCTTTATAGTTTACTTTGCCAACAACAAAGAAGGCATGCAGACTATTGCCTATTGGATGATGGGCAGCTTTTCCGGGGCTAAGTGGGATAACCTGATCGTTATTGTGCCGATAGTAATCGTCGCAGTGCTGTTCTTTTGGAGCCAGAGCCGTATTCTAAACCTGATGCTTCTTGGTGATGAATCAGCGCTGACCTTGGGTACAGATTTACATGTCTACAGGCAATTTTATCTTTTAATCAGCTCGATTATTGTCGGCTTTGTTGTCTATGCTGCCGGTACAGTAGGTTTCGTAGGCTTAATAGTTCCGCATGTTATCAGAATGCTTGTAGGAACGGATCATAAAAGGCTTGTTCCTGTAACAGCTTTAGCCGGAGCAATTTTTTTAGTTGTGGCTGATACGCTTTGCCGTATCCTGATTCCCGGAGCAGAGCTGCCGATTGGTATTCTTGTAGCGATGATTGGTGCACCCTGCTTTGTTTATCTGATGGTAAAACGTACCTATGGCTTTGGAGGTAACTGATTGTGGAAATATTAGCTGAAGCAGTCAAAATGTTTGTAGGGAACAAGGAGATTCTGAAGGGAATTGATTTTTCTTTGCATAACAAGGAGTTTCTTGGTATTATAGGGCCGAATGGCAGTGGCAAAAGCACCTTTTTGAAATGCGTTTATCGTGTGCAAAAGCCGACTAGCGGCGACATTTATTTTGATGGCAAGCATTTGGATGAGCTTTCTTATCGCGAATCGGCCTTAAAGCTGGCGGTTGTTGCCCAGCATAATTTTTATAGCTTTGATTTTTCGGTTCTGGATGTTGTGCTTATGGGGCGTTCGCCGCACAAAAAAATGCTGGAGCGTGATAATCTGGAGGATTTTAAAATTGCCAGAAGCGCTTTGGCGAGAGTGGGTATGGAAAGCTTTGAAAAGCGCATGTTCTCTACGCTGAGTGGCGGTGAGCAGCAGCGTGTTATTTTGGCAAGAGCGTTGGCGCAGCAGACGGAGTGTCTTGTTTTGGATGAGCCGACGAATCATCTGGATATTAAATATCAGCTGGAAATAATGGATATAGTCAAAGGCTTAAATGCTACCGTTGTAGCAGCAATCCACGATTTGAATATCGCGGCTATGTATTGTGACAGGCTGATAGCAATCAAGAATGGCCTGGTGGTCGGCATGGGAACGCCTCAAGAATTATTGACAGAAGAATTCATTTATGATATGTATAGTGTACATAGTAAAGTTGCTTACGATGCAGAATCAGGACGCATAAATATTATTTATCTGCCGAAGCATTGGAGGGAATAATTTGAAAAAGATTGTTATATTACGATGCCTGCGCTCAGAAGAAAATTGTACCGGAGCGGCATGCTTTCAGGTATTTAATAATCGTAGCGCGCAGTTTGCGCGTTATGGTGACGAAGAAATCCAACTGGTGGCGTTTATGGCCTGCAATGGATGCCGTAAGCTTATCTTGGGAGATAGCAGCGGGTTAGAAGAGAAGATTGAAAGAATTTTAAGTATTAAACCTGATGTTGTTCATGTTGGCATTTGTTGTAAGACGCGTACAGATGATAACGAATATTGTCCGGAAGCTTTAAGACTGGTTGATATTTTCCGTAATCATGGTATAGAAATTGTTTGGGGAACACATAGCGGTGCCACCAGGCATCCAAGGAAGCAACCTTATGAATAAGCGATTTACCTTGGCTTCCCTTGCTATAGTACTTGGTATTTGTGCATTCATATTTTTTACACAGACGCAGGTAATTTCTGTTAGTCGTCCTGCTGTGCAAGCTCAGTCAGCCTATGGTGTAAGAGCTGTAAAAAATGTCAGAGTGCAGAATTATAATGCCTTGGGTGAAAATATCTCTTATTATGATAAGGTGCCGCAAAGAGTCATCGCTGTCGGTGAGCAGATTAATGAAACCTTGGTAGCCTTAGGCGTGGAGCAGAATGTTATCTGTCCGGTGCGTTATGGCAACCCCTTTTATACACCTGAACCACAGTATGCTGCAGGATATAACAAAATCAAGTTTCAGCGCAACGTTGTCCTGAATATGGAGAACGTTTTATCCATGCAGCCTGATTTGATTATTTCCGGCCAGGTGCTTTATGCAGATAAGGCGCTCAAAAGCACGGATTTTTGGAATAAGCGTGGTATTCATACCTATGTCTCCACCAATGCCAATTCTCCTACCTCGCATAATAAAAAGGAGACCTTGGAGCAGGAATGCGATTTTATTTTGGGCTTGGGCACAATTTTTGACAAGGAAAACGAAGCAAAGAAAATTGTTGCCGATATGCAGCAGGATATCGCTGTGGTCAGAGAAAAAACGCAGAATATGCCAAAGCCTAAGGTAATGATTATCGAAATGCTGGGCAAGAACATTGTTGCCTATGATTCGACCAAGCTGGCAGGCGATATTTGCGTTAAATTAGGCGCTGATGTCCCCAGCTTTTCTTCGGGAACGATAGGCTTGGAAACTATTATCGAAGAGAATCCTGACGTGCTTTTTGTTGTGAAGAGTGGCGGTAATCCTGAGGAGGCAGCGGATTTTTTCCGTCAGCATGCTGGCCTGCAATCACTTAAGGTTGTTCGTGAAGGCAAGGTATATGGTATATCCTTGAATTATACGTATAACAGTGCTATCAAAACAGGCGAAGGTATTAAAAAATTTGCTCATGGTATGTATCCGGAGCTGTTCTGAAAGATGAAACCGTACAACCCCTTGCCACACAAGGCTTTGGGGCTGTACGGTTTTTTGCATGTGTACGGTATTGAGCTGGAGAATTTAAAAATATCCTCATGAAATTGTAGTCGACACCTAAAAATAGGCTCATTTTTTTAGCAATAAAATATTCAGAAAATTATGTTGACTTCTGCTGAAGAGAATGCTATACTATCAAAAAATAGAGAATAATCAGATAATTATAAAGGAGTTGCTGAGATGCAGTCAGATTATAAGCTTATCAGACAGGTGATAGAAGGACTAAGTATGATGAATAATAAATTTATGAATCTTATGCTGGATGAGAATGTTTCGGCAGCGCAAATAATGTTGCGTGTTATTCTGAAAGATGATAAAATCAAAGTGAAAAATGTAAGAATACAAAGATTTATCCAGAATATTTACGGACATTCCGCACAGTTGGATATTTTGGCAGAGGATGGATTTGGCAGATATTTTAATGTGGAAGTGCAGCGAAGCGATGAAGGCGCATCTGTGAGAAGAGCAAGATTTTACAGCAGTGTGTTAGACACGCAATTTTTGCAAACTAATAGGGATTACAATGAGCTGCCTGACAGCTATATCATTTTTATTACTGAAAATGATGTATTTAAGAAAGGACTTCCGCTTTACAGCGTAGAGCGCGTAATTAAAGAGGAGAGTTCAGATTTCTCTGATGGATCGTATATCGTTTATGTAAACAGTAATTGTCGTGACAATACTGCATTGGGGAGGTTGATGCAGGATTTGTATTGTACAGAACCGGCAAAGCTGCATTATAAAGAGTTTGCCGAGCGTATGGAGTTTTTAAAATGTAGCAAGGAGGGCGAAGAGAAAATGACAGACATCATTGAATTGTATGCACAGAATGTAGCTAAAGAAACGGAGCATAAGAAAAGCGTAGAATTTGCATTGAGCTTGTTGGCTGATGGTATGAGTGTTGAATTTACCGCTAAGCATAGCAAGCTTGCCTTGGAAGAGGTGCGCCGTCTGGCAGAAAAAAGAACTGCTTAAGCTTAATGCAGCACTCCCTGAAAACCGTACAAAACCGTACAACCCCTTGTCACATGCGGCTTTGGGGCTGTACGGTTTTTTGTATGTGTACGGTATTGGAATGGCGGATTTCAAAATATCCTCATGAAATTGTAGTGAATACCTAAAAATAGGCTCATTTTTGGAGGAGTGCAGGCACTGTACACTTTTTGTTTTGTTGCCTAAGGCACATTTTCTTGAATTGCAGTGCTTCTTGGGTTACAATAAAAGAAAAAGGGGGCGATGAAAATGGCTAAATTCTGTACTAATTGCGGAAGTGAAATTAAACCCGGTGCCAAATTTTGCGAGAATTGCGGACAAAAGCTGGATCATGAGCAAAAGCCGCAGGAGGGAGCAGGCGGAATTGCCGCGGCTGCCGGAGCTGTTGGTGCAGCCGGTGCCGATACAAGCTATAAAAAAAGCATTGGCGACAGCCACGATAATTTTGAGTCGGGAGCTAAGGCTGATGCTGCGCAGGTAAATAATGATACCGATAGTCAGGCAAATTCCTATAATAATTTTAATGCCGATAATCAGCAAAAGTTTGCGGAGGAACGTTTTGGCAGCAAGGATGATAACGGTTCTGCCGCTTATAATACACCGCCGAGAGCAGGTAAGAAGTTTTTGAATCTTGGCGAGGGCCTGGACCTGCTGTTTAAGGACAGCAGTGCGGATAAGGAAGCTGTTTTCAAGGAACTGTTCTTTACGTCTGAGGGACGCTTAAACCGCAAGTCTTATATTTACAGAAGCTTTTTCCTGTCAGTGGTGCTTTGTGTGGTGCAGGGGATTTTGACCTTTGCAGCCGAAACTTTCGGTGCTCTTGATCTTCTCTTTTCGATTATTGCCTTTGTGCTAGGAATCTTCCAGCTGGCAGCTAATATTATGATGGGCGTGCGCCGCTTGCATGATTTGGATAAATGTGGCTGGTGGATGCTGCTTTTGATTGTGCCGCTGGTTAATCTTTTCTTCTGCCTTTATCTTTTGTTCTTCAAGGGAACGGAGGGGCCGAACGAATATGGGGACGACCCTTTGCAGCAGTAGGACTGCTATAAGTATATAAAATATGGTGATATCCACTTAGCAAAATAGTCGCTCGTTCTTGTGACGCAGCGGCTATTTTTATGCTTTTCGCAAGACGCAGTGCGCAAAACTATGTTATAATAAGCTATTAGCTAATTATTAATGGAGGCGTAAGCACAATGAATTATACAGAAAGCCTGGCATATTTAGACAGCCTGGGCAAATTTGGCATTAAGCTCGGTATGGAGCGTATTGAAGGACTTTTGCGGGAGTTGGGAAACCCGGAGCAAAAGATTAAAACAGTGCATGTAACCGGCACTAACGGTAAAGGCTCTGTTACCAGCATGATTACGAATATTCTGCTGGCAGCAAACCTGAAGGTGGGCAAGTTCACGTCCCCACATCTGGTTAAGTACAACGAACGCATCAACCTCAACGGCAAGGATATCAGCGACGAGGATTTTGCCACGGCGATTACTGCGGTAAAGGTTGCTGCCGACAGCGTTGTCAAAAAGGGCGTGTGCGAGCAGCCGACGCAGTTTGAGATTCTGACGGCGGCAGCATTTTTATATTTTTATCTGCAGAAGGTTGATTATGCTGTTATTGAGGTAGGCATGGGCGGCCTGTGGGATTCCACCAACGTAATTACGCCGGTGGTCAGCGTTATTACCAATGTTGCGCTGGACCATACAGACCGCTGCGGCAAAACTTTGGAGCGCATTGCTATGCAGAAGGCAGGCATTATCAAGGAGAAGGTGCCTCTGGTTACCGCTGCCGAGGGCAATGAAGCTCTTGGTCCTATTGTAAGCCTGGCTATGTTTAAGGAAGCGCCTGTTTATCTTTACGGCAAGGCTTTTCACGGCACGGAGGTAAAAAGCTCGATGGAGGGCCAGACCTTTACTCTGCATGCAGGTGATTTTTATCATTCCGATTATGAAATCAAGCTGCCGGGCGAGCATCAGATTAAGAATACCAGCGTAGCGATTGTTGCTGCCAAGCTGGTGAGCAAGCAGGATGACCGCATTAACGAGCTGGCGCTGCATGTGGGCGTGGCTAACACCGTTTGGCCGGGACGTTTGGAGCGTATTCATAAGAATCCGGATATTATTCTGGACGGTGCGCACAATCCTGACGGTGCCAAGGCTCTGCGTAATGCTTTGGATAAATACTATCCCGGCAAGCAGGTGCAGTTTGTCTTTGGCATGATGGGTGACAAGGATATGAGCGGTGTTATCAAAACGCTGATTAAGCAGGATGATGTTGTTTACACCGTGCGTGCCGATGAGGGTGCGCGTGCTGCGGAGGCTGCGGATTTGGCGAAGCTGGTGGGCAGCAATGCTGTGGCGGAGGCTGATCTTGCTACGGCGTATGATGCTGCTATCCGCGGAGCAGGCACTGACGGTGTTGTGTGCGTTTGTGGCAGCTTGTATCTGGTGGGCGAGTTTAAGAAGATGCTGCTGGCGGATAAGCGTGCGATGAACTGAAGTAAAACAATAATATCATGACAAAACTGGCAAATTATCTCGAAAATAAAATATGGTATATGCTGCTGTTTACTGTGGCTGTTATTCCTCTGGAGCAGGAGTTCACCTCCTTCTGTGTGGCGATGACCTTTATCGGTGCTGTGATTGTGTCGCATGTTAAGGGACGCCCGCAGCAGGAGAATGTGCTGAAGCCGTGGCAGCAGGGAGCGTTTTATCTTCTTTTGCTGATTGCGGTTGTTTCGGTATATTTTTCCTTGGACAGATTTTTGTCCTTCTGGAATCTGGTGTATGTTGTAGGCCAGTATGCGGCGCTGTTTTTTGTGCTGCTGCGTTACGGCCGCAGCAGTGAGCAGGACAGGGCAACTTTGACTGCCTGCGAGGCTGAGCAGCTGACGAAAAGCGAGGCCTGGAAAAATGCTGACACTAAGCAAAAAATTGCGCTTGTGTGGCAGCGCTTCGGCACTTTGCCGCGTCCGTTGCAGCTCATCGGTGCTTTTTTAGGTGTATCGCTGCTGGTGAGTGCCATCGGTATTGCGCAGAAGATTTTCGGCGTTACGGCTGAGGGCATCTGGGTGGACCCGGCGCAGTTCCCTGATTTGAAGGTGCGCGTTTTCTCTACGCTGGTTAACCCCAATATCCTGGCAGGCTATCTTGTGCTGGTTGTTGCTTACAGTACAGCCTTTTTCAATCAGACGAAGGCGTATAAAAAATGGCGTCTGGCGTTTCTTGTTACGGGACTTTTGGCAGCAGTCTGCCTGCTTTATACATATTCACGCGGTAACTGGGTAGCCTGCGCTGTGATGCTGCTGGCGTTCTGCGTGCTGTTCTGCCGTAAGGCTTTTATTCCTGTCCTTGGCGGCGGTGCGGCGGCTATGGCGCTTGGCGGGCAGGCAGTGCTGCAGCGTCTGGAATCTATTCGCGGCGGCTATGGTGGTGACACCTCTATTGCTTTGCGCATGGCTTATTTGAAGAGCACCAAGTGGATTATTGAGGAATTCCCGTTTGGTGTAGGCTGGTATGGCTATCGTTTTGTATATCCGACGTATAATTTCTATCTGGCGGACAAGAACGTTATCATGTACCACTGTCACAATATCTTCTTGAATATCTGGGCGGAGCTTGGAGCGCATGGTTTGCTGGCCTTTCTTGTTATCTGGTTCGGCATTTTTCTGCCTGCAGGCTGGAAGCTGGCATATCATGGACGCAGCTTGTGGCTGAAGGCTATGGGACGCGGTTATGTGCTGGCAACAGTAGGCATTATTATTGGCGGGTTGACGGACCATGTTTATTTTAATACTCAGATGGGATTATTGTTTTGGACCTTGGGTGGTTTGACTTTGCTTTGTGCCGGAATAAATGAGCGCTCCGATAAAGAAGCAAAGAATCGATAAACAGTTTTAATAAGAATAAATCTAGTACTGATATAAAAGATAATTAGAGGTAAAATAAAACTCGGATTAATTTTTAAAAAATACTAGACAAAAATAATGCGGTATAGTATAATTATGCATATAAAAACTAGTTAATAAAACAGCTCTGGGAACGGAATCTTTACTACGGCTATTTGTGATTCGTGAAGCTCATCAAATAGCCGTAAAAAATAGCGATGAATTTTGCGAATAAAGAAAAGAATCTAAATATAGAGAATTTTTTAATTATGATAGACGGGTAAGCAAAAATATAGTGTTTCTATAATCTGGGAAAGGAGAACAGCCTTGAAGGGCATGGGAGAAGTCAGGTAAACAATTAATTTGATTAAGGAAGGGATGATGCAATGTATAAGTGCAGAGAAGCAAGCACTAAGGAAATCATTGCTTTTCAAAAAGAGTTTTGCGAGAATTTGTCAGCAGCTATAGGAATGAATAATAAACATCGCGTTCAGGTAGAATCTTATGAGGAACTGCCGCCATGGAGTTTTGTTTATAATGCTGATGGCAGCGATCGCTTTTTGAAGGATGATATTATTATGCTCAAAGTGTGCGATTTGGAAAAAAGAGTTGTCTATTATCCGGTTTTTCCGGAAAAAAGAGGACTCAAGCTGCTCCAATGCTGGGATATGGCAGTTCCGCCGAAGCTGACTGCATTTGAACAGGAAGGTAAACAGGAAGGCAATGTACATCGTGCCAACCAAAGCTTGCGTAATCTTATCGCCTTTGCCCGTCTGTTTATGCTGTCGCAAAGCCGTTGGCATAAACCTATGGCCTACAGCTTCAATAATATTATTTCGCAATTATATCTCGTGCCGGATGCGGACGTTGCTCCGGAAACGATTAAGCTTATCAATGATGTAATCGGCAAATATATCAGGGATGATTCTCTGGAGCATTATATTAAATGTGACAATTTACAGGATTTTATAGATTATATTAAAACCAAGTATTCTCTGGTGATGTTTAAGTCGGATGATTTTTCGCTTTTAAGGAAAATACTGCATGACTATTATCCGGCAGAAAAAATATATTTTTAAGCAGTAGCTCAGCGCAGAACACGGCATGCGGATAGTTCTGCGCTTTTGTATTGCATGGATATCAATGCGGCAGCATAAGCCGAAGTTTGCTCTTTCTTACATATTAGTTACATATTTTCTTGCCTCGCTATGATATAATAATTACATTAATGTTTATTCTATGTGAGCGGCATAGAGGAGGAGCAATTATGGCAGATAAATTTTTAGTTATAGATGGCAGCAGCCTGATACATAGAGCGTTTTTTGCGCTGCCGCCGCTGACTACGCGTCAGGGTATCCATACGGGAGCAGTGTACGGACTGTGCAATATGCTGCTGAAGCTTTTGGATGAGGTGAAGCCGCGTTATATGGCTGTTGCCTTTGATAAATCGCGCAAAACCTTCCGCAGCAAGCTGTATGCGGAGTATAAGGCGCAGCGTAAGCCTACTCCGAGCGAGCTGAGCGAGCAGTTTCCTTTGGCGATGAAGGTTTTGGAATGCATGGGAATCCGCACGTTGGAGCTGGATGATT
>ERZ507022.209-NODE-209-length-24409-cov-5.78911_pt1 | contig 24409 bp, 20 predicted proteins | sample MGYA00513164_ERZ507022 | MGnify/ENA metagenome assembly ERZ507022 | reverse complement strand
TGTGCAAACGATTGAGCAGCGTGTTCGAGCTATTGAATCAACCTGTGCGACGCATTGTGGTGTGATAAACGCTGCACACGAGATTGTCTGCTGTCAGCTCTCCCGGATAACCAGAAATAGTGGCATATCTAAAACCATGCATCACAAAACGAGGTTGCCACCAAGCGTCTTGCCCGTTAGAAATATAGGTATCGTGCTGCTGACCACGACGTAAGGTGCGCGTAGCTAAGCTTCCATCGCTATCAAGCACTTCTGCATGCCTCAGCTCTACAACATCGCCAGTTTTTAGACCTTTCATATGCAGATTAATAAGTTGCGAGCAGTTTTGACCGAAGTCTAACAGATACGTTCCATCTGCTTGCTTACTTATCGATACTGGACGGTTTTCGCCTTGCGCCCGTACAGCTTCTTTCGATGCTGGTTTAACTTTGTACTGATCATAGACCACTTCAGCCACGGGACCCCACTGTCCAATCGTACCTTGAGTTGTTGTTTCGTCGAATCCTGGCTCATCCCATCCCTTTTGCTCAAGACGAGCATCATAGGTTTCGCCTTCATACAGGTCGGAGCGCACAATTGGACCGCGTGTAGCATGCCAGGTTTCATCCCACGCATTTGAGTAGAACTTGAGCACTTGTCCATTATCGAGACGCACTTCTAACTGGGCTTGTACGCCAATGCGATCACCGTAGACGTTAGGAATTCCACCATCGAAGCCGAGGCGTCCACGCCACCAGCCATCACCTAGGAGGAAGCCAAGCGCATTAGTTCCCTCATGAAGCATATCAGTTACATCGTAGACCCACTGTTCTACGCAATCACGATACACCGTCCACCCTGGGTTTAACACATCCTCACCCACAGTATGTCCATTAATATGCGCTTCTACAAGCCCTAAAGCACTCAGATACAGGCGAGCGCGCACGGGTTTGCCTGGCACATTAATCTCGGTGCGCACCAACGGCAAATGGCGATGATCAGTCTCCGGCTCACTCCACGCAGGACCCACAAAATCTGCGTTGAGCTCCCACGCCGCCATACTTGATTCCACACGCACAGCAGCCGGCTGCGCGTCGCTTCCCACCAATTGCACACTCAGGCGCGCTTCCTCTCGTGGAGCCAATGGGTCAAAAGGCCAATCCACTAACACATGAGACTGTGCTGGAAGCTCCACACTATCTTGTGTTCGAGCAACTTCCACACCTTCTCTTACTACACTGACCAGCACCCGATTACCCTGCGTTGGAATTCCCTCGTAATCCCAGCTTAAGCGTGGTGATGTGTGTGCTATGCCCAATACATCGCCAGAATAATGTTCAACACGCACTGCACTGACGCGCACATCACTAACGTACTCGCCACCGCAATAGTGCTCTCCCCGCACCCCATTCACCTGAGCACCACTCACGCGCTCACCACTAAGGTAATCATTCTTTGTATCAACTACTTCGTCATTGTGTGAATTCATCGTTGAATTCTCCTTATTTGGCACCATGTATTTCCTGCAATTGACGTTCTTCGTCTGTGCCATGCTTCTTTTGCAAGCCAAGCATCCACAGACCCGCCAAACTCATCACAAATACAACACCTGCGAATCCCCACATGGTTTTCTGAATAACACCAGGAACCACAAGCATAGGAGTAATCAGCGCGAATAAACCGCAACACAAGCGAGAGAAACCGTTAATGTAACCCTGAATAGAAGCACGAATTTCAATAGGGAAAGATTCCTGCGTCCATACCTTATAAATTGCTTCACCTGCTAAAGGACTACCCAAGTTCATAAAAGCAGTTGCACCAACAATAACCCAGAGGTTTGTACCAGCCAAAGCCATAATAATCATTGCAGACAACTGAATAACAATACCCACAACAAATGCCTTATTGCGGTACTTACCACCTGCAACCGAAGCAAAGGCTATATTCAGAATAAGGGTAATAAAGTTCAAAATAATACCCAAACCGGTAGCAAGAGACTGACTTGCACCTGCTTTCGCAAACATAAAGGTTTGGAATTGACCCCACGTATTTGCTAAGAGATTCCATCCAACATAGAAAATCAAAATAGCAGCCAAGAAACTCAGCAGCATAACCTTGTTACGTCCGAAAAGAATCTTTGTTACAGATACGTTAGTGTCATGCGCAGTAACACCCATCTGCGCATCACGAGCGTCTGCTTCATCATGAAACTTCTTAAAGGTTGGAGAAGTAACACGCCATACAAAAGCAATAACTGCGAATATCGCCAAAATTGCAAAGACTACGCGACCGCCAGTAGCGCCGGAAAGTGCAGAAACCAAGAAGGCGCAAATAAAGGAAATAAACACACCCAACTGCCAGAATACCTGAGTAAGAGATACCAAGCGAGCAGCGAGAGAATCATTAGGAGCGTCATGCGAAACCACCGTCATAGATACTGGTAAATCTGCGCCAGAAGCCCATCCGGCAATAATCAAACCAGCAAGCAACGTCCAGAAGTTTTGAGCAAAGATACATACAACTGCTCCAACGGCATAGAGCAAATTAATCCAGTTAAAGAAGAAAACGCGCCCAATCTTATCGGCAATTCGACCGCCCATAAGCGAGCCAAAAGCGATAGCGAAGGTCATAATACCTGAAAGCTGACCTACTTGAGCATTCGATAACTGTAAACCTTCTTGCCACACAGTAATTGTTGCCGATAAGCCAACAATAATACCGGAACCAAGCATTGAACCAATACCTGCCGCAACTGCTAGCGAGCTATAGCGACCTAAGCTTTGTGAGCTTTCTGTCTGAGACACCTGTGTCATGTTATACCTTTCATCACGTCTGCGTGCCTGAACATTCTCAGCTGCGATACCGTTATCGCGAACTTGATTCATATCTTAATTACTAATTTACAGGTTTGCAAGTTGTAAGTAGAAAAATATAAATCCTTATGAAATGCACTTACCAAGGCATTGTTACGCAACGCAACTTACACATGTGTATGTAATGATGCGTACGTATGCGATAGAACAGCACCCCAGCACATGTAGAATAAGACCAGAGATTGCCGCTCGATGGAGGAATGTTATGGCACATACTGCAACATCATCGCAAACAGACGCCACCAGTGAACGTGCGCTCATTTCTGAACTAATTACTGCACATTCAGAGAAAATCGCGGAACGCCCAGCTCGTCGGCGCAAAAGTGCTCAAGAGCGTTTCGAAGAAATTATTGATGTTGCTGTACGTTTAATTGGCGAGAAGGGCTATTTTGGTACCAGCCTGCCCGATATTGCACATGAAATTGGCATTTCACATACTGCTGTTTTGCATCATATTAAGAATAAACAAAATCTTTTAATTGCCATTATTGAGCGTCATTACGATCGTTTTGATGCTATGCAGAATTATTTAGCTCAGTTCAATGAGGATGGCGAGCACTACGGTGAAAAAGCATGTATTCCTGAAGTGTTACGCCGTGTTGTTGCACAAAATGTGGAGCAGCCAGAAATGGTGAAGGCTTTTGAAATTTTGAACACTGAAGCCATCACTCCTTCACACCCTGCCCATGCGTATTTTGCTCAGCATCCGCAAAAGTTTAAGGAACAATACCGTCAATATGAGTGGGCTGTGCCTGAAGGTGTTGATGGCGAGTTTGTATTTTTACTTGCTTTTGCTGCAATGTACGGATTAGAAGGACGCTGGTTAACGAATCCCGAGAGTATTGATTTCATCGAAGAATGGGCAAGATATGAGGATTATCTCTTCCCACTACCACAATGGGAAGGTTGTCGTTAAGAGCGAGAAAAAATCGAGAGAAAGCCAAAGCAAACAAGGGAGCGAAAACGCCCCAACACATCTAGGAATACCCACCCTCTCCTACACCGGATCGTTCAAATGGTCTAGGAACTCCTCCAAAGTCCAACCTTTGGCGGTTATGTATTGCGCAATACCTTGACCAACATAGCGGAAATGCCAATCTTCGTAATCAACGCCGGTCGATTGTTCTTTACCACGAAGGAAACGCAAAATAAAACCATACTGAGGAGCTAGAGATTGAATACGCTGCGCAAGAGCAGGGTCTTGCACATTAATATCTTCAGCCGTACTTAAATCCACAGCTAATCCAGTTTGATGCTCGGATTGCCCTGCTGGTTGCGAATATGTTTTTACCTGCGTTTCCGCCTGCTCACGATTCCAATCAGGATGAGCAGCCAGTTCATCGTTCACATACCCCTCAAACAGTTGCGTCTGGTAAGCCACACTGCGATAGCAAGAGATAAAATGAGCGCTTGAATCCACCTCCTGAGCGGCGTGAAGAAATTCAGACAGTTCATCAGCCACACGCGAATCGATGCTACACCTATTATTCAACTCCGTTAGCTGTGGATTCATTTCCTCGCGAGGATGCTCGCGGTTCACTAATACTAAGCGCCAATCATCGGCAGTAACACCAAATTTTTCTGCAATAGTCTGCTTAGTTTTGCTTGAACCATGCTTACCTGGACCATACTTATGAGCAGCATCAGAATTCTTCACTACAGCAGACTGGGCGCTTGCTTTGCTCCTTAATTTACTGCCTACTTTACTATTTGCTTTACGATCAGTAGCTTGCTGTTTCACACTCGCAGCACGACTACTCGTTTGCAGTAATAAAATCAGAACGCATGCGCTGAACTGCACGTTCTCCCCACAGTGACCAGCCTGCCACAATAGCCACAATGAGCACAATAACCATGCTCTGAATGCTTGTAGCACGTTGCTGCGATGGCAATTGTTCAACGCCTAACCACTGTCTCTTTTCCGCACGTTTCTTCATATCTTGCGAACTTCTCTGCCTACTTCGCTGCTTATTTCGCTACAGTCTTCGCTGTCATCTGCTCATCGTGAACGCTGGCTAAACTATGCGCTAAATCAGAAAGTAAATCATAACGACCATAGGCTGTGCTCATCACAGCCATCACGTAATCACCCGTGTCGCTTTTTACTATGCCTGCATCGTTTTGCGCGAGAACATACTCATTGATGTCATTCCATCCAGCCTTTGTATAGGTAGTACCTCCCACTCCTTGATTAATAAAGGAGTTGAGCGTATGGGTATAATAATCTGCAAACCATTGCCTAGAGCTATCTGTTAAAGCGGCATTATAGAAAGCTTCTGCATTGGTCGCTGGTTGTGCGCGCATGGCGTCGGTACCAAAAAGATAATCGTAACCAAGCACCCACATTTTGGCTAAATCAGCGACAGGAATCCACCAATACTTTGTGCGCCCCAGCTCTGTATTAATATTCACGCCGGCAGTCCAGTTATGCAAAGCTCCTACGCCATAACTGTCAATTAACTGCTGGTAACTGTTGTTATCGGAATTAACAATAGCATTTTGCACCAATTGCGCAGTAGCTACATCTGTTGCAGCTGGGTTAAGCACTCCCTGCTCAAAATCAGCCATAATAACCGGTCCCTTCATAGAAGAAGCCGTATAATTTGCGGTTAACTGCTTGTATCCGAGTGTTTTCCCTGATGCTAAATCAACCACAACAAAAGACACGTTATTACCGGTGCTTTCGATGGCAGCAATTTTCTGATTTAGTTCGTCAGTTTTTTCCTGATTTAAGCTAAAACCTGAAGAAGTAAGAGCATGTTTATTCGTAAGACTATCGATGCGTACTACTGCTTGCATAACGAGATTATTGGTATTTTTATCGTATAAACCGCTGTTACGCGCTTGACGAAGAAAGCTGTGAGATTCATCGCTAGTATGGGAGGATTTTTTCGCACTGCTTGCTTTACTGGCTCTGCTCGCGACGTGTGCGGTTGTGCGTTGCACTCCAACAGCTATACGCATAACCCAGTTCGCACCAGAAATAATCACAGCAAGAGCTATAAGAGTAGCAATAATACGATTTTTATACTTCTTCATTAAGTGCAACACGCACGTCACCCTTGAGAACCCTCCGCTCGTCTCATATACCCGCCTTCATCATACACACAAGCCTGCAAAAGACTTACAATGGTTTCTATGAGCGAGCATTTCAATGTAGAAAAGTTTTATGCCGGTCTTGACCAGATTTTTGAACAGCATCGCGCAAGCATTGATGCTTTACCGTATTTAGAGCAGGCGCTTGACCGCGCTTGTCAGCTCAACGATAGCAGTGCTGAGCTTAGTGTTATCAGCGAATTTTTAGGCTTTGACCGCTCTCATGCGCGCCATGATCATTCTCGTCTGCTCTGCACCCGCGCATTGCAATTGCGTCAAGAACTTGGTTTGGCAGACAGCGCGCAAAGCACGATTATTCTTATTAATGTAGCCACAGCCTACCGTCAAGCAGGAGATTTCGAGCAAGCGCGCAGATATTATGAGATGGCTGCTCGCGAAGCCGAAACAACGCTGAGCAATACTGACCGCCAAAAAGCCGCTTTATACAATAATTTTTCTATTCTGTGCAGCGAAACTGGCGAATATACTGAAGCTATCGAGCATCTCACCCGCGCTTTAGATCTTATGCAGCTGTCAAGTAAAGACCCTGAGAATGACCCTGATGTGGCCACAAGTTTAACAAATTTGGGCATGTTAGAAGTAAAAACGGGTATGCTCAGCCAAGCATTAGAACATACCAAGCAAGCGCTCAGCATTTATGAACGTAATAGTGCTCTACAACAGTCCGCGCATTTTACCTCTGTTTTAGCTGGTTATGCTTACGTTTTGTTTGCATACGGACGCTTGCAGGAGTCTGTGCACTATTATGAGCAAGCAGTACCTTTAATTGCTCAGTTTTATGGCACTTCGAGCGATTACTACACAGATACTGCCGAGAATTTACGCATAGTACGTGAAGCGTTAGGCGTTGATGCTGCCCAGCCAACGCCACAGCATATTGCCGGATTAAAACTATCTCGCCAGTATTGGAAAGCTTATGCCGATGAGCTCTTTTCTGGAGATTTAGCTCCACTGCGAGCGCGATCTGCTGTGGGTTTGATTGGGCACGGTTCGGAATGTTATGGCTTTGATGATGCGATTTCGAGCGACCATGATTTTGGCCCGCGTTTATGCATATGGTTAACAGCCGAAGATTATGAACAGTATGGCCAGCAACTTCAAGAAAAATATGAAGCATTACCTTCTGATTTCATGGGCTTTAAGCGTTCTGTGCAGTCCCCTCGTGGCGGCGGTCGTGACGGAGTGATGAGTATTGATAGTTTCTTTGAATCTATAACTGGTATGGCGAGCGCACCTGAGCACTCTGGTGAGGAACACCTCTGGCTGAGCTTAGATGAGGCTACTTTAGCTGCTGCTACTAATGGCGAGATTTTTGCTGACCCATGTGGAGCTTTTTCTAGCCGTCGTCAAGCTTTTAAAAATATGCCTGAGGATGTGCGCTTGTATTTGATTTCTCAACGTTTAGGCATGATTGCTCAAGCCGGTCAATATAATTATTCACGCATGCTTCAGCGCGGAGACGAAGCAGCGGCCGCGTTAAGTGCGCACGAATTTGTGATGGCTGTATCATCTTTGATTTTCTTACTCAATAATCCTCTGACGGTTGGCTATGCACCTTACTATAAGTGGCGCATGGCAGCTCTGCGTAAGTTGAGCCGCGGCATGGCCATTCAATTAGCAGATATCTGTGGACCTTTGGAGTTAATTGCCACGCAAGCTTTGGATGAGAAAACTCAAGAACGCATGGACTTTATATGTTCTCGTATTGTTGAGCAGCTCAATACTGACGGTTTGAGTTCAAGCACAGAGGACTTTTTGGAATGGCATCGCCCATATGTTGAAGAGTTGATTTCTTCCGATAGTACACTACTGCACAGCATGTAGTTATTCTTCGCTATGCGGATGTTGCAATAAAGACTAACCACATGAAAAATGTTGATATAGCAACGCCACCAAGGATTTGGATAATGCCAACGAAAGTAAAAAGTGAGGCCCATCCTTCAAAAAGGAGTTTTATAAGAGTATTAATAATGAGTAAAACAACAGCATATACACATGTTTGTTGCCATACTTTTAATCCTGAAAACCAAGTGCTCATCAGAGCCTTCTTCCACCAAACAGTGTTTCACTCAATGTAGTACTACTATTAAACAGCAAAGGAGCGGTATGAGCGAACAGATATCTGTGCCTGATCTTGCCGAAAGCATTGTGCGCACAGAATGGCATCAGTTTCAACAGGTCAATAATGAGGGTGGTCGCGCGAATTGTCAGGGTAATTGGTCTACTTTTCACGTGATGCGATTAAGCCAATTTCTCACATGGACGGTTGAACTGTTACGAAGTTATGAACGAGACTTAGCATCAGGACGTAACTTGCTGATGGAAAAATATGCGTGGATGATGGCATCTACTCAATCTGAATATTTTCATAAAGAGCTCGAACCGTATCTCCTGCAGCCGTCGGATGAGCGCATAGAGATACAAGAAAAAATTATTGATCAGCAACTTCAGTGGGCGCGCGATTTTCATGCGCAATACCCAACTTTGGGCGATAATATGCGGGTTTTAACCACAAACCAAGATACAGACGATGCAACAAGTTTCGAAACATATTTGCGCGGCGAGCTAAGCACATACTCTAACGAAACAGTGCTGCTCTACAGTCAATTTATCGAAACTTTAGCACGCGAAAACCGTAATCTTACACACGAAATAATAACGTGGACAGTCAAGCTCAGCGGCTACGAAAATCTAGATGCTGCGCAACAGTATCTCACGATGTGAACACTTTGATGGCGCGAAAAGCCTGAAAATTAGCGCGTTTTCATACTCGTAACATTTTCTTAGTCGCTCTCGCCATGCCCCTGCATATTCTAGTACTTACAGTTTTCACGAGAAACTCTTCACCATATAACAGATGAAAACGAGGACTAATCATGGCAATTACTAATGAATACTTACAGCGTGTTTATGCTCAAGCAGAGAAGCGTGACGGAGATCAGCCAGAATTCTTGCAGGCTGTTCGCGAGGTTTTCGAAACTCTCGGACCAGTTGTAGAAGCTAATCCACAGTACGAAGCTAATGGCATTCTCGAACGCTTTATTGAGCCAGAGCGCGCAGTAAAGTTCCGCGTATGCTGGGTTGACGATGAAGGCAAGGTTCAGGTGAACCGCGGATACCGTATTCAGTTCAACAGCGCTATTGGACCATACAAGGGTGGCTTGCGCTTCCACCCAACTGTAACCGAGTCAGTTGTTAAGTTCCTCGGTTTCGAACAGATTTTGAAGAACTCCCTGACCACTTTGCCAATGGGTGGCGGTAAGGGCGGTTCAGACTTCGACCCTAAGGGCAAGTCAGATGCTGAAGTTATGCGTTTCTGCCAGGCATTCATGACTGAATTGCAGCGCCACATCGGTCAGTTCACCGATGTTCCTGCAGGCGATATTAACGTAGGCGCTCGCGAAATCGGCTATCTCTTCGGTCAGTACAAGCGCATTCGTGATGAATTTACTGGTGTTTTGACTGGTAAGGGCTTGGAATGGGGCGGCTCTTTGGCTCGTACCGAAGCAACCGGTTATGGTTTGTGCTACTACACTGCTGAAGCTTTGGATAAGTTGCGTGGCGATTCCTTCGAAGGCAAGACCGTTGCAATCTCCGGTTCCGGTAACGTAGCTATTTTCGCTACTGAAAAGGCTCAGGCTTTGGGTGCAAAGGTTGTAACTGCTTCTGATTCCAATGGTTACATCTACGATCCAAACGGCATTCAGCTTGACGTTGTGAAGGATATTAAGCTCGGTCACCGCGGTCGCATTAAGGAATACGCAGATCGCGTTCCAGGTTCCGAATACCACGAAGGCTTCACTGGCGTATGGACTGTTCCATGCGACATCGCTTTGCCTTGCGCAACTCAGAACGAAATTGACGAAGAGTCTGCAAAGACCCTCGTAAAGAACGGTTGCACCGTGGTTTGCGAAGGTGCTAACATGCCTTCCACTCCAGAAGCAATTGCTGTATACCAGGCAAACGGCGTACTCTACGGTCCTGCAAAGGCTGCAAACGCTGGTGGTGTAGCAGTATCTGGTCTCGAAATGAGCCAGAACTCCTACCGTTTGTCTTGGACCTTCGAAGAGACTGACGAAAAGCTGCACGATATTATGAAGGACATCGTTGCAAGCTCTCTCGAAGCTGCTGAAAAGTATGGCAAGAAGGGCGACTTGATGGCTGGTGCAAACATCGCTGGTTTCATTAAGGTTGCTGATTCTATGGTGGCTCAGGGCGCTTACTAAAGCCTGATTACCACTGTCCGTAGCAAGACATCAAGGAAGCGTCTGTGTAGGTTGTGTTACACAGACGCTTTTCGTTGTTGTTGGGGCGATCCGGAGGTGAGGGATTTTCCGAAATTGTTATGTGAAGTAACATAGCAATTGGGAGCACGGACATATTATTGGAAGTTTTTATGTCTCGTGTCGATTGAGTCTCATGCGATCATGCGACGCCCTTTTGTGTTGTATCTTTCGTAGCTATTCATTAGCGATGAGTGGTAAAGCTTTTACCACTCCTGATTCGAGAGGCCAAAAAACTGTAACACGTAGCACTACCGATAGCTATGAACGATAAAGCAATAAACCGAAAACACGTAGTCAAGCGAAAGTTCTTTTACTCTTCAAAGTTGGAGGGTATCAGGAATTTTGTGTAAGCGGTAGGTTGCCCTATGACGAGTTCTATTTAGGGTCTTGAGGCTGGTCACAATGAGGTTGTGCTTGACTTGGCTATCTTAGTTCATCATGTAAGTGGTTCGCTAGGTTAGCCGTTATGCTGTGCACACCATAACCTTTCATCTTTCTCATGCAGCACACACAGCCATACATGGTATTGCTCTTATTTAAGAGTGCTGCATGGCAACACACTGTTCCCAGTAAGGTCGCGTTCAACACGTCATGTCTGGGAGCATACAAAATCGCATACCCCACAGAGGAACCACGCTCATCACGTGCCACACACAGGTATGGTTTGCTGAAAAACCGTGCCCGCGAGCCAGATTCAACAAAACCACATACACAAAAACCCTGACGCCCTCTTTTTACCTCAAAGTTGGTCTTGGAAGTTGTAAACACAGGAGTAGTTGTTTTACTCATGCTGTTTCCATAACAGCTCTCTCAGCGACTAAAACTATGCAAAAAGTTTTGGGTATAACACAATATCTGTGTTATACCCAAAACGAGTTACCCAAGCCTAATAAGACTTGAAAGCCTATCTATCTTGCTCTACTTCTCTGATACCGAAAACTCATCAAGAGTTACCGTATCGGCTTCCTGAGTGGTCTGAGAGAATTCCGTAGTAGCATCGTTCTCTCCAGTTTCCACCTTCGCCGACGAGGAGCTCCCCCAGTCCCTATTCTCGGTATCATCTTTCTGAGACTTTCGCAAAGCCACGCTTATACCCGCTGCAATAAATCCAATACCCGTAAGTACGAGGAAAGCTATGCTCGCTAGCGTAGACAAGCTAATGTTGAGATTGAAAACAGGGAGCAACGTATCTGGGAAGATAAACATTTGCAGTGCAGCGAATACCGTAAGAACAATACCCAGAATTGCTAGGAACGCTACAAAAATATTAGGAGTCGTAATGTACTCATACTTATTTTTGAAATGCACTTGTACTCGTGGTCTCATAGGCGCCGCATACATAGGCGGCTGCTGCACATACGGAGGCTGCTGAGGTTGCTGAGCATTCTGTGCATTCTGAGCATTCATCGGAGTTTGCTGCGAGTACGCAGAATTTTGAAAAGCTGGGTTTTGTGCCGGATTATATGGATTGTAGCTATTCATGGCATTATCCCTTCTTTATATTGATGGAGCCGAAAAGACTGAACGCATCAATATGCATTTCGATGTCGTGTTGTAGGCGATTGTCTAATTCACGCTCATACTCATCGCCGAGAGTAGACGCAGATGAAGCAAAATCAGAGTAATCAGAGATTTCTTCCCATTGGTTATACCAATCAGAGTCATCGTTATCAGTGAGGAAATCGAAATCGTTATATTCGCTCGCCTCATCATCAAGCCCATTGCTATCTTGCAGCTCCTTTTTCTTATCGCTCAAAAGGTTACGGAATCTGGTTGCATACTTATGGTTGACTTCCTCGTAGATACGGTCATACCACTCGTTGTTGAGGTGATAGCCGCCAACAATGTCTCCATAAATTTCTCGACTATACGAGCAGTCACGAGGCACAAGAATAGTGAGTTTCACGCCGTTTACAGCAATGTTGAAATCACCGGTTGGGCAGCTCGATTGCACTTGAGAACCGTCAGATTTAGTCCATGTATGTTCGCCCATAACTTCTTTCCAATTGGTCATGTCAAGGGTGGCATGAGGCGTATGGAATTTACTGGTTGAGGTGAACAATGTACTCTTATTCAAAGATGTAACCAGATTTTTCGTTAGCTTGATTATTTGCCCATCTCGCACATTGTATCGATTAGCGTACGTATACATACGACCTGAATCGCTGTTGGCATAATGGACGTAACGACCCTGGAAACCAAATACCGCTCCACACATCATGCAGAAGATTACGCCACATGCTCCCAGCCATGCATATCCAGCAGTTTTACGACCACGAAGAGCCAAAACTAAAGTAATCAGGCAGATAAAAATCGTTACACCTGCAGCCCACATCAGGAAGAGGCGTCCCCACGCTAAGTAATCATCATGAGCAATATTCATAAGGATGCCAGCAATATAGGCGAGTCCACCGGAGAGGAAGATCACACCCCACATAAGGAAACGTAAGAATGCTCCACCACTTTTACGGGTGTGAATAATGCGTTCTTGTTCCACATGTTGTATAGGAGCTGCTGCAGGAGTTGTATAGAGAGGAGGAGCAGCCATATATGCGTTATTTATGGGAGCCTGCCCAGCACCTGCAGCACCAGCAGCAGCGTTAGGCATGGCATTGCCCGCCGCAAAATATGGCGCAGCTTGCGGCGCTCCTGGAGCAGCTTGCTGCTGCCAGTTTTGAGGATTTTCCGCTTGGTTAACCGCGTATCCAATCAGCGCGAAGAACAAGCCTACGGTAATGAGTCCCCAGAAGGTGATGGTGGTTGTCAAAGCGCCGAAAATCAAGAAAATCAGCACGCCCACAGCTTCACCGCCTCCGTGGCCTTTTAATAAATCCTCCGCGAGAATTTCCCCACTCATATTTGGCAAAAGAATCCATGCCAACGGATACACAAATAAACCTGCACCCATCAGCACAAGAACTACCATCAGCACGCGCACAAGAGCGACATCCCAGCCCAAACGATTAGCTAAACCGGAGCACACGCCTCCCAGCCAACGCTGATCGCTGCGCACAATCTGAGAGCGGCGAATCCAATTAAAGAAATCACTTGTTTTCATCGGTCTCTCCTTTACAAGTAAAAAGTTCTCTCGAGTTGATGATTTAAGTATGGCAAGTTTTCGCGCTCCCTGATATCAGGGACACCCCTCATTCCTCCCCGATTTTGTGCATTTTTTCTCCCTCACAGCCCCTACTCCATGCATAATAGGGGTATGACAGATTACCCACTTCCTCCTAACGAACAGCATATTGCTCAACCATTAGCACCAGCACGGTATCCGCTTGTACGCCCGTATCAGCAGCGCGTATTTGCTGGCGTTTGCCAAGGTTTAGCTATGCATTTAGGCGTGAAAACATGGATTATTCGTTTGATATTCGTTACCACATCATTTATTTTCGGCCTGGGAATTGCGGCGTATCTGTTTTTATGGATTGCTGTGCCTGCGCAAAATCTTGCGACTATGCACGTCAACATGCTCGCGCCATCACAATCAGCTCTATCTAAAGGTAATAACGCAAGCTATCTTGTCCCTGCCCCACCGAATCAATACGAGTACGTTGCCACGCAATATATGCCTGCACAGTACTCAGCCCCTGAGCAAAACAATCAGCAATCTCACAGCGGTTTAGCATGGAATATTTTAGCCAGTATTCTTGCAGGTATTTTTGTTATTTATCTCGGTTTCAACTGGGCTATCGACCACCACTTACTATCTCCCATGCTTGCTATTGAAATTTCTGTGGGAGCTTTGTGCGCACTCGTTGCATGGCTGTATTCAGAGCGTTTTCATAAAATGAATATTGCTGTGATTGTTGGTATTCTGCTCGTTTTTGTCGCCGCAGTTTTTGCTCTGTGTACTATCTTCTTTAAGAAAAACGACTATCTGCACGTCTATGGAATCTTTTTGATTGGTATTTTTAGCGTTGCTATTACCACCGCTCCTCTTTTGGCGCAGTATCATCAAAACTTGCTGCAGGAATCTGCTCAAAAACAGCGCGAAGAAGAGCGTGCAGATATGGCAGCGCATCTTCATGATTCCGTTTTGCAAACCCTTAACTTAATCCGTCAAAACGCGCATAATGCTGATTATGTGTCTCAATTAGCGCGCACACAGGAGAGAGAACTGCGCCGTTGGCTGTATGAAGACCGCGAAAATGCTTCTGATTCTGTTGCGAGTAGCATGAAACTTATTTCTGCTCAGATAGAAGATACTCATGGAGTTCCTATTGACGTTATTACTGTGGGAGATTGCGAACCGAACGAGAGAATTTCCGCTTTGATCGATGCAACCCGTCAAGCGCTCACCAATGCGTGTTTACACGGCAAGCCTGCTATTTCACTGTATGTTGAATGTGGATCGCATGATATTAGCGTATTTGTTCGCGACCATGGAGACGGTTTTAATCTTGACGATATTCCGCAAGACCGTATGGGCATTCGCCACTCCATTCAGGGACGCATGGAACGCGCAGGCGGTACAGTAGAGATAGTATCTCGCCCACAATGGGGCACAGAAGTGCGCATGACCCTTCCATTAGAGGAGAAGAAATGATTCGAGTAGCAGTCGTGGACGATCACGAAATGTTTAGAGCAGGTGTTATTGCTGCCATCAGTAATGCTGTAGATGTTGTAGGGCAAGCAGGCGATGTAGAAGGATCCATCGCCATGATTGCAGATACTCAGCCAGATGTTGTTCTTCTCGATGTGCACGTACCCGGCGGTAACGGCGGCGGTGGAGCAGAAATTCTTACCCGCTCCAAAGCACAATCACCGCAGAGTATTTTTCTTGCTTTATCAGTATCAGATTCAGCAGAAGATGTGGGAGCTGTTATTCGCGCGGGCGCTCGAGGTTACGTCACCAAAGCAATTGGCCCTGAAGATTTAGTGTCTTCTATCCAGCAGGTTTCAGAAGGATACGCAGTTTTCTCACCTCAGTTGGCAGGCTTTGTGTTGCAAGCCTTTCAAAGCGGCCCTGCTCCTGCTACTAGCAACGAAAGCTCGAATGTTCAGGACGAAGAGCTCAACTCACTAAGCGATCGCGAACAGGAAGTTATGCGCCTGATTGCACGCGGTTATACGTATAAAGAGGTTGCTGCAGAACTCTTTATTTCTATTAAAACTGTAGAAAGTCATATGTCAAAAGTCCTGCATAAGCTCCAGCTGTCTAATCGCACGCAGCTGACGCGATGGGCTGCTCAGCGCAAGATCGTGTAGCATACTGTCGTTCCATACCCACCACACCTGTGAGCACAAAATCACCGCAATAATACCGCGGGTTCGTGCTGTAATCTTGTGGAGCGTATGGTACGGCATCCTTAAAAATACTTTCATATTCGTTCACGCTTACTTGCGTGCGCTGATTGAGTAAATCAGCATGATAATACAAAGCCTTTTCATAGCCTTCTACTAAACGCGCGGTAAAGAGCTCTGCTACTGCACCCGAACCATAAGAGAACAGCGCTAACCTGTCGCCTGCTTTCAAACTGTTATCGAGCTCGAGAAGACTGATAAGTCCGACGTACAAAGAGCCTGTATATACATTACCGATAGCGCGCGAGTACTGAATGCTCTGCTCAAGGCGCTGCTCAAGATGTGTGACTGGTTCAGTGAGCTCCTCCAGTTTGCGCAAAGCCTTCGCACCCATTTTTGTGTATGGCAGATGGAAGAGGAAAGCCGCGAAATCCTGCGGTTTCGCGTGCATAGTGTGAGCATAATCTAACCAGACATGCTCAAAGAATTCGAGATATTGCTCGGTTGAGTATTTTCCTCGAGCCTGCGCTTCATCTGTATACACTGGACGCCAAAAATCTTGGATACTGCCCGAGTAGACGCTGGTATGCTCCTCAATTTCGGCAATCCGCGGATTTTCGGACACCAATATGGCAACTGCTCCGCCACCTTGAGTCACTTCTCCACCGCTGGCTAATCCATAGCGTGCAATATCGGCAGCAATAATCAGAGCTTGTTTACCCGGATGAGCCGCAATATAATCTCGTGCTACGAGCAAGGCTGCAGTACCACCAAAGCATGCCTCTTTTATTTCCATGCATCGCACAGAATGCGGCAGATTCAGTAGCTCATGAATATAGAGCGCTGATGCTTTCGAGGCGTCTACACCCGACTCAGTGCCTACAATAACCAAACCCAAACGGCTATCGTCAATATCGCCACGCAGACGGATAGCAGCATTCGCTCCCATCGTCACAATATCCTGACTTGACGGAATAACTGCTTGCTTATCTTGACCAATACCAATCGTAAATTTATTGGGATCAACGCCGCGCGCCACGGCTAATTCACGCACATCGAGATAGTAAGACGGCGTATACAAACTAATGCGGTCAATACCAATAGACATATCTTCTCCTTATGCGCGCAGAGCTTTAACGAGATATTCAGCGGTGGCGGATGTGCGCTTATGCGAAGGCAAAGCGCGCAACTGCTCCACAACTTTATTGATTTCTTCGCCGCGAGCACCCGCAGCAATAGCGAGCGCGTTCATCTGTAAATTCATATGACCAGCTTGAATTCCCGGTCCTGCCAGAGCGCGCAGCGCCGACAAATTCTGTACGAGACCCATTGCCGCCAGCACGTTCTTAAACTCATCAACCGTCGTGCAACCGCAGACTCGTCGCGCAATTTTCGCCACAGGCAACGAGCTAGCCGCTCCACCCACAATACCCACTTGCAAAGGTATTTCTATGCGCCCGCACAGATTCCCCTTTTCGTTAACCTGCCACGTCGATAGCGGTTTATACGTGCCGTTCTTAGCAGCATAGGCATGAGCACTAGATTCTACAGCCCGCCAATCATTTCCAGAAGCCACAACAGCCGCGGAAATCCCATTCATAATTCCTTTATTATGCGTGACTGCGCGCTGCGGATCGACTGCTGCTAAATCGGAAAGACGCGCTATGCGCTGTATTAACTGTTCTGGGTCACTACCTCGCATAGCCACAGACTCAGGGCTCAGCTCTACTTCAGCTGTTGTAACGCTTGCCTGACCGCTATTCGTTAAGATAGCCACCAGTGCTGAAGCTCCTAACCACTGCGATAGCTCATTTTTTAAGGCTTCAGCAATAGTGTTCACTGCATTAGCCCCCATAGCATCGCACGGATTAACCGTGAGTATAAAACGGGTGAAGCTACCTACTGAGTCAACTTCTATACTTTCCAAACCGCCACCGCGCGCATGCATACTCGGTAACGCAGTACGCGCAATATCCTGAATCTGCGTTCCACGTGAAACAAGAATGCTCTGTGCTTTTTCTACGCTGACATTGCTAGCTTCGAAAACAATCTCACCAATAACGCGGTGTGGTTCAGACTGCGCGTTAATTGAACCGCAGCGAGCTGCCATATGCGCTCCATGTGAGGCAGCAGCCACAACCGAGGCTTCTTCTACCACCATAGGAACTGTGTATGATTTACCATTTACCACTAATCCGCGTATCACGGAAAATGGCAGAGCATATTGCGAGACTTGATTTTCAATCAAATGTGCGGCTACATCCACAGGTAAAACGCCAGCTTCGTTCACACGCCTGAGTTCGGCAGCATCGTCAACGCTTATTTCTCCAGCAGCTTCGAGAACCTCTAGGCGCTCTCGAGCAGTTAAATCATAAAATTTTCGAGAGCTACCCATCGCTTCTCCTTGCACTCTCATGCTGATGTAGCTAATACTTAAGCTACATCCACTTGCATAGCAACACCAATGCCGCCACCTACGCACAAAGCAGCCACGCCTTTATGCTTCTTACGCGCACGCAGAGCATAAATCAAAGTGGTTAAAATACGCGCTCCCGAGCATCCCAGCGGATGTCCTAAAGCAATCGCACCACCGTTCACATTTAACTTGGAGCTATCGAGCTGCAATTGTTGTGCCACAGCCAAAGATTGAGCGGCAAAAGCTTCATTCACTTCTACTAAGTCCATCTCATTGAGCTGAGAGGAGGTGGACTTCATCAGCTTTTCAATCACATGCTTAGGAGCGTATCCCATAAAATCAGGGTCAATACCGCCCTCACAATATCCGCGAATTTCTGCTAAATACTCAATGCCGCGAGCTAAAGCGTCATCTTTTCTCATCAAAATCAAAGCGCAAGCACCGTCATTAATCCCGCTCGCATTGCCAGCAGTTACGCTACCATCATCCAAGAAAACGCTAGGAAGATGTGCAAGTTTTTCTAAGGAGGTATCGCTTCGCGGACTTTCATCGCGATCAATAACAATATCTCCACGTCGGGTATGCACTGTAACAGGCACAACTTCTGCGTCAAAAGCACCACTATTCCAAGCTTTCACGGCTTTCTCATGCGATGTTAAAGCAAAAGTGTCTTGCTGTTCGCGCGTAATATTAAAACGTTCAGCAACATTCTCTGCTGTAACGCCCATCGCCTCCCCAGTAAAAGCATCCGAAAGACCATCGCGGAAAATAGCGTCAACCATTTCCGTATTTCCGTAGCGGAAGCCATCACGCAGTTTTGGCAAATAATGAGGAGCGTTACTCATGGATTCTGTTCCGCCCACAAGCACAATATCGGCATCTCCCATAACTAAAGCTGCTTGACCTACGCGCACAGCTTTAAGACCAGAACCGCATACTTCATTAATGGTCATAGCCGTGGAATGAGTGGCCATGCCAGATTTCAAAGCAATTTGACGCGCTACATTCTGCCCCGAATTCGCCTGTAGCACGTTTCCAAAAATAGCTTGATCCACGCTGTTAGGACTTAACCCAGCGCGTTCAATCGCAGCTCGTGCAGCAATAGTGCCGAGTTCTACCGAGTTTAAAGAAGCTAATGCTCCGGAGAACTTGCCAATGGGCGTGCGCGCTGCACTAACAATAACTACATCTACCATAACGAAGATTATTCTAGGGAGATAAAAGAGATTTCTTATATAAGACACACAAATTTGTGCACATCTTCCACAAATTGCGGGGTGTTGGGGCGGAGTTGGAAGGTGATGGCTGGGGTGAGGGCTGTTAATGTCCAGCACTAGCAATGTCCACGCGCGTTCAACTTACACGCCCTGTTAAATCCGAAGATCTCTTGCTCTCTCGCGTTCTGCTTAACCGATTCATACATCTGTTATACCAGTTTTGCTGCGAAAAAACGGCTTCAAAAGTGGCATATCGGTTGCGCGTATCGACTTCACTCATAAAGTAAACACATTCACCCGCCCTCTCCAAAAATACCCGCTCAGTCCCAAGAGTCCGATGAGCATCCCCACAACAATCAACACAATATGCATCTTTTGTGAAAATTCTGCAAATTTCTCTTACGATACTTGACAGAATTACCTACCTTAGAAAGGTTGACCTCATTAGAGGAGTTAAAAATAAAGGAGAATTCTGTGTCCGCAACACAGCAGTCAACTCATTCCCGGTCGAATATCAAGCATCCATATCTTGTGATGTCATCGCTGTATGCCGCTGCTTTTGCTGGCATGTATAGCGAAACAGCAATGAATGTGATCTTGCCTTCTGTCGGCGCTGATTTTCATGTTTCGACGGCTCTCACCCAGTGGCTCGTGGTGGGATACATGCTTATTATTGGCTTAGTTTTGCCATTTTCGTCGATTTTATTGAAACACTTCCGCGTCAAAACCCTCACTTTCGCTTCTTTAGGCGCGTTTGCTGTGGGTGCAATTATTAGTGCAGTTGCTCCAACTTTCGCAATTGTTTTGGCAGGACGTGCTATTCAGGGCATTGGCTTAGGCCTTGCTCTGCCTATGACTTTCTCCCTCCTCCTCGAAATTTTCCCTCCTCATAAGCTTGGCGCAGCTATGGGCATGACCACTTTGGTTATTATGATTGCTCCAGTTATTGGACCTGCACTCGCCGGTATTATTGCTGGAAGTCTTGGTTGGCGCTTTGTATTCTGGTCAATCGTACTGATTGCGCTTATTGGCTTTGTGTGCGCTGCTCGATTCTTGGTTAATGTTTATGAGCTCACCAAACCATCGGTTGACATTGTATCTATTGTTTTGTCTGTGCTTGGCTTTGGCGGTATTGTGCTTGGCGCTGGTATGGCAAGCGAGTTCGGATGGGGTTCTCTTACTGTTTTGTGCGCTCTGATTATTGGCGTTCTTGCTTTGGCATGGTACGTGCAGCGCCAGCTAACAGCAAAATCTTCAGTATTGAATTTACACGCTTTTGGCTACCGCGATTTTGCTTTGGGCGCTGTTTTGGTCATGATTAACTTTGGCATCATGCTGGTCACGATGTTCCTGTTACCTCAGTTCTTCCAAAATTCTGCTGCTTTAGCTGTATCTTTAGCAGGCGTAGTTATGCTTCCTGGTGGCGCAATTAACGCTATTGTGGGCACTTTCTCGGGTCGTTTTTACAATAAGATTGGCGCGCGCATGCCAGCAGTTATTGGTTTTGCGCTGAGCACGGTGGGCATTCTGCTACTTATTTCCCAGACCTTAACAGCTCATCCAAGCGTTGCGCTGATTATTGTGGATCATATTCTTATTATGATTGGCATTCCTTTGGCAATGACTCCTATGCAAACCTATGCTTTAAGCGCTTTACCTCGCGAGCTCAACCCTGACGGTTCTACAATTATGAACACTTTACAGCAGGTTGTGGGAGCTATTTTTACTGCGATTGCCACGTCTTTGCTTATGTCTGGTCAGGCTGCGTATACCGGCAATGACTCTGCTGCTCGCTTTAGCGAGGGTACGCGCTGGGGATTACTTATGGCATTAACACTGACAGTATGCGGCTTAGCAGGCGCTTTCTTCATTCGTTCTGCTCATAAAGAAACACAGAACAGCACTGCAGACAGCGAGGATTCTCATGCCACGCCTTTAATTCACTCTTTGATGAAAACAAATGTTTACACTATTGCGGAAACTGATACGGCTATGGATGCTATTCGCACGCTTACGCAGCACGGCATTTCGGGCGCTCCTGTTGTGAATGCTCAAGGTAGCGTGATTGGTTTTGTGTCTGATGGAGATATTTTGCGTTTGGTTGCCAATCAAGTGCCAGAATTTACTACCTTCTACAATGCAGTGATGGAAAATAATGCGGCAAACTTTACTGACCGCGTGCGCGAAAACATGACTCGTCCTGTGTCTGAATTCGCTCATAACAAGGTAATTTCTGTCGATGTAAATGATTCCATGGCTCATATTTGCGAGGTTATGGTATCGCAACATCTCAAAAAAGTTCCAGTTGTGGATTCGGCCCACAGTAATCGCATGGTTGGCATCTTAAACCGTTCTGATGTTTTAAGCTACGTCGTTGAGCACTTCTAAAAACAACGGAAAATAAAAAGTCCCGTCACCGCGCAAGCAGTGGCGAGACTTTTCCCTTTTTATCCCCTTTAGCTCAAATCGTTCTCAATAATCACCTTCAGGGTATGGTTTTCTTCAGCGTTCTTAAATACCTTATAGGCTTCATCAATCTCGGAAAGCTTAAAGTGATGCGTAATCAACTTAGTGGCATCAATCTTGCCGCTCTTCAAAACTTCAAGAAGCATATCTGTTGTATTAGCGTTCACTAAACCAGTATTCAAAGTAATATTCTTAATCCACAGATCTTGCAGGTTAAAATCAACTGGCTTTCCATGAACGCCTACGTTAGCAATATGTCCACCAACAGCCACAACGTTCTGGCAAATATCGAAAGTTGCAGGATATCCTACACACTCGAAAACAATATCTACGCCGCGACCGTCTGTAAGCTCCAAAACTTTATCGCGCACTTCTTCAGTTGTTGTAGACACAATAGTGTCCGTAGCTCCGAAGCCCTTAGAAGCTTCCAAACGGGACTCAGATAAATCAACCATAATAATGCGGCTCGGCGAGAAGAACTGAACAGTCAGCAGTGCTGCCAAACCAATCGGACCTGCACCCACGATGCAGACGGTATCGCCTGGCTTTACATGCGAAGGCAGAACGCCAATTTCGTAGGATGTTGGCAAAATATCGGAAAGCATAACCAAAGCTTCATCGTCAACAGATTCAGGTGCGTGATACAAGCTACCGTCAGCATGAGGAATATGGATATATTCAGCCTGAGTACCTTCAATCAAATGACCTAAAATCCAACCGCCATCTTCGCAGTGGCTTGGCAACTGGTGCTTGCAGTAGTAGCAGGTGTTGCACGCTGTTACGCAAGACACAATAACCTTGTCTCCCACCTTGAAATTACTCACAGCATCGCCAACTTCTTCCACAATACCAATTGCTTCGTGCCCCAATGTTGTGCCTGGCTTACAAGCTGGAACGTCTCCGCCCAAAATATGTAAATCAGTGCCACAAAATCGTGCTCTTAACCATGCGAACAACTGCGTCTGTTGGCTTGACTACATGTGGCTTTTCTTTCTCAGTTAATTCGAGAACGCCAGCGGATACGTAAGTTGCTGCTTTCATGAGGTTGCTCCTTTGCTACCTATCACATGCACGCCCACCGCGTGCACTTTCATTATTGTAACTCGATTTTTGTTTTATAGAAGTCGAAACGCACTGGACGCATTGTTTATTTGAACAAAGCGGGAGTGGGGGAATCGTAATAGTGGGAAATCGCAATATCAGTGGGCAGCAAAACCTGAGCAATGTCAAGATTGACGGCTAATTTTGAAGCATGCTTGATATTCAATTTATTCGCGAACACGCTGACATTGTTAAGGAATCTCAGCGTAAGCGCGGCGAATCTGTGGAACTGGTTGACGAAACTTTGCGCGCTGACCAGGAACGTCGCGATAGTTTGAAGGCTTTTGAAGACGCTCGTGCCCAGCAGAAAGCTATGGGCAAGAAAGTTGCTAGCGCTCCAAACGAGAAGAAAGCAGCTTTAATTGCCCAGACTAAGGAATTAGCTGCTCAGGTAGCTCAGTTCAAGGATGCCGCAGATAAGGCTACCGCAACGTATGCAGACTTAATGTGGAAGTTCTCCAACGTTGTGGAAGATGATGCTCCTGCTGGTGGCGAAGATGATTACGTTGTTGTGCAAGAGATTGGCACACCGCGTGATTTTAGCGCTGAAGGTTTTGAACCAAAGAACCACCTTGATTTGGGCGTGGGCGTTGCCGGCATTGATATGACGCGCGGCGCTAAGGTGTCCGGCTCTCGCTTCTACTTCCTGCGCGGAGCTATTGCCCGCATGGAGTTAGCTATGCTGACTATGGCAGTGGATCAGGCTGAGAATAACGGCTTCATTATGACCACTACTCCAACCTTGGTGCGCCCAGAGATTATGGCAGGCACAGGCTTTTTGAATGCGCATGCCGATGAAATTTATCGTTTGCGCGAACCTGACGATTCCTATTTGGTAGGTACATCTGAGGTTGCTTTGGCGGGTATGCACGCTGATGAGATTATTGACTTGTCAAATGGACCTTTGCGCTATGCAGGTTGGTCGAGCTGCTACCGTCGCGAAGCTGGCTCTGCCGGCAAGGATACGATGGGCATTATTCGCGTACACCAATTCAATAAAGTGGAAATGTTCACATACGTGAAGCAGGAAGATTCTCAAGCTGAGCATAAGCGATTGCTGGCTATGGAACAGGAAATGCTTGGAAAGGTGGAAGTGCCTTACCGCATTATTGACACTGCTGCTGGCGATTTGGGATCCTCCGCTGCCCGCAAGTTTGATTGCGAAGCTTGGGTGCCAACACAGGGGCGCTATCGTGAGCTTACTTCCACGTCGAATTGTACGGAATATCAGGCTCGACGACTCAATATTCGAGAGCGCGTGGATGAAGGCGGCACTCGCCCAGTGGCTACACTGAACGGAACTTTGGCTACAACACGTTGGCTGGTGGCTATTTTAGAGAATCATCAGAACGCTGACGGTTCTATTAACGTGCCAACTGCTATGCGCCCATATATGGGCGGCAAGGAAGTAATTGAGCCAACCAGTTGGGAAGCATAACCCACCGTTTTCTATATTTAATCTCATTTTTGAGGTTTGACTGTGCATTTATGAGACGCATAGTCAAACCTCAATTTGCATTCTGAAGCAAATGCGCCTATAGTACATTGAGTTGCTGTGATTCGGGAATGGACGTACGAGCCTCCTGCGTCACTTCGGACAGTTGGCCGAGCGGTCGAAGGCACTTGTCTTGAAAACAAGCGTACGAAAGTACCGGGGGTTCAAATCCCTCACTGTCCGCCATATTATGTGTCAAAACATCGTTT
>ERZ507022.185-NODE-185-length-27989-cov-18.8524_pt1 | contig 27989 bp, 23 predicted proteins | sample MGYA00513164_ERZ507022 | MGnify/ENA metagenome assembly ERZ507022 | reverse complement strand
AGAAAGGTTTTTTCTTAGAACCCATACGAGTCAAACGGATTTTTACTGCCATTTTGTAATATCTCTTTTCTTTAGTTTTTTATTATGGTGGAGGCATTAATCACCTCTCGACCTTATCTAGTATACCATAACATTTTTATGTGTCAAGAAAAAAACTTGACAGACTCAAATTTTCAACAAAAAAAGTTAGAGACAACCTCTAACTCACTTTTTACCTATTTTTTGCTTGTAGTCTTATGATTTTTTTCGTAAGCCACTTTTGCTTCAGCATATTCAGCTTCTAAGCCTTTAGCTGTCGCTTTTGAGACCTTCTCATAAGTATCACGGCTAGTCAGTTTACCATCTTCATTATAGGTAGAAACAACCAAGGTATCCTTATTAACAGTATACGACTTGGTTCGTTTTCCTTTGCGATAAAGTCTATAGTTATCTACATTATCCGAAATATAGTAATCCACTAAGTTCTTATCGGCATTTGGATAAAGTTCTGAGACCACCCGAGTCAACTCACGCTTAAATTCTGAGACTTCCTTGGTATAGGTAATAGACTTATTCCACTGATCAACAACTTGATACTCCTTCAGATAATCTGAAGCCGTAAAAGTAGGGTGGTCCTCCTTACCCTTAGTATAGAAGTAAGAATGTGTCTGTAGATTATTGGAATGGTCAACCTTAAGGAAAGAGACATAAATTTCATTATTGTTTTCATGCTCCTTAAGAGCATTGGTTAACTTGCCAGAATTTTCATCCAAGACTTTTGACGTTTTTAATTCCCAAGTCCCCTCAATGTTACCTGAAGCGTTACGCCAAAAGCCATAAACACCACCAATCAACAGCATCAAAACAACGGCAATAAGGCTAGAAATCAAGGCCCCTTTACCCCAACTTTTTGCCTTCTGTGATTTTTTGTCAATGTTCTGAACACTTTCTAGAAGACGAATCTGACTTTCCAATTTCTTTTCTAGTTTGATTACAGTCTGATCTTCTTTGGACTTGACTTTATCAGCAAGCTTTTCGGCCTTTTTCTTATCACGAGCAGCCTGACGAGCAATTTTCTTGGCCTCTTTTTCTTCTTTTCGGTTGGCTTTTTTCAAGTCCTCAGAACTGTCATGATATTGTGATTCATTGCTGAACACTGGAATATCCTGAATAGTTGCACTCGCAGCACTTGCTGAATGGCTTACTGAATCCAGACGTGTTGGCGCATAACTAGCCAACCGTTCTTTAGCTTCAGCGACACGTTGACGCTGTTCTTCTTCCTTTTGAAGAACCTCAGCTTCACGACCTGATTGAAGCGTCTTCACTTGGAGAGCACTTTCTTGGGATAGCGCTTTTCTCTTTTCTTGAGCCGCATTAGCTAGGGCCTCTTGTGCGCCGTTACGCTCTTTTTGAGACTGGGCTAGTGCTTTTGCGGTTGCAGTTTCTCCATCTAATGATTGATCAGGCGATGCTTGTCCTTGATCAGACGGTGCTTGATTAGTTACTTGGCTTGAGTCTGACTCCTCAGAGAGGATAAACTCTCCTCTTTCTAGAGCCTCTTTAAAATCAATAGGCCTCGGCTTTCGCCCATTGACAGCTTCAAAGTATTCTAACCATTCGTCTTTCAACATAATAAATCCCCCTAAATTAAAAAACACATGATTAACGTTACTATTTTAACATATTTCAAAACATAAAAATAGGGACTAACAAGAATTCTAAAAACTCTTATTAAATCCCCAATTAATCTTGTTTTGGTGTAACGGACAATAACTGCACAAAACGGTGCTGTGCTGACTCCGTTTCGAGTGACACATTGTCATATCTGAAGAGAATTTCTTCAATATTTGCTAAGCCTAAACCACGACCTGTTCCCTTGGTCGAAAATCCTCTTTGCTTCAAAGGAGCTATGTCAATAGAAGCTTCCTTAGTGGAATTTTCAACAGCAATTACAGACTGCCCCTCCATCTTAAAGATAGCAATAGACAACTTTGGTGTTTCTGACAGAACAGCTGCCTCAATCGCATTATCGCAGAGGATTGATGTAATAGTAATCAAGTCCAAGACACGCATATCTGTGAAGAAAACACCTTCTTCGACCTCAACATGACAATGAATTCCCTTATCAAACGCCTCAGCCAGTTTAGAAGATAACAGGCTCTTGAGTGGCATATTGGTTACATGTGTTAGTTTCGCCAAATCAAATTTTTGTTGCCTCAAATCTGATGCTGAATCTTTAAGGACAGTGTCATAAATCATCTTGATCTGGTCAATATCTCTCATCTGTATCGCCTCACTAAGCGAAATCAGAACATTGGTATAATCATGACGAAAACCACGTAGTGTTTCATAAAGGCTCTCAACTTGCTCAGAATACTTTTCTAAATCATCCAAGTGACGACGATTTTCTTTCCGACGCTGATTTTCAAAGTACTCATCTGCATACTTATTGACACTATATACAGCAAAAAGGATAGATGCAAAACCAACTAAGGTTACGATAGGACCAGCATAGTAGAGTGAAAAGAATTGCGAAGCTACAACCACAGCATAGTTAAAAATCACATAACTAATCAAGATAAAGTTAGTGAAAAACATAATTCGACTAAACTTACGGTCTCTCTCCAAGACCCTTAAAGATTTAAAGTCAATATTAAGGAGCTTGGAAAGAGCAACAAAGGTTGGAACAATTAGAAGGTCAAAGAAAATAAAATAAAGATAACTCTTGTTGAGAAAATCTGAAGTGATATTAAAGGCTGGCATCAAGAAATAAGAATAACCATTAAATATCAACAGATAAATGACTAAAGGGTAGAAGGCATAGAAGGCCAACATATTGGCCGTTCTTTCCTTGCCAAAGAAATAGGCATAGAAAAGAAGATAGAAAGGCGTCATAAAGGACAAGCCGACCCCGAAAGAGGAACCGAGTAATCCTCCTAGGAATTCTACTAAGAAAGCCAAGGGGAGAATCAGTCGGGGAACCCTAACCAAACTGGTCTGTTCGTAAATCCATTGTATGACGATAAAATGCAAAAGATACTCTAATGCAATTTGAAAATCAATCATCATATGATAGTTAGCCACCTCCTTCTAGTCATGATAGGTATATGATAAAAGCCACGCTACTATTTTATCACAATTCCCGTCAATAGATGAGATAAAACTGAATAATCATCTCGGTTTTCAGAAAATTTTTAATAACTATTAGAGAAGAAGGATAGGCTAGATACTTTAACGATTTTTCAATCGTTCCAAAAGTTCTTTTTTACGTGTTCGCGAAAGGAGGCAAGACTCATCGTCATCAAAGAAAACCATATTAGCGGTACGATCCACACTTGTCACATTGCTGACATTAACGACGAAAGAGCGGTGGGTTTGGAAGAATATATCATCCAGTTTTGCCACCTCTGCAATTTTCCCATAAAATTCAACCAAGTTTGTCTTGGTATGGGCAATCAACTTATGTGGAACAGGAGCTGTCTCAATATACAAAATGTCATTATAAGGAATACTGACATCATTTTTATCCGTTTTAACAGTGAGACTCTGTGTCTTCGTTTCTTGCTCAACCTGCGACTGGGCAAAATCCAAAAGCTCTACCAAAGCTCTCTTGAGATCCACATCTTCCATGGATTTATCCACAAAATCAAGGGCTTGAATCTTATAACGAAAAGTCAAAGGCATAAACTCCGAGTAGGCTGTTACAAAAGCAATTTGTGCCTTCAAGTCTTCTTTTCGAATCTCCAAACCAATATCTAGTCCCTGCTTGGTCTGATTTTTGAGGTCAATATCCAGAAGGTAAATCATGGATTTACCTGAACCTCTGTCAGCATCTAACAATTCCTGACCATTCTCAAAGAATGTGATGTCATTAACAACAGCCTTAGACTCCTCGACCGCTTCGTCCAATAAGCGACCAACACGGTGACGCTGTAAGGCATCATCTTCCAGGATGATAATAGAAAGCATCTTATTTCCCTCTTTCTTTCTAATGCACTTAGCATACCTACTTGTCATTTTATCATATTTAAGCGGATATTATTCTTTTTTTCTGTATAAAGTCTTTTTTTAACGACCAAGTTTTTATTTATATAACAATTGTTATATTGTTGTCACTTTATATTCATTTTCAGATGGTATTATTAGGACTGTTTTTGTTTTATATTAAAAAGGAGAAAGTTATGTTACGTTTTACTGAAAGACAAGGATTCCATTCAAGGACCTTGTTAACCCTTGCAACTGTTGGTATCATGAGTGTTTTTCTTTTGGGACATTCTCAGACAGCTTCTGCTGATCAGACTTATGTCTCAGATTCCACTCAGGCACTGACTTTTGCCGAACTTGAGACAAGTACAAATACTGGCACTCAAACACATGCTGCTATTGCTTCTGAAGCACCTGCTGCCGTCACCACAATCTCACACACCTCTGTGGATGACCAACATACACATGAAAATGATTTTAATCAATCTACCTCAACTACTCCAACTTTTGACGAATTAGCTCAAAATAGTCAAACAGCAAGTAGCACTGTTAATCGTCAGACCGGAGTCATAACCTATGAGACTAAAATTCCGACAAGTTCAGAAAGTCATTCTCAATCTCAAGAAAATAAAGCAACATCAAAGACCGAAACTGTCGCACAAGCGCAAACTTGGTCAAAAGATGGTGCTACATGGGTTTCAACGACAATTGACAATGGCAATGTTCATAAAATTTTGTCTACCTATTTTCCAAAACCATTAACAGACACGACAAAACCAGCGACTACTGGAACTTCTAAACCTAAAACATCAAGTTCTACGGCTAACCAACCCAAGAAACCAGCTACAGTTGCAAACAAGCCTTCAACAACTGCAACTATTCAGCCTAAGAAGCCTGTGACTACCGAAAATAAGCCCACAGCTTCAGGCCAAGCTACTAAACCAGTTGACCGAGTGGCGCAAGTATGGCAAAAGAACAACGTTCTTGTCAAAGAAAATTACAATACACCTCATTGGTCAAGTAATGAAGCAACCATCTTCATCAAAGCTAAAACTCCAGAGATAGTGACTGCTTACAAAGAAGCTATTACCTCTTGGAACAATACTGGAGCCTTTAACTTCCTACTTACCGACGATAAACTAAAAGCTAACATTATTGCTGATGAACGTTATGAAGAAAATGTAGCATCTCCTCTTGGAGTTACCTACTCTACTTATTATGTCCCAACCAAGCAATATAACAATGCTACCGTTTACCTGAATAGCTTCCATGTTAAAAACAACTACTACCAAAAAAATGGTGGTAAACTCCTTAACACTGCCCAACACGAACTGGGACATGCGATTGGACTTGACCATAATAGTGCAGTTGCCTCTGTAATGGAACCTAAGGGTGGAAAAACAAGTATCCAACCTGTTGATATTAACAATGTTAAGAAGCTCTATGGTAAGATTGTTTAAGGTATCAAATCATTACTATCATTTACAAGCAGAACCTGAGGGATCTGCTTTTTTAATAAAGTGAGATGACCATTCAAGACTATTAATTGACTGTTCATGATTTTTTCTTACACTTTTTAAAAATATGTAAATTTATATTCCATATTTCTGGTAAAATAGAAAATGTAAAGAGAGACCGGATGAGGCAAAAAGTTATTTTTATAAGTTTTTACTCACTATTCTCATAAACAGAATAAAATATAGTCTAGGAACCCTTCTTAACATTTATACCTATCTTCCCCAAACACTTTTCCCCCATTCCTAGATTTCCAGATCTCTCCTAATAAAGAACGTCTAGCAACAGCAGCTAGGCGTTTTTTAGTCTATTAAAGCACATAGTCGTTGGTATTAGCTCACTAGATTAGTAATCGTTCAAAATAATTCTCACAAAATTACCATTCAAGACCAGAAAATGACTGTTCATGATTTTTTCTTACATATTTTAAAAATATGTAAATTTTCTCTGATTTTTTTTGGTACAATAGATAATGTAAAGAGAGACCTAATGAGTTATAGATAAATGTTTTATCATTTAAAACTTATTGTTCTCATAAACATTTTCTAAATAGTCTAGGAACCCTTCTTAACATTTATACCTATCTTCCCCAAACACTTTTCCCCCATTCCTAGATTATCAGTTCTCTCACAATAAAAGCGTCTAGCCCCCCAGCTAGACTTTTTTTCTTTTCCAAACTTTTGCTATAATAGAACCATACCTATTGAAAGGAACTCACAAAATGACTATAGATCAGCAACTTCTTTGCTATAAACGTCTCCCAAACTGGACAGCCACTACTCTTCCAGAAATGGTGACTCAAAAACATAATACAAAGGTAGGAACATGGGCTAAACTGACCATCCTGTCTGGGGCTCTTCATTTTTACGAATTAGATGAAGAAGGACAGGTTACTGCGGAACATCTCTTCACACCTGAAACAGATATTCCTTTTGTAGAACCTCAGGCTTGGCACCGCATCGCTGCTGCTTCAGAGGATTTAGAATGCTATCTGTCTTTTTATTGCAAACCTGAGGACTACATGGCTAAAAAGTATGATACTAAGGCCCACTCTGAGGTTCTTGAGGCCGTGCAATCTGGCTATATCAAACCTGGTCGCACTCTAGACCTTGGTTGTGGTCATGGTCGTAACGCTCTTTATTTAGCGTCACTTGGACATGATGTCACTGCTGTTGACATTAATAATGAAGCTACCCAACGTATCCAGATGATCGCTGATGAGGAAAATTACAATGTTAGAGCTGGTTACTACGATATCAACCTTGCTGCTCTTCCAGAATCAGAAACCTTTGATTTTATTCTCTCAACAGTGGTCTTCATGTTCCTTGATCCTGACCAAATTCCGGCTATCATCAAGAATATGCAAGAGCGTACTGCCCTTGGTGGTTACAATTTAATTGTCTGTGCCATGAATACTGAGGAGCACCCTTGTACCATGCCTTTCCCATTTACCTTTGAAGAAGGCGAATTGAAAAACTACTATAGCGACTGGGAGCTTGTCAAATACAATGAAAATATTGGTCACCTTCACCGCTTAGATGAATATGGTAATCCAATTGCCCTTCAATTTGCGACTATGTTGGCTAAAAAGGTTAAATAACACACTACTTAGAAAAGTGAATATCAAAGAATGTAACTCTAACTAGGCAGGTGGTACTTAGAGTTTTCTCATCTTGCCTTTCTTCACACTAAAAAACTAGGTTTCCAATTGGAAATCTAGTTTTTAGTTGCTGACAATATCGGCGTATGCTGATTTGAGATTTTCATTTCCTGTTTCTTTGACGTAGTAAATGCTACCATTAGTAGTTGATGAATAAAGAACAACTGGTGTTCCATCTCTTTTTATGGAGAAGAAATAACGGTGAACGGTCGTACCCTGCCAACGCTCATATACTGAAACAATAGTGTACTCAGAACTGCTATTCCCATTTGCAGCATAGGTTGCGTCCACAACCTGATCACGGTCTGACCCCCAATGGATAGGAATAGTGGAGGCTTCTTTGGTAATTTCCTGATAACCAGGTTGATTCATCTGGTTACCCCAAGAAACCATTAAATTAGCAAGACGACTTCCTTTATCATTGGTCCAACGTGGATTTTCACTCGCCGAAGCACTAGAATTGACACTTGATATTCCCGTTGATGCGAAAAGCGTGCTAGCCATTGTAGAAGGTCCCTCAGACTGTTGATGTGTTGTCCCTGAAATCAGACTAATTCCTATGGCAACGACAATTGCTAATAGAGAGCCCAGAAGAATATAGATATAATTGTAATTTTTCGAGACTTCAATAAGTCCAGACTGATAAGCCAGTTGTAGTTCATCAGGTTTTGGCTTACGTCCCTGAACTTGCTCAAAACGACTTATCCATTCTGCTTCTGACAGCTTTCGCATGATTTCCCTCTTCTCTTTATCATTTCACCTTTCATCCTATCATAGAATGCCTTTGATGACAATAGCGTTAAGGATATGAAACTTGCTGTTAACAAGACGATTAAAGACTTAGAAGAGTGAACAGATTCAGACAAAAGAGGCAAATCAAGACACCCATGACAAGCAAGAGACTAATCTTATAACCCAGAGGATTCCTAGGATTTAAACTAGTCCCAAGGCCAATCCTACGGAGGACAAATAAGGGTTCTGAAGGAGACTGATTAAGGTTGTAGCCTAAGAGGTACTTTAAATAAAGCAGGAAGAAGAAACTCATCCCCGGAAAAATAACAAGAGGAAGCACTAGCCCCTGTGACCACCAAATCATGATTGTAAGAAAGACTTGTATCAACAAGAGCACCCAAAACAAGTAATAAATGTACGATTGCTTTTTCATTAATATGTACCTCTCAATCTAAGATTAGTATACTCCTCCTAGCTTCCCTTATCAAACCCATAACTCGCCTGACACCTTATTTTCTGCTACAATAGAAAGGAAAGATTCAAAAAAGGAAACTGTACACATGAAATTAATTTCTTGGAATATTGATTCCCTAAATGCCGCCCTTACTAGTGATTCTGCACGCGCTCAATTATCACGCGCTGTTATCGACACCTTGGTCGCTGAAAATGCAGACATCATTGCTATTCAAGAGACAAAACTGTCTGCCAAAGGTCCGACTAAAAAGCATTTGCAAATCTTGGAAGACTACTTCCCTGACTATGACAATACTTGGCGTTCATCTGTTGAACCTGCCCGTAAAGGTTATGCTGGAACCATGTTCTTGTATAAAAAAGAATTGAATCCAGTCATTACCTATCCTGAAATCGGAGCACCTTCAACCATGGACTGTGAAGGGCGTATCATCACTCTCGAATTTGACAATTTCTTTGTGACACAGGTCTACACACCAAATGCTGGTGATGGCCTCAAACGTCTACTTGAACGTCAAATATGGGATGAAAAATATGCGGATTACCTAGCTGAATTGGACGCTCAGAAACCCGTTCTTGCGACTGGTGACTATAATGTTGCCCACAAGGAAATCGACTTGGCTAACCCTTCAAGTAATCGTCGTTCACCTGGTTTTACAGATGAAGAACGTGCTGGCTTCACCAACCTCCTTGCCAAAGGTTTCACAGATACCTACCGTCATCTCAATGGCGATGTTACAGGTGCCTACACATGGTGGGCCCAACGTAGCAAAACATCTAAAATCAATAATACAGGCTGGAGAATTGACTACTGGTTGACTTCAAATCGTATTGCCGATAAGGTCACAAAATCAGACATGATTGACTCTGGTGATCGCCAAGACCACACACCTATTGTCTTGGAGATTGACTTATAAAACAACTCTAGACCTAAATCCCTAAAAAGAGTAGAACTACTACTCTTTTACTATGCCCAATTAAGGAGAACTAATGAAAACTAAACTGAATACCACTCAAAAACTCGTTCTGTCAGCTATTATCATGGCTCTTTACATCGCTATTCTCTTTGTGTCACAAGCCATTTCCTTTGGTGCTGTCCAAATGCGTCTGGCCACTGCTCTATATGGATTAACCTATATTTTCCCATTTTTGGTTGTTCCCCTCAGTCTCGCAAATGCTATTGCTAACTCTTTTGGTGGTCTAGGATTGATTGATGTTGTCGGTGGATTCTGTGCCAGCTTTCTGGCAACTGGTAGCATCTATCTCATCCGTAAAGCTAAGCTGTCTAGCTGGTTTATCATTCTCCCAATCCTACTCGTTCCATCCTTAGTAGTACCTATCTGGCTTAGTGCCTTACTTAAACTTCCTTATCTTGCTCTCGTTTTCAATCTCCTCCTAGGACAATTAGTACCGTCAATCTTGGGAGCTGTCCTTGTAAGAGAGTTATCCAAACGTGGATACAAAGACTAACAAAAATATCTCTGCACATTGCAGAGATATTTTTGTTTAGTAATGATATGCTCTTTCGTAAGCTTCTTTTGGTGTGAGTTTGTCGCCAAAGATAAGTAAACGGTAGTCAACATTAGTCGGGTCTTTTTGATAGTCATCAACCCAATCTTGGTCCATTTCGAGATAAAGATTATAGGTTCCCAACTTAGTTGTAACAGTCCCTACCTCATAAAAATTTTTGTAACGCTTTTGGTTATCCGATTTTTTCAATTTTTCATACTTATAATAGGTTCTGCCAAAGTCCATGAATTGGAATTCTTTTTTAGCCTTTCCAGAACCCGTTGTTACCTTAATTGTCCCCTTGTTATTGGCTAGGTGTAAATCATAGATATAGTCGCCATGATTATTTTCATAGAAAAAACCTGAGGTTTTACTCTCATTAGCAGATAAAATCACAGTATTTACAAACTTAGCAGCCTGCCAAGACAGAGGCACACCTTCATACTCACCATCATCCTGCAATCCTAGAAGTGACCAATAATAGCCAACATAAAAGGTATTGGACTTATTACGATCTGTCACCAATTCACCCACCATCTTAAGATTTTCAGCACCAAGTCGGTAAGGGTTAGAGAGATATCCAAAGACTGGGAAGAAATAAATGACAACCGTAAAGGTTAAGAGGGTCTTCATATTAATCTTATTGATTGCCCAGAAGAAATAAGCAGCTGAGAACAAGAGAGCGTAAGCAGCACCGTAGCTAAACTTATGAGCGTGAGCAATCAAGAGCAGAATGAAGAAAATAGGTTGGATAGGACGAATCTTGTGGTAGATGATAGAGAAAACATCCTCCTTGTCTTCCTCTGATTTGAAAATCAAAGACAAGACAATAGTCAAGAGAACAAAGAAAGCACCAAAACCGAAACCAACATCATTTGGACGGAAGAAGTAAGCCAAGATGGACATGTCCATTACCAATAGCCAAACAGAAGCGAATTTGATCATGTTACTACCAAATTTTTCAGCTGTTTGACTAGGAGCCTTCAGAGGTACCTCAAAAGCCCTTGCAAGAGCTCTCTCTTTGGCCAAACGTTCAGCTTCTATTGCTGCCTTCATTTCCCTCGTACGGCGCTCCTTCTGAAAATAATGCGCAATCTTAGTCGGTTCGTCCTGCCGTGACTTAGTGATACTTATAAAAAGCAAATATTGCATGGCAAAGATAAGGGCTGTGTTCCCACCATATTCCAAGAAAGAACCATTCCAAATACTAGAGACAACCGCAAAGACAATATAGCCTCCAATCGACACTAAAATAGTGAGAAGCAGGTGAATCCAACGAAAACGGTAGGTGTACTTATCCGTTATATCCCGTCCAAGAAAACTGTCACGTGGGTAAAGATACCAAATAATGAAAATAAGCTCGATAGCCTGAACGGCTGTTAGAAAACCAACATAATTGAAACCAAAAATAGCCGCAACAACATTGATGAGATAGGAAATAATGGCCAAAACTCGCAGGCTGGTGCGCTTAGACAATAGTCCGATGCTCATCAGGGTAATGGTTGAAAAGGCAGAAAATCCAGCGCCCATCTTATCATCAAAGATAAACACATTGACAAAGGCAAAAATCAAAATCCCCAAGAGAGTCATAACCTGTCTTTGCATTTCTTTTTTCTTTTCTTTCATACTTTCCCTCCTTATGAAAATGATAACGTTTCCACAAATCTATTTTAACATAAATAGAACCTCCTTGTCCGAAACAAAAAGGCATTCAGTCGCCTGAAAACCTTTTTCACTTGTTATCTATTGTTTCAATCTTTAGAAAAACGAAATCTCCATCAAAACGTTGGATATACTTTTGGAAACCCAATAAACTAAAGGTTTCAATCTCATAGCGAGCCTTGTCAACACCGTCATTAATCGTCTCTTCAAGAAGATTTAGTTTGGGAATATCAGACTCCAAGACATCACGGTAGAGACCCGTATATTCAAAAGTAATGCGAACCCATTCATTTCCCGAAAGCATTGAGAAAGCCTGATAGCGCACTTGCTCGTCTGTAATCAAACGATCCTCTTGCTCTGGACTGAGCGTGAAGGCAACCTTATTTTCAGATTTATGAATGGTCTGGAAACGATCAACACGGAAATAACGGATTTCAGAGAACTGATAATCACAGGTAAAGTTATCATCCAATTTATAGGAAATACAGTAAAAATAGTGGTTGTCGAAGATAACAGAAATCGGAAAGACCTTATATTCCTCCACTTTTTCTCCAGGTTTACGATAACTGAAAGCCAAAGGCCGTTGGTCCACAATGGCATCAAAAATCGCTGAAATAGCTGGTAAGAGTGACTTATCTTGATTTTGATAAATCTTCAATTCTTGATAACTATCTAGCTCTAACTCAGTCAATTGTTTGATGCGTCTGCGTTCCTTGTCGTCTACAGCCCTCTCAACAAAGATGTTAATAATTTCTGATACCTCATCTTTTCGAAGGGCACGACTCTCCAAAAGAATTTTAGACAAGATAACTGCTTGATTATATTTCAGATTACCATATCCTTGCTCATATTGGGCATGGTAGGAACCATATTTCCTAGAATATTTTACTTTCATATTAGGACGTAGCTCTGACAAATTGTCCTTAAGTTCGCTAACATCCTCTTTAAGTGTACGCTCGCTAATGCCAAAGCGAGCCAGATAGTCCGTTTTTGAAATGTCATTTCCCTTTTCCAATTCGGACATAAAATACAAGAGACGTTTGGTTTTTGATGCTGTCATTATAAAATCCCCCTTTATAATTGAATCTCTTATTACTAAAAAAATTGCTGTCTAATGAATAATTATTTCATTATCATAAGTCCTTCACCAAGAGTAACGAGAAGCAGAATTATAACTCAGATAATAATCCTTCTTCTCCTCATTGTACTCAAAAGATAGTCTTAAAAATTTTGCTTTCTTAATAGAGCTATTCTGAACAGTATAATCAAGATCAACTGTCTTATGCATAGCTCCTGAAGAATGCACGCTTATGCGCCTCTGAGCGCTGTCTGCCTGAGGGTGTTCCCTCACTACCTCAGACAAGGGTGTTGCTGGCCCAAAAATTTCTTGGTCTTTAGTACGTAACCGATTAAGCTGTTCTTTTGTCCAGTCACTACTATAATTATCAACTACCGTGACGCCATCAGGTGGATAAGTCGCTGTTCCACCATCATAAACAAATTGACCTTCTTTATTTTTGACAAAAGTGAGATCAATATACTCTTTTTCATCTCCCCGGCCATATTCTACCTTTAAACCACTGGACTCCAGCTCGACATATTTGCCTTACCGTGGCGTTTAATAATTGAGCACAGTGTATCTTTCTTAGGCTTCAAAATCTCAAAGTCTTCTTCAGTCCAGTTATAAGCCGCAGACGCATCTTCGTAATCCTGAGGATTATCACTATCAGCTTTATTCTCCGACTGAGATGCCTACTGAATCACCCTGTATTTTTTCATGGTTTCTCGATAAATAGAACCGCCCAAAGTGGCAATGAATGTTAGTCCAATCAATGCAAGAACAATGGACGCCCAGAGAAACCTTCTCAGTTTTAGCCCTAGCCTGAGGATAATGATAGAAAGCACGAAGCAGGCAATAATCACAGCTAAATACAAGATTACTGGCTGATGCTTTCAAGATAAAATAGCTGATACCAAGCTTACGAGTAAAAGTATCATTGGAGAAACAAAAGTGAGAAAGACATACCGCTTTTCAGCTTTTTCCTCCTGAAAAGCAGACTCGAGCTCAGGTCCTTTATCACTAAAAGCCGACTCAAAAGAATTCTCACTCTTTATTATGTCATTATCATTGAAATGACTGTCCTTTTCCTTATTAAGCTTCTCACCCCTCCCCAAGATACACTCCAGAAAATTTTACTGGTTTTTACTATTGTAACAAATGAAAACGTTATTTTCTATAGAAATACTAAAAAAGCAACCTGAAGCAGGTTGCTTTAGAAGGTAGACAGACGATTTAAATGTGTCAAAAACTAAGAAGGCGACACATGATTGCAATAAATCCTTGCTTTACAATCGAAGTTAGCATAAACCGAAATTCTGTCTGTCATTTAATCATTTTCAATTTTTTCAGCTTCGCTACTGAATTTTTGTGCGATGGCTTCGAGAGCCAATTCATCGGTGTCAGGAAGCGTGATGGCATCGTCAGAGATTTCATCAATATTTGCATAGAATTCAATGTGATTCTTAAGATTTTGCAGATGAATAGGGGCGTCTCCACCATATTCTCCATCGAGATTAATCATCATACGATCTTCACCTAAGGGCTCGATATCTAGCGAACTGGTTTTGATATAAGCAACTCTCTTATCATAGATGTGTTTTCCACCTTGAAGAACCTGTCGAATAAGGTCAACCAGCTCAAAAAGGTTGGCTGTTTTAACCATGATTAGGGTAAATTTACCATCGTCCAGTTTAGCATCCGGAGCAATCGTTTCAAAACCACCGACCGAATTGGTCAGGGCAACGAAAATCATAGAAATGCCACCTTCAAAGACGCCCTCATCATGTGTAATGCGAACTGGAACCTTCTTAACTTGAGGCAAGAGCTCAGCTCCTTTAACCAGATAAGCCAAGTAACCAAGGACCGTCTTCAATCGACTAGGAACACTATAGGTTAATTCGGTAAAGGAACCTGCAGCCGCAATGTTGATGAAGTATTTATCATCATAGGCACGACCAATGTCCATCTGCAGGGTTTGTTTTTTGGCAATGACTTTGGCTGCTTCAACAGGATTCCCTCTTGGAATCTTCAAAGCACGCGCAAAGTCATTCGTTGTTCCTGTTGGAATCACTGCCATTTGTGGGCGCATTTTGAGCGGAGCAATCCCAGAAACCACTTCGTTAATCGTTCCATCACCACCGGCAGCAATGACCAAGTCAAAACCTGCTTTAGCGGCACGAGTGGCCTCATTTTTGGCTGAGTTTTCATCTGGTGTTGTTTGAAAAGCTGACGTTTCAAAACCAGCACCTTCCAAAATATCCAATACCTCAGCAACATTTTTCTTCATAATTTCTTGCCCAGATGTTGGATTATAAATTAAGCGGGCACGTTTTTGTTTCATATTGAACTCCTATAAATTCAGCAACCAAGCCTCATCCACTACATCAATGCCTAGGCTTTGTGCTTTTTCCAACTTACTTCCAGCATCACTACCGGCAACCACTAAATCTGTTTTCTTAGAGACAGATCCTGTCACCTTGGCACCTAAGGCCTCTAGTTTTGCTTTTGCTTCGCTACGTTTAAGATGTTCCAATTTACCTGTCAAAACGACCGTCTTTCCAGACAAAATGGCATTGTCTGCAACTTTTTGCCCAAGATAGGCCATATTAATGCCATAGGATTCTAGTTCTTTCAAAAGAACTTTAACCTCCTCCTTGACGAAATAACGTTGAATAGACCTGGCGATAACCTCCCCTAATCCATCGACAGCTGCAATGGCCTCAACATCAGCGCTTGCCAAATCCTTGATCGTTTCAAAAGCTTCCAGCAACTGCTTGCTTACTTTAGCACCGACATGACGAATGCCCAAGCCATAGAGTAATTTCTCAGCAGAGTTTTCTTTTGACGTTTGAATGGCAGCATAAAGTTTCTCGGCAGATTTTTCCTTGAAGCCTTCTAGCTGGAGGAAATCCTGGCTGTTCAATCCATAGATATCAGCCACATCCTTTACCAATTCAGCTTGAAAGAGCTTTTCAACCACTGAAGGTCCCATACCTGCGATGTTCATGGCATCACGGGAGGCGAAATGAATCAGGCCTTCTTTGATCTGAGCAGGACAAGAAGGATTGATACAACGTAGAGCAACTTCATCTTCAAAATGCAAGAGATCACTGCCACACGATGGACATTGCGTCGGCACTTGCATTGGTTCTTGTGTTGTACGCTTACTTTCTACTACACGGAGTACAGCAGGGATAATATCACCTGCCTTGTAGACAATAACAGTATCACCAATGCGAATATCTTTTTCAGCAATATAATCCACATTGTGAAGGGTGGCTCGGCTAACTGTGGTCCCTGCCAATTGTACCGGCGTCAAATTAGCCGTCGGCGTTACCACACCCGTTCGACCCACTTGCCAGTCCACAGAAAGAAGCTCGGCTTCCTTTTCCTCAGCCGGGAATTTATAAGCAATAGCCCAACGTGGTGCCTTAACTGTAAAGCCTAGTTCTTCTTGCATGGCCAAACTATTGACCTTAATGACAACACCATCAATGTCGTAGGCCAAGTGATCACGATCCTGACCGACAGCTTGAATAAAGTCCCAAATCTCATCCATCGATGAAGTGACAATACGACGTGGATTAACTGAAAATCCAAGTTCTGTCACCTCATTCAAGACATCATTTTGCGTCAAGCGTTCCGTCGGACTGGCTTCCTGATAAAGGAAAGTCGCCAAACGACGCTCAGCCACCACTTTAGTATCCAATTGACGAAGGGTCCCTGCAGCAGCGTTACGAGGATTGGCAAATTCTGCCTCACCATTTTCTTGGCGTTGGGTATTGATGCGTTCGAATTCAGCACGTGGCAAATAACATTCCCCACGCACAGTAATGTTAAGCGGTTGATCCAACTTCAGTGGAATATCTGAGATACGCTTGACATTTTCAGTGATATTTTCACCAACTGAACCATCACCACGTGTCGCACCGACTTGTAGAATACCATTCACATAGGTCAACGAGATAGAAAGACCATCGATTTTGAGTTCAGCCATATAATCAGCATTAGGAAATTCGTCCTTAACTCTCTTATCAAAGGTATCAAGTTCTTCTCGAGAAAAAGCATCCTGCAAACTATAAAGGGGATACTCATGTTGGTATTTCTCAAAACCATCAAGGACCAAACCTCCCACACGATGAGTCGGACTATCTGCTTGAACAAGCTCGGGGTGCTCAGTCTCTAAAGCTACAAGTTCACGATAGAGCTTATCATACTCGGCATCTGATACCGAGGGATTATCTTCAGTATAATACTCTTTTGCATACTGGTTAAGTTTGGCAACCAGCTCTTTCATTCGTTTTTCCATAGGAACATTTTATCATAAAAGCAACAAAAAACGCCTTTACAGACGTTAATTTAGGAAACAAAATCAATCACTTTGGCTAATTTTTTGATAAGAATGGCACCGACCAAGAGTGAGGCCAATTCTCCCATAGCTACAGAGAACCAAGTTGCCCAAAACGGAGCATGAGCCACCAAGGTCAACTCAGTAGCAATAGTCACCATGAAGAATGAAAAATAAAGGGCAAAATAGACCTGGGCCTTGTCAAAAAGACCTCCAAAAATATCTTGATTCTTAAAGCGGTCAAAGAAATGGACACCTGAGCCGACAAAAACCAAGGTTGAGAGACTACCAATGACCACATCAATCATGTTAAAACTAAAGAAGTTGGCAATCAAACATCCCAAGGTCACAGCAATGATATACTTGCGATTATAAAATCCCAAAAGATTAAACATTTCTGCAATTCGAAACTGGTATGGACCATACGAAATCAGATTAAAAGGTGGCACAATGGTCAAGACCACATAAAGTGCTGCCACAATAGCAATATGAGTTAAATCACGAATAGTTTGATTTTTCATTTTTTCCTCTACAATCTCTCTATTTTTTCTTTGACAAGAACTCATTCCCGCCAAAAGAGCCTGGACCTCGCCAAGCTCTCTTTAGCATCTAAGAATTGTCCTCGTCTTTTTTGTGTTTTGTGCTATCATTACCATCTCCTGAAAAACTATGAATAATGGTAAGCACATCTCCTCTTCGGCTGTGTAGTTCACCTTGTTTAAGTTCCTGATAGGTTGCGTTAAAAATAGCCCCCAGAATCAAAATCCTTGCTAAAAAGATAAACCAAAGCATGAAGACGAAGATCATAATTGACCCGAATAACTTGATATCAACCAATCGACTCAGCGTACGAATCACATAGGTCCCAAACAAATTGCTCAAATACCCAATCACCAAGGTTGTAAAAATAGTCCCCGGCATGATATAACGGATTTTTCGAATCTTCACATTTGGAAGAATGAAATAAAGTACCATGACTCCCAGAAATACCACTGCAACGCTCAAGGGCTGAATACTATTCAAAATCAGTTGAGTCAGATTAGACCCAATAGGATAGGTCTGATTGATGACTCGAAGGACCGACTGAACAATTGTCGATAGCATAAGCGCAAAGGTCAGCAAAAACAAGATAACCAAACTCAAGAGTCCACCGATAATATGACTGATAAAGACGTCTCGGTGTTCTGAGGCACCATATACCTTATTAATGGCTTTTTGAAGTGATGATAAGGACTTAATCATGGTCCAAAATCCTGTCAAAGAGGCCACTCCCAATAATTGTCCAGAAGGTGTGGAGAAGACATCCTTGACAACATTGGCTGCAGGAGCATAAAACTGCTTGGGAAGATGCTCACTCATAAAATTCAAGAGATCAGTGGTATCAATATTCAGATAGGGAAAGACATTGGCTGCAATGACAATGAGCGGAAAGACCGTCAAAATCAAATAATAAGCCACGGCAATGGTAGAAATATCGACCTCTGCACTACGATAATGTCTAAGGTAGACCTGCAAAGGTCGCCATTGAAGCCTATCTAAGAGACGGGCCATTATGCCTTGTCGTTTCATACTAATAAGTTCTTTCTTGGCCTTGAGAAGTCAAAATGACTGGACCATCTTTGGTAATCACAAATTGGTGTTCGTATTGGCAGGAAAGACCGCCATCAAGCGTTTTATGTGCCCAACCCGTTTTAAGGTCTGTATCAATTTCCCAAGTTCCTGTGTTAATCATTGGCTCGATGGTCAAGACCATTCCTTCTTTAAGGCGGAGACCACGTCCAGCTACCCCATAGTTAGGAACCATTGGTTCTTCGTGCATTGTTGGTCCAACACCATGTCCAACCAAATCACGAACAACCCCGTAACCACGACTTTCAGCATATTCTTGAATAGCTGCACCGATATCACCGATACGGTTACCAACTACCGCTTGTTCAATACCAAGGTACATAGCCTCACGAGTTACTTCCATAAGGTTTTTAACTTCATCAGAAGGTGTCCCAATCGCATAAGCCCAACATGAGTCAGCCAAACCACCAGTGTAAGATTCTGTGTATTTTTTAACTTGAGCAACATTGTCAAAGTTCAATTTTGATACATCAAGAATGGATTTGTCAAGAGGTTCTGACAAGACCATATCAACTTTCAAAAGGTCGCCATCTTTCAAAGTATAGTGACGTGGAAAGGCGTGTGCTACTTCATCATTAAGGGAACAACAAGTAGCATAAGGATAATCCATAACGCTTCCTTCAACTCCAATTTGAAGAGGAAGAACATTTTCTTCTTTACAGCGACGACGCACATACTCTTCTACTTCCCACATATCCACTCCTGGTTTCAAGAGGTCACGTAGACCAATGTGAATGCTAGCAAGAAAATCCCCTGCCCTATCCATTGCTTCAATTTCACGTGCTGATTTTAATGTAATCATTGTTTTCTCCGTTTTCTTTATATCTTTTATTTTTTATTCATTACTATGTTTTCTTAACCACAACAACTGATTTGCAGACGGTATGATTCCCATGAGTAACCATAAGGTCCAGATGGGCTCTACGTCTGGTCTCAGCAATAATACTCGGGGTAATCGTTACCTTATCATCAATCTGAGCCGCTTGAAGAAAGTAAAACATCATCTCTTCAATCACTAAGCCCTTCTGCGCCTGTTTTTCCATGATTCGATAAACTACTTCCTTAACCATCTCCGCAAGAACACCTTGGGTAAGGTTACCAGAATTATCAATCATGGTTGGTTCCACCTCAAAGTTAAAGGCATGCTTGTCTTGGTTCAGATTAGCTATCATTTGATCGCTAAAGGTGTGCAAATCGCCACGATTATTGTCTTGAAGTTCCTCTAAAACCTGTCGACGGGTAATCGTCCCTAGATAATGTTTTTCGTCATCCACAACAGGAATCATATCATAGTCTTCGAAGATCATCTTTTGAGCCACGGTCGCTAAACTAGTCTCGAGTCTGGTAACCGTAGGTTTTGTCATAATAGCTTTAAGCATGGTCGTTGGATGCTGGTTAGCCACATCACGCATGGTCACAATTCCAACAACCTGATTGTCATCAGACACAATCGGGAAACGAACGAGATTGGTCCGCTTAACCACATTCTGATAATCCCTAACAGTCATTTCAGGAGTCATGTAAGTGTAATCTTCTCGTCTTGTATAAACCTGAGCGACTGGCTTGATATCTGTTTTAATCCGTACATTTGACAGGGCCTGGTTAATCATCGTTGCCACAGTAAAGGTATCATAGGTTGTAACCATGACTGGAAATTGTCTCAAACGAGAAAGTTCCTTAACCCGCTCAGAAACTTGAAATCCCCCTGTTACTAGGATAGCATTATTATGCTCAAGGGCCAATAATTGAATATCTTCACGGTCCCCAACAATAAGCAAATCTCCCTTTGTTAAATAACGCGTGATATTTTCAATAGTCATGGCACCAATGTAAAACTTACTGAAAACACGGTCCAAACCTTCGTGACCAGAAATAACTTCAGACTCTGTAATCTCAGCAATCTCTGCAAAAGTTAACTTGTCAAGACGTACTTGAACTTTCTTTTCAATGCGAACAGTACCGCTACGAGGCCGAGTCTCTACCAATCCTCGATTTTCAGCCTCTTTAATGGCTCGGTAGGCTGTTCCATCAGACACCTGCAAGTGGTTAGAAATACTACGTACACTGACACGCTTACCGATAGGCAGAGCCTCTAAATAATCTAGAATTTCTTGATGTTTACTCACTATTCTCCTCCTTCTCAAAGCGGAGATAATCACGCATGGCACGGGTGTATCTATCGGCTCCCTTAAAGCGAGACACGAGTTTAAAACCAGACTTTTCTGCCACACGAATAGATGCTTTATTTTCCAAATGGGCTATAAGAATGATACGTTCCATTCCCATAGCTGATAAGGCTAAATCCGTTAGACAAGTGACTGCCTCCGTCATTAGACCTCGTTCCCAGAAAGAGACATTCAAAAAATAACCAAGTTCGGCAGTCCGTTTCTGGACATCTATCTTTTCAAAACGAATAACACCAATCATCTTACTCGACTCTTTATCCAAAATGGCCCAAACACCCAAAGGTTCTTTCATGAAATAATGGACCAAAAGGCAATCCGTCTCCAGCTGAGTTTTGGTTGATGGAAAGAAAAAGCGTAGGTTCTGTGGATTTGACACTATTTCGTGCAAATCAAATCGATCTGAAAAGATGAGTGGCCTAAAAGAAAGACGTTCTGACTCAAAGAAGGCAAAAGCTCCCAGACTAGTCCATATATCCATGAAAGTATTATAACACAGTTTTAAGAATGGAAAAAGGCTCAACCACAAGGGATTGAACCTTAGACTTAATCTTCGATCAAAGTAATATCTGCACCCAGATCAGAAAGTTTTTCGATGATATTTGAATACCCACGAAGGATATACTCAATATTCGTGATTTCGGTCTGACCATCCGCCATTAAACCTGCTGTAACAAGAGCTGCACCTGCACGCAAATCACTTGCCTTGACTGGGGCACCAGTAAATTGTGTCGGACCATTATAAACAATTTGACCACCAAGCACCTGAATATCTGCTCCCATACGAGCAAGTTCAGGAACGTGATTCACACGCTTTTCATAAATGGTATCAATGATTTTTCCTCGGCCTCCCGCTTTCAACAATAAGGGAGTCATGGGTTGTTGTAAATCAGTCGCAAAGCCTGGATAAGGTGATGTCTTAATATCCACTGGTTTTAAATCAAATTGTTCTTCGACAAAGATAGAATCCTCTTCAACTGTCATACGAACACCCATTGACTCAAGCTTAGCAATGAAACTCTCGAGATGCTCATAAAGAACATTTTTAATCTTAATTCCCTTACCAATTGCTGCTGCCATAGCAATGTATGAACCTGCTTCGATACGGTCTGGAATAACTTGGTGGCGAGTACCGTGCAAGCTATCAACGCCATCAATCGTGATAACCTCAGTACCAGCACCACGGACATGTGCTCCCATATTATTAAGCAAGGTAGCTACGTCAATAATCTCAGGTTCACGCGCTGCATTTTCAATAACAGTACGTCCTTGAGCCTTAGACGCAGCCAACATGGTATTAATGGTCGCTCCGACACTCACGGTGTCCATATAGATATGAGCTCCTCTAATACGTTGACCTTCCTCAGTGGCAATACGCATAGACTCAGCTTCATAGGAAATCGTAGCGCCCATAGCTTCAAAAGCCTTTAGGTGAAGGTCGATAGGACGTGGACCTAAATCACATCCTCCAGGAAGTCCCACTGTAGCTTGACCATAACGGCCAATCAAGCTGCCATAGAAATAATAAGAAGCACGGAGTCTACTAATCTTACCAAATGGCATCGGCATATCTTTAACGCCTCGAGGGTCAATTTCAAGCGTTTCGCCATCACGCTTAACCGAACCACCCATTAGCTCAATAATTTCAATTAGATTATCGACATCACTAATCGCTGGAACACCGTCCAAAGTCACTACCCCATCCGATAAAATGATGGCCGGGATTAAAGCAACAACCGAATTTTTAGCCCCAGATACTGTAACTTCTCCTTGAAGTTTCTTACCCCCATTGATAATAATTTTACGCATACTGTTCAATCTTTCTTATACTGGAATATTAGCCTTTTAATTCTACCATAGATTGAGGGGCATGACAAATTAAGAAGTTAAACAATTATCGGACAGTTTCACTTGATAGTTTGAACCATCCCTTAAACCGTATAGCACCATCCTGGTCTGTTCGTAAAACTCTAATGTTTCGGTCCTTAAAACGCTCTAGTGTTTCCTCATTAGGATGCTTATAGCGATTATGTTCGCCAGCTGAAATAAGAGCGATTGAGGGCTGTATCTGGTTCAAAAACATTTCAGACGAAGACCCTTTTGATCCGTGGTGTCCAGCCTTAAGAACACTTACTTTTAAATTAGGATAGCTATCTATCAACGCCTTCTCACCCTCTTTTTCCAAATCACCTGTAAAAAGAAAGCTAGTCCCTAATAATTTTCCATAGAGGACAATGGAGTCATTATTGCCACCATCACCGACTTTTTGAGGATACAGAACCTGTAAATGATTTCCCATTATGGGCCATTTATCACCAGCCTTTAGAGGACGGACTGGCCGCTTCAGTTCCTGAAGGCGTTTAACAAAACTAGTCTTAGTCAAGGCTCCCTGACTGACACAAATTTCCTTAATATTAAACCGCTTAACCACTTCCTCCAAATCGCCAATATGATCTGTGTCCGTATGAGTAAGAACCAAATGATCGATACTAGACACTCCTCTAGCCTGCAGGTAGGGAATCACGGTTTTCTCGGCATTGCTCGTCTGGTTACCCTTTTGCCACTTGTCCTTAGAGCCAAAAGTCACCTTACCACCTACATCAATCAGAACTGTCTCACCTTTTACACTTCTCAGAAAAATACTATCTCCCTGACCAACATCTACCACAGTTACCTCATTAGTCAAGGGATGTTTGACCCAAATCATCAAAAGACTAAAAGCGATTAAAAGACAAATCCTCATCTGAGGCTTTTTCCAAAAATCAAAGAGAAAAATTAAGACGGCTATCATCAAGCCGAACTGAAAGAGACTGGGTTTTCCTAAAACCAATGGCTGACCAAGCCAAGATTGTATCCAAATTAAAAGGGATTCCATCAATTCAAAAAGCGGATTGAGCTGAGTCAGGACAAGAAAGCTCGAGAGTGCAAAGAAAACCGCCAAGACCGGTAAGAGAAAGCTATCAAAAAGTATGGAGAATAGGGCCGTTAAGACTAAACTAAGGGGTTGAAAGGTCCCGTAATAGTAAGTTAGAAATGGCAAGATTCCTAGACTCAATACTAGACTCGTATAGATGGACTTCTTCAGAGAGGACAACTCCTCAAAATCAAATAAGCACAACAAGAAAGCGTAAGAACAACTTAATATACCTCCCACTGTTAAAAGAAAATGGGGTAAAAAGAGAAATAAAAGAAGTAAAGTCATTCCCATATTATCAAGCTTTTTAAAACCTAACTCAGCCAAAAGACTTTGTATTAAGGACCTTAGTACCGAAGCTGTCCATCCTGTCATTAGCCCATAAAAAAGTGAAAATGGCACTAAGAGGATAAAAAGATAGTCTTTAGGAAGACCAATACGTAAAAGACCATAGCGAAACCATCCTAGGAAAAAGCCCACCTGCATGCCTGAAAGTGCAAAAAGATGAATAATCCCCAAGCTAGTATAGAGCTGGCTCTGCTCGTCAAACTCTTTGTCCAAATACCCAAAGAGTAGGCCTGTCATATAGTGTCTCATCGGATTAGGAAAATGTGTCTGAATATGAACCAGGGCCTTCCTTCGCAGTTGATGAAAAAAGGTTAGTGGAGAAATGGATTTCAAGGGCGCCACACTGTCCAAGTGCTCAATCTTAGCAATACGATAAATACCCTGACTAGCTAGGTAAGACTGATAATTAAACCCTTGAAAATTACGCTGACCCGTTGCTGGTGATACCTTAATTTTCCCCCTTAAGACAGGTGTCCGACTAACCGTCTTAAAGTAATGTTGCTCCCTTTCTGACTTAAGTCGGTAAAAAATCTGATAGGTTTGCCCTTTTGCCTTACCAATGGCTGATAATTGCTCACCATTCACCGAGATTGTATCTGCAACCAATACTACCTGTTTGATTTCACTAGGAGCTTGTTTATCTTGTATAGCAGCTCTATGATGCAAGAATAGAAAGTAAGCTAGAAAGAAAGCACCTATAACACCAACAAACTTAAGAGATACTGTGTTCTTCCAATGATGCTTAAAGAAGCACAGCAATAGAAAGACAAAAGCCCCAATCGCATAGGGATTAGTGGCAAAAATTGTAAAATAAAGGGCGGCAATCAAAAGAGCCAAGGAAAAAAGATTGACTGGAGCCTTTTTAAGCCACATAAATCGATTCTCTGATTTTTTCTAAAGTTTTATCGCCGATTCCTGAGACATTTTTTAAATCATCTACAGATTGGAAGCCACCATGACTTTCACGATAGGCAATAATGTCTTCTGCTCGTTTGGCACCAATTCCTGAAATGGTTTGTAGCTGCTCTGAAGTCGCAGTATTGAGGTTAATCTTGCCATCTTTTTGACTCGTTTTTCCTCCCTTATCAGAGGCCGCCCCTGAGTCAGATTGGCCTACCACTGATACATTTTCGTCCTTGCTCGCCACATAAATGACTTCTTCATCTGACAAACTTGCGGCCAAATTGACACTCTTAGCGTCCGCATCCTCAGTCATTCCTCCAGCTGCCTTGATAGCATCCGTCACCCGAGAACTTGCATTTAGCGTATACACACCTGGCTTTGTCACCGCCCCCTTGACATCTACAGTTACTTGCTCATGTTGTGTATCTGTTGCCTCAGTCTTTGACTGAGCAGGTCTTTCAGAAAGAGCTTTTGAACTTTTCTGTGAAGACGAGGTTGATAGAGCAGAAATATCTGTGTAAGACGTTTCCGCCTCCATACTATTTCCAGCGCCACAAGTCAGCCACAGGAAGAGACAAAAAATGACCAAGAGTACACTGATGATCCCCACAAAAAGACGATTGTCTTTGACATAAGCTAGAATTTTTTTCTTCACGCTACTCTCCTTAATTGATATCTTTTCTTTTTATTCGTAAAAATCTAGAAAAAATATCAAAAGGACAAAAAACTCCATCAGATTGACATCTGATAGAGTCCTTTACTTATTTTTGCGTTTCTTTAGCACGATGTTTTTCAGGATTCCAAACAAAGCTAGCCACGTATGAGAAAGCCATTGTTAAAATCACCGCAAGGATAGCCACAAGGCCAAGTGGTACACGGTAGATATAGGTCAATGGGTTTGGTTTCTTACCTGTTTGATAGCTCAAAGCTTCTTCATCAAGGCGATCAAATTCAGACTGGATACGACGGGCAACCTCTTGAATATTCTCATCATTCAAACGCTTCAAATCCGAAATATCAATAGGATTTCCGTAGTTCATATCTACACGTTCACCCGTCAAGAGCCCCTTGAGTTCACGAGGCCCTTGATAAACAACTGGCATAATTTTAACCTTTGCCATTTTAGCGATAACCGCAACCCCACCCTTAACATCAGAAGAATGACGGCTACCACTTGGGAACATAATCAAACTACGCTTGCTCTTTTTAAGCATATTAACAGGGTACTTAATAGCCTCCTGACCAGGATTTTCACGGTCAATCGGGAAAGCCCCACACATACGAATCCACCAACCAAAGATGCGACTCTTGAAGAGCTCTTTCTTAGCCATAAAAATAAACTGCTTTGGGCGAGCTGAAAATGCCATATAAACAGGGTCCCACCAAGTCCTGTGAGGAGCCACCAAGATGTAATTCTCATCCTTGTTCAATAACTTGTCACGATTGTGATAATGGGCATTGCCATTAATAATCCAAAGAAGGAAGACAACAAGCCCACGTAAATAAGCGTAAAACACGTTTTTACCTCTTTTTCTACAATTTTTTATATTATACTAGAAAAACGCATTTTTTTCAGTAAAATACCAGTAAAAAAATTATGCAAAAATACATGAAAACATTATGGCACTTTCTCTAAGTTTGAGATATAATGTAATCATGAAAAGAAGTAATGATATTTTAGGGAATAATCAAAAGACACTTAATATATGTCTTATTATAGCTAACCTTGCTGTACTTATTGTTTTAGGTTTTGTCCTATTCCAGCACCAAAACTCTAAGGTTAATCGTATGGTTAAGACACCAAAAAACGAACAAGTGTCTAAGGGTTCAAGTAGCTCTTCAAAAAAAGCTAAAAAAGAGGATAAAACACAACTCAAAAAAGGAAGCAACCACAGCATTGAGGCGTCTGACTACGCCTATGATGTCACTGCCGTTAATAACACTATCCGAGGAAAGTCTCAAGATGTTAAGGGTAAGGTGGTCTTTTTAACCTTTGATGATGGGATTGATCCTACTTTGACACCACAAGTCATGGATATTCTGAAAGAGTATGGCGTTCACGCAACCTTCTTCCACATTGGTTATACCATTAGTCAAGAAAATGCGGACATCCTCAAACGCCAAATTACAGAAGGACACGCTATTGCTAACCATAGCCTTAGCCACAACTTTAACCTACTTTATCCTGGGCGCGTTCCAAATCAAAGTCAAATTGTTTCTGAGGTTAACCAAACCATGGCTAATTTCCAAGCTATCTTAGGCAAGGACTTCAAGACAAGAATTTTCCGTTATCCTGGTGGTCATATGTCATGGCAAGGTCTAGAAAGTACTGACCATGCTCTAGCCAAGGAAGATATCCAGTGGATTGACTGGAACATGCTCTGTGGAGATGCAGAACCACTCTCTGTTCGTCCAACCACATCTGAAAGCATGATGGCTTATATGGACGGTTCACAGAAATATTTCCCTGAAACTACTGTTAAAGTTGTACTAATGCACGATACAGCTGGTAAGGAGCTGACTGTTCAGACCCTTCCACAAATTATCGAATATTTCAAAAATCAAGGATATACCTTCGGTGTCCTAGAGTAATCACTCGCAACAGTTCCTTTGGGAGCTGTTTTTTGTTACAATTAAAACTATGACAAATCCAATTTTAAAAGATGGAGAACGCATTGACCAACTCTTCTCCACAGATGTAAAAATCATTCAAAATAAGGAGGTCTTCAGCTATTCTATCGACAGTGTCCTCCTCTCGCGATTCCCAAAAATTCCAAAGAAGGGATTAATCGTCGACCTCTGTTCGGGAAATGGTGCCGTTGGCCTCTTTGCCAGCACACGCACCGAGGCACCGATTACCTTGGTTGAATTGCAAGAACGTCTGGCTGATATGGCCAAGCGTTCCGTCACCCTCAACCAGCTAGAGAATCAGGTGACTGTTGTCAATGACGACCTGAAAAATTTGCTTGACCATGCGCCGCGATCTCAAGTAGACCTTATTCTTTGTAATCCTCCCTACTTTAAGGCGACAGAAACGTCTAAGAAGAATCTGTCAGAGCACTACCTCTTGGCCCGTCACGAAATCACGACTA
>ERZ507022.174-NODE-174-length-29709-cov-5.07264_pt1 | contig 29709 bp, 28 predicted proteins | sample MGYA00513164_ERZ507022 | MGnify/ENA metagenome assembly ERZ507022 | reverse complement strand
GACTAAGGAATCTGTTACTCAGTCATCGAAGTGCTTCAGTCAATCAAACGGTGTTCGTCATCGTGTCTGTAGCTCAGACACGATTCAGACACGATGACCCCCGGGAGCAGCGAAATCAGCGGCAATCAATGAATCCTGCGAATGTCACGAAAACGGCGTCATTGCAACGAAAAAGCAACCAACGAAGCTCACGAAAACCAGCGAAGCAACCCTCGAAACTAGCAAGGGGTTACTCAGTCAATCCCAATGCAGCCATCTGACTTGATGACTCAGTACGGCAAGACTGTCATGCAGGAAGCACACGGAAAGAACCTGCTACATAAGCTGCTACTGGAGGATCGGCTGAAGATTGATGAAATCAGATAGAATCGGTTTGTCAGGTAGGGGGAAAATGACTGCACTACGCATGTGCCGTTTCAATCAAAACGGTGAACCAGAGACTGGCGAATACATACAGCTTGACGACGGTACCGGCTTGTGCCGCATACCGGATATGAATGATGAAGGTGAGACATCCGTCGTCTCATACCCGGATGGAACCATGCCCGACGGTATTAGCGTTCTGGAGCTGTTGGATGTGCCAGCCTCCATTGAATACAATCCGAACGCGAAGCCGGGCGATACCGTACCGCCGGAGGCGCGCGAGAGCATGGCGAAGACAAACCTGATTCTTGAAGAGTACAAGGCAGGTGTGCTCGATGAACAGGAAGCAGGTGAAGCTCTCTTCAATCACATCTTCAACAAGGGTCATGACGATGGCAAGCCGCAACGCTAACAGATCTTCGGCACGAGGTTTCCGACACGCCGCTTGGTATCAACGTTTATCCTCTCCGAGACGTTAACATTTTGCTAACAATGACCGTCACGATTCGCCAATCTGATCGGTCTGAATCAAGAAGCAGTAAAACTGCAGAATGGCTTAATTCCAATGGTCTTGGGGTGAGCCAAGATTACTCGGCCTAGCCAAGAACCCCCGAATCCTAACAGGATGTCGCAGGTTCAAATCCTGTCAGCCCGACTCGAAAGCCCTACTCCCGCTTAGGATGTAGGGCTTCTTCTTTTTGCTCTGGGGGCGTTCGTTAACACAATGTCTTCATTCTAGCTTGTGGTGTTTTGTCATGCCTCGTTTTAGCTGAATTCAAGGGATTCCTTCTTAGAAAAATTGAGGAGGATCCCAAGATGAGGATTCATAGCTTTTGCAAATGCTCTCAACGAAGTAATTAAGGCTGCAAACCCTGCTCCAGCGGAAGATATTCAGTCTGGAATAACTGCACCAGGCGGCGCGAATACAGGTGATTGGACCTTGTAGGCGGACAAACTGTCTATGGAGTCAAAGTCTGTTCCCTACGGTTGGTACTTAATAAAGGAAGTGACACCTGGTCACATTGCAGCTCCTTCAGCAATGGCAGACCATGCTCCAGTGTCGCTTGTTCTTACGAGCCCAGTAACTGGCAATGTCGAAATTGATTTGAAGTATGTTTCGCCAGAATCTCACAAGAATATTGTGGAAGCAGATGGCTCCCAGCAGCGCAAGGCAGACGACTTTGCACAGAACACCACTATTAACTATCAATTCACCTACTATGTTCCGGCAGGCTGGGCGCGGCAGTACTCCACTCACGGTTTCTGGTTCCAGATGAACAATCAGCTGAGCAATGATCTCACTTTCGATAACGTAACAGGTATTAAGATTGGTGACGCTTTCGACAGCACAATGGGCGAGGTGGACTGGAATTTGGACGCTCCTGTATCGCAAACTCCTGCTACCGCAGGCAACCGCCTGAACTTCTCGGTGTGAGTGTAGATGAAGCCGAGAATTCTATCCAGCTCACCAATCGTGAGGATTACGGCCTAGTCGCCGATACTAATCTGAACAAGAATATTGAGATGAACGACTATTTACGACTAGATATTTTTTTGAATTTTTTGTCGCGCTCGCAGTATTTCGTTTTAAAAGGAGAGGGTTTACGTCGTACACTGTTGAAGAGTTAGAAGCGTTCGCGGACCGGTTGCAGGTGTGTATCGTTGAGGATACGTTGCCGGGTGCATTGTGTGGCTATTATGATGACACGCAGCGTGTTATTCATGTGGATAGTCGGTTGAGTTATCGGCAGCGTAGGTGTGTGTTAGTGCATGAGTTGTGGCATGCTGTGTTTCATCATGAGCCGAGCATACATGTGTATGCGTGTAAGGATGAGCTTCGTGTGCGTAGGCTTACGGCGCGATTGTTGATTAGTGTGGACGACTATAAGATGGCTGAGCTTATGTTTGATGGTGAGCCTTTTGCTATGGCGCAAGAGCTCGAGGTTACACAGCAGGTGCTTCAAGATTTTCAAAGCTTACTTAAAGAGCATTCCGACCTGTGTGAGGTTGAAATGCTCGGTTTACCGGTTGTGGTGGCGTGAATGGGTGTTTATCGGTTGAATTGTGGTGCGATGTACCCGATGTTTTGGCCTTGTTCGGTGAGCCCGTTTGCCCAAGTGTCGAGGTATTTAAACGGGATTCCTAGCTCGTGTTCGAGAGTGAACACGTCTACCTGATTGTTATTATCAGCGTACTGTTTTGTTATCATATTGTTGAGCAGGGTGTGGAGCTTGTGGGATGGGAGCTTGCCGGTGAGTAAGACTGCTGGAGCATTGTATGCGGGGGATGTGCAGGCTATGGCTGACGAGCTTGACGTGACTGTCCTGGTACTCCGCTTGTGGCGCACCGTGATTCGCATAAGTTTGCGGAAATGGGTGACTACTACGATTAATGTGGGGTGAGAGTGATAATGGATTTTAGTGACTTTATAGTTTTTGTGGATGAGTCGGGTGACTCTAGTCTTGATTCGATTTCTTCTCAATACCCTATTTTTGTGCTTGCTTTTTGTGTGATAGAGAAGAAGCATTATTACGAGTATGTTGTTCCTCGTGTTGAGAAGCTGAAGTTTGATACGTTTGGGACGGATATTCCTATACTTCATGAGCGTGAGATTAGGCAGCGTAGTGGCGTGTTTAATGTGCTCATGCGTCGAGAAGTGCGGGACAGGTTCTTTAGTGAGCTTAATGATATTATGATGAGTGCGCAGTATCGTGTTGTTGCTGCTGTTATTGATAAAACGAAGTATGTGAATCTACCGCGTCCTCGGAATGTGTATTCTTTGGCTGTTCAGTTTGGTATAGAACGTGTGTTTTATGAAATGCAGGATGCGGGTCAAAAAGGTAAGCGTGTGCCTATTGTGTTTGAGTCGCGTGGGAGGAAAGAGGATAAGCTGCTTCATAGTGAGTTTGACACGATCGTTAGTTCGTCAAATCTGAACGGTATCAATGAAATGTTTGATTTTTATTGTGCTGATAAGAAAGCTAATCTTGCCGGGTTGCAGTTTGCTGATCTTATTGCTCGACCTATAGGTAATAAGTATTTACATAAGGATTCTCATGATAGGTCGTATGAGATTCTTCGTAGTAAGTTGCGTCGTGATGGTTTTGGTAGAGCTGAGGGGTATGGTATTAAGATTTATCCATAAAAATGAAGCGGTAGACTCGTGTGTGAATCTACCGCCGACCGGGCACTCCCAGTCCATTTGTATTTACATATTCTATGTACGCTTGATGCTCTTGTCAATTTAAGTGTTTTCTATGTGAGAAAGTGGGCAGACATTACGATTAGTTTTGATGTTGAACGCTTAGAATTGCTCATGTTTGAGGGTGAGCCTTTTGCTGTGGCGCAAGAGCTAGAAGTCACCGAGCTAGTCCTGTCTGGCTTCCAGGAGCTTATTGCTGACGAGCTGGCTGACACTCATCATCTAAGTGATTTACTGACCGCGAGCGCGTGGGTGGTTGTGGTGTGGTTTAGTCGAATAGGCTCATTTGTTGTTCTCTGTGTTTGTGTGCGAGTACTTCTTCGATTGCTATGAATTTCTTTGTGAGTACGCCGTCATCGTTGAAGCTTCTTTCTATGCGCATGGCGTTTTGCTCTCTTTTGTTTAGTGTAGTTGTTGCTTCATGATTTCGAAGACTTGCATGTTTTGCGTCGCGTCATCAAGTGCTCGATGGTTTTCTGTGTCTGCGATGTTGAAGTTTTTGATGAGATCGAGTAGTCGGTGTTTTGGCCAGTCTGGATACATGGCTTGAGAGATAGGGAGCGTGTCTATTAGCGCGTTTTCGAAGAGCCCTTGCTGTGTTTTGAGGAATGCTTGACTGATGAATTTTGAGTCGAATTTTATGATGTTGTGACCGATGATTGTGTCAGTGCCGAGGAATTTCTTAAATTCTGGCATTACCTCATTGAGCGTTGGCGCTGTTAGCAGCATTTCATCTGTTATGCCGGTGAGCTCAACAATCTTTGGTGAGAGGAGTGTGTTTGAGTGGATGAGTGTGCTAAATGAGTCAACGATCTTATTATTGCGGACACGTACTGCTCCCACTTCGATGATTTCGTCTTCCGTAGGGCTGAATCCTGTTGTCTCGATGTCGAGAACGGTGTAGTTCTTGAGGGCTTTAATGGTTTTGATGTTCTGCTTGGTTTCGTCTTTCGGTTTTCCGAAGCGTGCTTCTGGGTCTGTTTTCTTTGCTAAACGGTAGAACCAGTACGCGAGTGCTGCACAAATGATAAGTGTAAAAATTCCCGCGCCGATTCCTTTGTTCCACGTATCGGGCATGAATGGACCGAATACCGTAGTAAGCCCAAACAGTCCACACAGAATGTAGTAAACATCTCGCTTTTTCATCTTGTCTTTCTTTTCTCTCCATCGGTGAAAGCTCTACCGTTGAGCATAGTCCGTGGAAAGGAAGAAAGAACAAAAAACAAAGACCGCCGTAGCGGTCAATGGAGTACTTTTCTGCAGCTTGGTAGATAGGTGAGTGGTTTGCGAGCGCGGTTGGTGATTTTAGTTTGTTGTTAGTGGTGTTGAGTTTTCTCTGAGTTCTTGTGCGAGTTCTTGTCGTGTTTTATTGCGTTGTATGAGGTCTTGTATCCATTTGTAGAGTTTGTTGTGTGTGATGGTTTTGGAGTCGTTGAATTCTATGTTGATTTCGTTGATGTAGAGGAGGACGAGTGTGGTCATGACTGTCGTCCTTTTGTTTGCGTCTGCGAATGGGTGGTCTAGGGCGAGGTGGTAGGCGAAGTCTGATACTTGGTCGTAGATGTCGTTGTAGTTGTGTGTTTCGTTGAATGGTAGACCGTATTTGGAGACGAAGCATGCGTATGCTGCGGAGTTTATTTTTGCTCTGCTTTCGGGGCGGACTGCATTGAGTCCTTGCTCTTTTATGAGGAAGTCATGTATTTTCATGATGTCTTCTACGAGAGCGTTGAGTTGTTCCTCGTTGTAGTCAATGCAGTCCGTGTTCACGCGTCACCTAGGAGTTTGAATGTGTTACGGTACTTGTCGTAGACGTCTTCCATTCCTTGGGCGAGTGTTCCTACTTTTTTAGGTAGTGAGGTAATGTCGTCGGATTTTAGGATGTCTTGTGCTGTTATTGTCTTGTTTCGTGTTCCGTCGTATACGTTGCTCCATGCGCTGTTTTGGCGGTGGGAGTATGTTACGAGGTCGAATGCGGACAAGAACCCGTATTGCTTGATGACGGAGTCTACGATTTCGTTCGTGTAGTCGTCTGTCTTCTTGAGTGAGGACTGTACGAGTATGGGCATGCTTCCGTAACGGCTGAAGGCATGGTAAACCTCTGGCTCTACTGGACCGTATGACCATGCTTGAATTTCAGAGTCAAAAAGCACTTTTCCTGTCTTTTTAAGGCTTTCTACTTGGGCAAAGTAGACGAGCTTATTTAAGGAGAGGTTAGTGAAAAGATGTTGAGGGTAGCGTATGATGAACGCGTTTGCAACATTGAGTGCTGTATTAGCCATTGCAACCTCCATTAACTTTCCGGGTAAAATGAAAATGATACGCGTATTGTGCCAATACTGCAAGTTGTATACACAATATTACATGCGGGAGTGAAAAAGCCATATACGCTCCTCTTCTGTCTTTCCTCTTATTGTGTGACAGCTTGGCGTGCTTGGTCGGCTAGTTGTGCGAGCGCGGCTGGTGTCCAGTGTGTGTAGCCTGCGGTTGTTGTGATTTTTGCGTGGCCCATCATGCTGATTCGTGCGTCTTCGCTTGCTCCGATTTGTGCGAGTTGGGTGCTGAAGAAGTGGCGTGCTGCTCGCATTGTTGTGTAGGGCAGTCCTGCAGCCTGGAGTGTTTGTTGCCAGCGGCGTCTTTCTTTTTGGCTGTTGAGTGGTTGTCCGTTGAGTGTGAATATGAGTTGGTTTTGTGGGGTGTGGTTTTGTTGGATTTGTTGGTTGAGTCCTATCCATAGTTGTGTGCTGATCGGAATAAAGCGTTTACCCTGTTTTGTCTTCGGTGGCAGGAGGTAGTAGTTGCCTGTGATGTGGGTGGCTTGGAGCCAGTTGGGGATTGTGGTGTTTTTTTCGAGGTGTTGGAGTTGGTGGCGTACTTCTATGCCGTGCACGCCGTCTCTGGTGATGAGTTCGCTTGGTGTGAGTCCGAACCGTTCGGCTTGACGCATTCCTGTTTCGAAGGCGAGATGCCACATGAGGTTCCACATGTCTTTTTCTTCTTGGTTTGCTCTTGCGAGCGCGGTGTTTGGTTTGAATGTTGCGGTTTGGAGTGTGGTGAGGGCTTGTGCTGGTTGTCCTGGTTGGAGGATGGTGGTTTCTTTGATGATGTAGCGTGGTGGTCGCATTTGGAGTGCTGGGTTGGTGGGGATGAGTTTTTCTTGGACGGCTTGGGTGAGGATTTGGCGTATGCGGATGTAGTAGTTGTGGATTGTTTTGCTGCTGCGGTTTACGCTGAGGGTGTTGAGAGCGTATTCGATGTGGTTTGGTGTGATTTGGTTGAGGGGGAGTTGTCCTAGTTGGTTGTTGAGTTGATTGATTTCTGACTGGTATGCGGTGAGGACGCGTGGTTTGATGTGTGCGCGTATGCTGTTGATCCAACGCTGTGTGTATTGACTGAGGGTTGGTATGGTTTCGTAACCTAGGGTGCCTTCGGCTTGGAGTTTTTCTATTTTTTTGTTGAGTTTTTCGCGAGCTTGGGCTTTGGTTGGTGCGATTGCGGTTACGAAGCGGCGTTTGCCTGTTTGTGGGTTTGTTCCGATGAGACGGCGTAAATGCCATTTGCCTTTGTCGTCTTGCCAGAGGGTGCCGGTTCCGTTTTCGCGTCGTGGTGTATATTTCGTTGTCATTTGTGTGGACCTTTTCTTGCTGTCTGCCCTGTTTTTTCAGGGGCTGGTAGCGCAAGTGTAGGTGTATATTTTGGTGTATATTTAACGGCGGAAATAGGGGTAAAAAGGCGGAAAACTTGCAAGAATGAGCACAGTCTACGACGGTCGTAAAATGTTTGGAATGCCTTGAAAATATTGGGCTGAGAAGGGGAGCGGATGACGGGAATCGAACCCGCGTAATCAGTTTGGAAGACTGAGGCTCTACCATTGAGCTACATCCGCAGACAATCCACTACTATAAGCAAAAACTGCACAGAATGCAAACTTCTTAAATGCTGGAGTGTTGCTATGCTGGAAATCATGCAGCATGTTTTTATTATTGGTAGTCGTGGACTGCCTGCACAGTATGGTGGTTTCGAAACTTTTGTGGAAAATCTTGTTCTTCATCGTAAGAATAATGAGATTGTTTACCACGTCGCATGCTTAAGCAACACCGCCCACCACACGCACACCGATTTCCACGGCGCCGATTGTTTCACAATCAATCCGCCCAAAATCGGACCTGCCCGCGTCATCGCCTACGACACCTTCGCCCTGGAATACGCGCTCAGTCTAGTCGATAAAAACGCAATTGCGCATCCCGTATTCATCATTCTTGGTAATACTATCGGGCCTCTCGTCAAGCGGTATGCCACGAAAATCCATAAACGTGGTGGTCTGCTTTTCGTCAACCCTGATGGTCTGGAATTCAAAAGAGCAAAATGGCCAAAACCTGTGCAGAGCTATCTGAAATACGCGGAAAAATGCATGGCGCGTCATGCTGATGTTATTGTTAGCGATAATCAAGGCATCCAAGACTATATGAAACGCAACTATCCTGGCGTAAACAGCACATTTATTGCGTACGGCACAGAAACCCAACAGACGCATTTAACCGCGCATAGTGAGGATGTTCGCGCGTGGTTCAGCGAGCATAATCTGAATGCACAGGAATATTATCTGGTTGTTGGTCGTTTTGTTCCGGAAAATAATTACGAAGCCATCATCAGCGAATACATGCAGTCAACGACCAAAAAACCGCTCGTTATTATCTGTAATCATGAGGGGAACGCGTATTTCGAGACGCTTAAGCAGCGCACTCAATTCACTACGGATCCGCGCATTAAATTTGTCGGTACGGTCTACAACAAAGAGCTGCTCACGTACATCCGCCAAAATGCTTTTGCATATATTCACGGTCATTCGGTTGGAGGAACTAATCCGGGGCTGCTTGAAGCCTTAAGCTACACCGACTTAAATCTCATCTTAAATGTGAGTTTTAATCATTCGGTTGCGAAAAATTCAGTGCTGTACTGGAAAATTGACGGTATGGATGACGCAGACAAAACCGCTGATCAATCCCTCCACCTACATGCTGTGATTAATCATGCGGAAACGATGCCTGCAGATGAGCGCGCAACCTTTGGCGTTCAGGCTCGGCAGATTATTGCGAACGAGTACACGTGGGATAAAATTGTCAGCCAATATGAGCAGCTTTTTATAACAGGGCAGGCGAGCGCTGCTATGAGCGCTACGGCATTTGCGCAGACTGAGGCGAGCGCTGCTATGGGCGCTACGCCATTCACGCAAACTGATAGAGACAGCGACACGAAGATTGACGAGCGTAAGATTGACACGAAGATCGAGTAGAGAGGTAGCAGGAAGGCGCTGATACAGATACCGAACCCACGCTAAGGAACACTAACCACCCCACACAGGAAACACACAGTGAAAGTCAATATTCTTCTATCCACATATAACGGCGAAAAATATGTGCGTGAGCAAGTCGAAAGTATTCAAAAACAAAGTTTTACCGACTGGAATCTTCTCATTCGCGATGACGGTTCTAGCGATAATACAGCCGAAATTATTCGCTCTCTCGCTACCCAAGACGAACGTATCCGTTTTATCAACGACGGTAACGTTACCAATGTGGGTGTTATCCGTTCCTTCTTCGAACTGCTCACATACGAAAAAGCGGACTATTATCTCTTCTGCGATCAAGATGATTATTGGTTGGAAGATAAAGTGCACGCTCAAGTGGAGGAGGCTCGCCAACATCCGCAGCATATTCCTCATATGAACTATATGGATCCTGTGGTTGTGGATGCGAACTTAAAAACGCTCAACCCCAGCATGATCCGCTCTCAATCCGGACATGCTAATACTGAGCTTGTTCAAGAACTCACCGAAAACAGTGTTACGGGGGGCGTGGCTTTAATTAATCACGCGCTCGCAGAAAAATGGGTAAATGTGAGCGACAACATTATTATGCATGATTGGTTCCTCGCCCTATGTGCAACAGCAACAGGAACGTTAACTTTTATTGATAAACCGGGTGAGTTGTATCGCCAGCATGAAGCGAACGTTTTGGGAGCGCGAACATGGTCGAAGAAGTTCGCCACTTTTTCGAATCCTTGCGCTTTGATCAAGAAAAATTGGTGGCTTATTACATCTTCGCAAAAGCAAGCACAGTATGTTCTTGAACAGGAACGCGAAAATATTTCGCAGGAAAATCAGCGCTTGATGCATGCTTATATTCACGTTCTCGAGCAACCTTTCCTTCAGCGCCTATGCATAATAAAGCGTTTTCAGTTGCGCAAAAATAAGTTCCTCACATCCGTTTTCTTTTGGATTTTGATTGCAACCAGATGGGGCTATGGTCATGGTAAAGAAGAAAAATAAACGTTTCAAGCAATCGGCTAAGCAAACTGTTGCGGTCGATGCGATTATTGCAACTTCTACAGTTGAGCAGATTTCTATTGCGGATGCTCAGCGTGCAGTTAAGCGTTCAAATCCTTGGAAATATGCGGGCGTTGCGGTTCTTCTTCTTGCCGTTTTAACGATTCCGTACGGCATTGGTCGCGACATTGCTTTTCATCACACAGCTGATGCTATTTGGTTTCTTTCGCGCGTTCAGCCGGTAGGATGGGCGCTGATTAGTTGGTGCGTGACGACTATTACTTTGATTTCCTTGCTGATTGCTGTGATTGAATCTCGATGGTGCAGTTGGGGAGCGTTGGCGTATTTTGCTTTTGCTGTTGAACAGCTATTGTCGGGACTGTCCATTTTGTCTACGAAATATTGGTGGGGGACGAAAGTTATTTTCGGATCGAGCAGCGTTTATGCGAACGGTATTAACGCCGGTATTATTTGTGCGATGGGCGCTTTAGGTGTTTTCCTCGTTGTGTATATAACAACGTTGATTTTTATTAAAAAGACCTCGCCTTTGAATGTTTTTACGCGCAGCTGGGCAGCATTAACGCTTTTTTTCGTGGTTGAACTTGGCGGTTTGATTGTGGCGATGTTCGGCGGTTTTATTTAGACGCTCGGACGCTCGGACGCTCGGGAAAACTTGGGTGTAGGGCGTTCTTCTGTTGTGTGCCGTAAAAATATGAGCGATGAGCGCAGGGGCATACGTCAGTATGTATGACCCCTGCACCTTAATCTAAAAATACATGAATCGGAGAGTTAAAATAACTGAATTTTAATTTTTCCCTATAAAATCACCAAGATTTTTAATTTGTTGCTTGATGAGATGATATTGTTCAGATGAGGTTCTGGGGGAGTACATATTTAGTTGAACGTCCTTTGCTCACTATTTCTATATATTTTTTCCTAAGAAGAGCTTTTAAGTTTTCTCTGAACTTATACTCTGTCATTAGGGTGTTTTCAATTACATCATTTTTGCTAATGTTTCCATTTTCGATTATAAACTTGAGAATGGTTTTTTCATCCTCGTTACATCTTCGTATGAAGATAGCAAATCAACTTTCCAAATAGTAACAATAGTGCTATCGAAAGTGGTTGTGACTTCTGGAATTTTTAACTTGTACTTCTCAGACATGTCAAAAATTTTAGGTCCTCTTGAACCAGCCTTTTCAGACATTCCTATTCTTCTGAATAATGATGAAATTGTACTATTTCGTGTTTTTGATGTGCCTCCATGTATAAACTCTGGGATAGAGACTTTCATCTTGCCAGGATTTTTAAATTCGTAGAAATCATTATACGAGGTAATGATAATTGGAGAATCGAAATCATAATAAGCGTGCATTAGGCAGTTGACTAACGCTTCGCGTATAGATTCAGATAAATCCTTCTTAAAAGGTAGACGATGTGCAGATTTGTCGTTTAGCTCGAATCTATCGTTTGTTGTAGCGGTTATTTTCTTATATGTTAGTTTGAAGAAATCATACATGTTCAAATCGGGATACATCATATCTCCGGTCGAAACTCTGTCATCCCACCTTGCAGAAAACGAGTTATCTTTTTCAAAGTAATCTAATTGGAATTTAGGGTAACGAGAAATAATGGAATTATTTTTTCCAAAAAATAGCAATCCGCCTGCTGTCAATTTATAAGTGCCGTCAGTTCTATCCTTCTTAAACACACCAATTTCAGTTAAGAAGGCTCTGAGCGGCATATTGATATACTTGTTATTTCCGCTCAAATCGATTAATAGTTTTTATAGTCTTCAATTGTTTCGATATTAAGGTCGCTTTCGTCGTAGTTAGTTAGGAGTTCGCTATCAATATCATCGTGAGAACTTACCATAAGATATTTTAGTTCTTCTCTGTCGAGTCTAACGTCGTCCTCTCCTAGTCTTTTATAAGATTGTCTAAAATCATTCTTTAGATGGACAGGCTTTTGGTCACTACTAGCTTCTCTTATAGTTATCACCATGAGTTGGCGATTTTTACCAGGGATGTCTACATACTCAATGTCATTATCTGTTAACAAATTACAGCTGACTTTTTGTTTATTCGCAGCTAGAGCAAACAAATCATCTCGGATTTTCTGAGGATTATTTACTCCTTGATATGGATCTTCATTTTTCTCATCAATTCCTAAAATGATTTTTCCGCCGTTGGTATTAGCGAAAGCAGAGTAAGTTTCCCAGAAAGAATCAGGAAGCGCATTCTTGGCTTTTTTATACTCTAAACTTTTTCCTTCAGACCTTAGTTCTACGCTTTCCTCCTATCTTTAAATGACTATTTTACAATTTTTCCGTACGAATATCGCGCGAAAAAATTGTTTTGAAAACACTCAAAATTTTGTTGATTTTAAGCAGTTTATGAAGAGGAAAAATAGGAGGGAAAATGATAATCACGCGAAAATCGCGCGATTATTCTCTGCCAAATATTATTACAGAGTGTGTGATGTTAATCATGGCACATCTCTTAAGGACATCTCGAGTTCTTAGAACATATCCAGTAGAATAAGTCGATGGAACAGGTGTGCGAGAAATATCTCCTCGTTCGTCAAACTAATATCTTTTGGAGAGAAACGTGATTAAAGGTTTTAAAGATTTTATTTCCCGCGGCAACGTTGTTGATATGGCAGTCGGTGTTGTTATGGGTGGCGCAGTAACCGCTGTAGTTACTTCTATTGTTGAGAACTTCATCAACCCATTGGTAGCTATGATTTTCGGCAAGCCAGATATGTCTGATTTGTTGAAGTTTACTTTTAATGGTGCAACTATTTCTTTCGGCGCTATTTTGACTGCTCTGATTAACTTCCTGATTATTGCTGTTGCTGTTTACTTCTTCATCGTTTTGCCTATGAGTAAGCTTAAGGATATGACTGCTAAGCAGGAAGCTGCTGAAGAAGCTGCTGCTGAGCCAAGCGCTGAAGAAGTTCAGTTAGCTACTTTGCAGGAGATTCGCGACCTGCTCAAGGCTCAGAAGAACTAGTAGCTAGCTTATAGAGTAATCCCTCTCTGGCTGAAGTATTTCGAACACGAGAATAACGTGTTTTACGCTTTTGCTGGGGAGGGATTATTGTATTCAGTATAAGCTTGGTGGCTTGTTCTCTGTTTTCAACGTTTTGCTTAGTCCTTAGACTTAACGGGAGCTGTATTCTTAATCAACATAATTTCGCGTGAAAATTGATAGTGCAGCCTACGTGCAACGTATACGACCTTTTCTAGATGGTATTAACGCTGATTTGTCTAAATTTTCTGCTGGTTGGAGTTTCGCGGGGTTTTAGGTTGCAGGTGTGTGACTAGCAGCTGTTCGGCACAATCAGGCTTCACACTGCGTTAAAATCGGAGAGCTATGCTCTCACATATACTGGCTTAACCGATTCATACACCTGTTATGCCAGTTTTGATGGGCAAAAATGGTTTCAAAAGTGGCGTATCGGTTGCGCGTATTGGCTTCACATATAACTAGAGTTGTTCACGCATGAAGGCAAAAGAAAATGTGCCAAACCATCTTCACACCGGGGCGATGTTTTGACACATGACAGCCGGAGGAATCAACTGGAACCTACTGGGCAACATCTTCTGCTCAACCCCGCTAAGTCCGAAGAGCCTATTTAGCGGGGATTGAGTTCAGGTTTACGGCGTAGGTGCGCGTGCAACGCTGACAATGTGGACGCTACAACCAGAAAACGTTCGCGCTCCCTCAATTTAACTCATATCAGTACTGCATCATAGAGTAGACAACCTTAACAACCTCAAAACTCACATAGAAGCTGCTATCCGCCACGCGAAATCAGTCAAACCGCTACAATACTTCATAGAATACATGCATACTTTTGTGACCTCACTCGTACCCGAGAAGAAAGCAGATATAGTCATGCCATTGCATCGCGATATTATGGACAACCCTCAAGCTCAACGAGTGCGTCTTGTATCAGATTTAATAAACCGTAAAGCGCGCAAAAAGAGCGGATTATTCCTCGTTGAAGGTCCCCAAGCAGTGCGTGAAGCTGTGCGTTATGCTGCCGACAGTGTGCGCGATATCTATGTGCGCAATGATTACGCTACATCCGAGGTTTTGCGTGCGGTCGTGCGCGAATCGATAGATAAAAACCTGTATGTTCATCAGGCAACAGACAAAGTAATGCATGCCATCAGCTCTGATTGCCAAGGTATTGCGGCAGTTGTACACATGGAAGCAGTTGTGCGTTCTGCAGACGAGTTTCAAACAGATGCTGGCAGTCTAAGCGCTGCTTGTTGGCAATTACGCGATCCGGGTAATGCGGGAACTATTATTCGCGCAGCCGATGCTAGTGGATGTCAAGCAGTAGTTTTAGTGGGCGATTGCGTTGATATTACTAATCCGAAAGTTGTGCGCTCTACAGCAGGCTCTCTCTTCCATATCCCCGTGTTCTATGCACGCGAGGAAGAGTTTTTCGAGGTTATGCGCGCACGGTCAGCCTGCATAACAGCAGCGGAAATTTACGGAACAGACAGCACTCCTGTTGTTCCTCTTCAGCAGGCTTTAACTTACACAGATAAGCGTCAAGCGAACGTTATACTTTTCGGAAACGAGGCGCGTGGTTTACCTGCAGATATCGTTAATCAGTGCGATCGTGCAGCCATTATTCCATTATATGGAAAAGCGGAATCTCTTAATGTGGCTATGAGTGCGTCCGTTATGCTGTATTCTTTCGCCATGCATATGCGCGATACTCCTACTGAGTAAACGTGCGCGCAGTAAAAAATCACGAAGAATAATTCCTAGACACAAGACAATACACAGGCTGTGGAAAGTCTAAGCCAAAAGGAAAAATGGCATACAGACTGTTCTAAGGGAAGGTATAAGCAAGTGGCTGATAATATTCAGTTCGATGCTGCAGCAGTGCAAGCTGCTGTTCAAGAAGGCATTGACAAGCTCAACAGTGCTGCAACTCTTGATGAGTTACATGCAATTCGAAGCGAATATGCGGGCAATAACTCTGCAATGGCTCAAGCTAGCAAAGCAATTGGTTCTTTGGCCGCAGATCAGAAGAAGGAAGCCGGCAAAGTTGTGGGCAAACTTCGCGCTGATTTTGGGCGTGCATATGCTCAGCGTGAGACTGCGCTAAAAGAAGAGGCTGAGCGTATTGCATTGGCAGCAGAAACTGTGGATATGACTCAGCCAGTGCGCCGCAATCCTTTAGGAGCGCGTCATCCTTTGCCAAAGTTGCTTGAAGATGTGGAAGACTTCTTTGTATCGATGGGCTGGCAAATTGCTGAAGGTCCAGAAGTTGAAACTGAATGGCATGATTTCGATGCCTTGAACTTTGGTCCAGATCATCCTGCTCGTCAGATGCAAGACACCTTCTATATTAAGGGTAATCAGGCGAAAGATTCCGCTGGTTTTGTGGGTTCTAACATGGTTATGCGTACCCATACTTCGCCGGTTCAGGCGCGTTCTTTGCTCTCGCGCGGTGTGCCACTGTATATTGCGTGCCCAGGTCGCGTGTTCCGCACCGATGAATTGGATGCTACACATACCCCTGTTTTCCATCAGTGTGAAGCTTTAGCTGTAGATAAAGGCTTGACGATGGCAGATTTGAAGGGCGTTTTAGATAAGCTTGCTGTGGCTATGTTTGGTCCTGAAGCAAAGACTCGCTTGCGTCCAAGTTACTTCCCATTTACTGAGCCAAGCGCAGAAATGGATTTATGGTTCCCAGATAAGAAGGGCGGTCCTGGTTGGATTGAGTGGGGCGGTTGCGGCATGGTGAATCCGAATGTGCTGCGCTCTGCGGGAATTGATCCTGATGTGTATTCCGGTTTTGCTTTTGGCGTGGGTATGGAACGTACTTTGCTGCTGCGTCACGATATTAACGATATGCACGATCTCGTTGAGGGAGATGTGCGTTTCAGCCAGCAGTTTGCGATGGGAGAGTAAAAGATGCCACTTATTGATATGAACTGGCTGCGCGACCATGTAGACGTGCCAGCTGAAGAAACTTATGAGCAGCTTGCGGCTGATTTGGTGAAGGTAGGCTTGGAAGAGGAAGAGATTCATACCTCTCAGGTAACCGGACCTATTGTTGTGGGTTATGTTGTTGACTTGACTCCTGAACCGCAGAAGAATGGCAAGGTTATTAACTGGTGCCATATTGACGTGGGAGAACACAATGTGCTTGACGAGGAGGGTAATAAGGTTCCTCGCGGTATTGTGTGTGGAGCGCCTAATATTGCGGCTGGTCAGAAGGTGGTTGTGACGCTGCCGGGGGCTGTGTTGCCTGGCGATTTTAAGATTGAGCCTCGCAAGACCTATGGGCATATTTCTGACGGTATGTGCGCATCTGAGCGCGAGTTGGGATTGGGGTCGGATCACAATGGCATTATTGTGCTCAATGATTATGGTTTAAGTGATGAGCAGGTTGAGGCTCTCCAGCCTGGCGACGATGCGCTGGGATTGCTTGGCTTAAATGAAGCAACTTTGGAAATTAATATTACGCCAGATCGCGGTTATGCCTTCTCCTACCGCGGTGTTGCACGTGAATTCCACCATTCTACTGGTGCTCAATTTAACGATGTTGTAGCATCATACCTTGAGCGTGCCGGACAGCTTCATGCAAGCGAACATGGCGATGTTGAGGTTATTATTGACGACACCAATCCTATTCACGGTGTTCCAGGCTGTGACCGTTTTTATGCACGTACTCTTACGGGTATTAATCGCGAAGGTCGTTCCACTCATCAGATGCGTCAGCGTTTACTGCGCTCGGGTATGCGTCCTATTTCAGCTGCAGTGGATGTTACGAACTACGTGATGCTTGATGTAGGCCAGCCATTGCATGCATACGATCTCGATAAGATTGTTCAGCCAATCGTGGTGCGTCGCGCTGTAGATGGCGAAAAGCTTGTTACTTTGGATGGTAAAGAGCATGACTTGGTCAGCGAAGATTTGCTGATTACCGATTCTCCAAACGGAGAGCGTGGTTCTCGTGTGCTCGGTATTGCGGGCGTTATGGGTGGTTTGTACGGTGAAGTTACCGAAGAAACCACCAATGTGCTGATTGAAGCAGCACACTTTGACCCTATTTCTATTGCACGCTCTGCTCGCCGCCATAAGATTCCTTCGGAAGCAAGCCGTCGTTTTGAGCGCGGAGTAGATACTCAGCTTCAAGCTGCTGCTGCCTTCGAAGCAATCGAATTGCTTATGGGTGTCTGCGGCGGTGTTGCCAGCGAGAATCCAACAGATGTGAATAACACTGAACAGCCCCGCACTATTGAATTCCACACATCCGAGGTGGCACGTTTAACCGGTTTAACCACCACAGATGAACAGATTGCACAGATTCTTAGCGATATTGGTAGCATCGTAAGTACTGTGTCTGAAGGCGTTTTGTCTGTTACTGTTCCAAGCTGGCGTCCAGATCTTACTGAAGCCTGCGATTTAGTAGAAGAAGTAGCTCGTTTGGTGGGTTATGACCAGATTGCTGTAACTGTTCCAGCAGTTCCTGCTACATCTATGACTGGCTTAACAGACTCACAGTTACGTCGTCGCCAAGTAGCAGATACATTAGCTGAATATGGTTTAACAGAAACTATCAGTTATCCGTTTGTGGGCGACGAGGATTATAAGGACTTCGCATACGATGCTGATGCCATCAAGCCAATCAGTGTAGAACTTGCTAATCCATTAGCAGGAGACCGTCCATATTTGCGCCGCGACATCTTGCTGACCCTTATGCGTACCGTTCAACGCAATATTCGCCGTGGTAATCCACAGGCAAGCTCCTACGAAGTAGGTCATGTTTTCGAATGGGATCCACAAGCTCCAGCAATTCCTGCATTACCTGGTGGGGTTCGTCCAAGCGATGAGCAGTTGGCAGCTTTGGATGCAGGTTTGCCATATCAGCCATTGCATGTTGCTGCTATTCTCACTGGTGATGTGCAAGAAACAGGCTGGATGGGCGAGAAGCGCACGGCTGACTGGACAGATGTAGTAGAAGCCGTGACCCGTATTTCCGAGCGTTTAGCTGCGAACTTTACGTTAGACCAGCTGCACGGTGATGATGTTCCAGCAACATGGCATCCTGGTCGTTTCGCACAGGTGAAGGTAGGGGAGCGTGTAGTAGGAACTGTGGGCGAATTCCATCCTCGTATTAACGAGTCCTTGGGATTGCCAGCTCATACTGCTGCATTTGAGCTCGATTTGGATGCTGTATTTGATGAAGTCACCTACGAGCCTGTACAAGCACGACCGGTGTCGAGCTATCCTCCGGTGCATCAGGACTTCGCTTTTGTGGTTCCACAAGCTATGACTTCTGCACAGTTAAGCGATATTATTCGTACAGCTGCAGGAGATTTGCTTGAGTCCATTACTTTGTTCGATGTCTTTACTGATGACAGCTTGGGTGAGGCGAAGAAATCTTTGGCATACGCTGTAACATTGCGTGCTGCTGACCGTACACTGACAGCAGAAGATACTGATGCTGTGCGTGCTGCTATTATTGACGCTACTGCAGCGGCAAGAGCTGTGCTGCGCGCGTAATAAAGCTACGTACTGGCACGGAAATACATAAGGAACCAACTGAAGGAAAAAGGTATTGTTCATGACAGACGATCTGAACACGCTTGATGATTCCAAGCACACTGACGATACAGACGCAGAGCAGACAGGTCCTGCTTACGGTCGTTTGGCATCCGAATTTCCTGGTTGGGATCCTTATGTGTACGGCAAGCCTAAACCAAGCCAGGAGCCTAAAGCTCAGGCGAAGTCGAAGCGCATTATGGTGGTTAGTCCTTTTGGCGCTCCGAGTGACACTTCTACTCAGGGTAATAATCAAGCACATGGGCAGCAGTCTCACTCTGGACAGTCAGCTAATACGGATTATACGTCTCATAATGTGAATACGCCTCAGTTCTATGATCGCGATGGGAATCCTGTTGCATCACCTTTTGAGCGTTTTGAATTTGATCCAGATGATCCGAAGAAGAACCCGGCTTATGGTCGTTGGGATTTCTATGCGATTATTGCTTTTATTGGTTCTTTCTTTACGCAGACCACTCTTTTGGCTTTCTTTTTGGCAATTATGTCGTTAAACCGAACCAAGATATTGCATATGAAAGGCCGTACGCTGGCTATTATTGCTATTATTCTATGTGTTCTGCAGATAATATTATTCGCTTATATTGTGGCTACAGGAATGACTGAATTAGAATTCCTCAATATGGTGACAGCATGGATTCGTGCGCATATAGGTGCATAAAATATGTATGAATATACAAACCGATGTTCTCGATGAGCATCGGTTTTTGTATGTTGACAATACAGTGCATGAAGCCTTGAAAATATACGACACGCGCATGTTGTGAATAGGCATCATTCGTCGAGTAAATGTTGCATAATTATACAAATATATGAATAAGTAGGTGTGATTATGCAAGATCTTCATCTTGATTATCCACTCACTGTTGCTGTAGCTGGTGCCACAGGATACGCGGGTGGTGAAGCGTTGCGAATACTGGCAGCGCATCCAAATTTCGAAGTCACGTGTGTGGCTGGTCACTCGTCTGCTGGCAAGCGACTGGGAGAATTTACTCCTCATATACCTCAGCTCTCTTCGCTGACTATTGAAGACACAACACCAGAAGTATTAAGCGGTCATGATGTTGTTATTTTAGCTTTGCCTCATGGAGCATCTGGTGCTTTAGCAGCGCAGCTTGAAGATGTGCGCATTGTTATTGATTTAGGAGCTGATCATCGTTTGGAATCAGCTGAAGCATGGCAAGACTTTTATGGTGACGGTTACTGTGCGCCATGGACGTATGCTCTTCCAGAACTGATTACAGGAGGAGACGAAAACTTTGGTTTTTCGTATCAGCGTTCTCATTTGTCTAGTGCTCATCGACTTGCCGGACCTGGTTGCAATGTTACGGCAGTAACTTTGGCTTTTCAACCAGCTCTTGCTGCGGGTTTGGTTAACTCGCAGATCTCGGCACATGCAGTCGTGGGATATTCTGGTGCGGGCCGTAAAACAGGACGAGTGAATTTGCTTGCTTCTGAGGCTTTAGGCAATGCCACTGCCTATTCAGTTGCAGGAAGCCACCGCCATATTCCAGAAATTCAACAAAATTTTGCTCATGCTCAGGGATTAGATGGGCAAAACTATAGTGCGATTCAACAGTATAAGCTTGGCTTTACTCCTGTTCTTGCGCCCATGTCTCGTGGAATTATGGCTACGGTAAGCGCTGCTTTGAGTAACAAAGCTCTTGAGATGAGCGATGAAGAAATCCGTTCTGTTTATGGAAAGGCGTATGGCAATGAGTTCTTTATTGAATTACTACCTCCAACAGTATTGCCGGCTACTGCAGATGTTATCGGTTCAAATGCTGCGCACATTCAAGTAGCTGTAGACCGTCGTGCTGGGTTATTGTATGGCTTCAGTGCGATTGATAATTTGAATCGTGGTACAGCTGGACAAGCTATTCAATCGTTGAATATTGCACTGGGATTGCCGGAAGATGCTGGCTTAACCAAGATTGGAGTTGCACCATGAGTGTAGTTTTTGCTCAAGGTTTTTCTGCTGCCGGAGTACGAGGAGGAATTTCCTCAGTTGAAGGTAAAAAAGACGTGGCTGTTGTGGTGAATAACGGTCCACTCAATGTGGCTGCTGGTGTTTTTACTACTAACCGTTTCGCAGCAGCTCCCGTGCAGTATTCACGCAATATCATCGCATCGGGTCATGCTCGCGCCATGGTAATTAATTCTGGTGGAGCTAATGCGTGCACTGGTGAAGCTGGATATGCTCAAGTAGAGCAAACAGCTGACTATGCAGCTTCTTTATTGGGATGCGCATCTGACGATGTGCTTATTGCATCTACGGGATTAATTGGTGAGCTTTTGCCTTTAGATGCTGTATTCCACGGAGTAGAAAAGGCCGTAAATGCGCTTGATAGCTCCGAGGAAGCTGGTGCATATGCAGCTGAAGCCATTATGACCACTGATACGAGGCCTAAAACCGTATGTATAGAGGGAGCAGGCTACCGTGTGGGTGGTATGGTTAAAGGCTCCGGAATGATTGCGCCTCAGCTTGCCACCATGATTAGCGTTATTACCACAGATGCTGTAGTGTCTTCTGAATTAGCTCAGTCTGCTCTGCGTGAGGCAACATCGCGAAGCTTTGACTGTATTGATGTAGATGGTTGTATGTCTACTAACGATACGGTGATTGTGTTGGCATCGGGAGCTAGCGGCGTTGAGCCGAGCGCAGAAGAATTTACTGCTATAGTCTGTGATGCGTGTGCTCAGCTTGCTCGCCAGATTATTGGCGATGGCGAGGGAGCTAGCCACGATATTCGTATTGAAGTTCGTGGTGCAGGAAGCTATGCGGCTGCGCTTGCATGCGCACGTGCGGTGTCTTCATCTAATCTTCTTAAATGCGCTATTTATGGAAATGATCCTAATTGGGGGCGTGTTGTCTCATCCTTAGGAACAGTTCCTGTAGATATTGCTGCTTTCGACCCGCAGAAGGTAACTGTAGATATTAACGGTGTGCGTGTATGCGATGGGGGTAAACCAGGAGAGCCTCGCGAACGAGTGTCTATGGAGGAGAGGGAAGTGCATATTGATATCAATTTGCATACCGGCTCTTCAGCTCAGGCAGTGGTATGGACCGACGACCTTACTCTCGACTATGTGCATATTAATGCAGACTATGAATCGTAGGAATAATGGATAGCGAATACAATCACGAAGCACTTCATATTAATGTGCATCAAGATTTAACCGATAGCCAAAAATCAGAAGTATTATTGGAAATGCTTCCGTGGCTTCAAGAATTTGCAGGCTCACTCGTTGTTATTAAATATGGCGGCAACGCCATGATTAACGATGAACTGCGTGCTGCTTTCGCTGAAGATATGGTATTTTTGCGTCAAGTTGGTTTGCATCCAGTTGTTGTGCATGGCGGAGGACCACAGATTAATCAGATGCTCACAACATTGGGTATTAAATCTGAATTCCGTGGTGGTTTACGTGTAACAGATGAACAAACCATGGATATTGTGCGCATGGTGCTTACTGGTAAAGTATCGCGTGAATTGGTGGGACTGATTAATTCTTACGGTTCATATGCAGTTGGACTCTCTGGAGAAGATGGTGGTCTTTTCTCAGCATGTAGACGCAGGCCTACGGTCAATGGGGAGCCTATAGATGTGGGATTAGTCGGAGATGTAGTTAGTGTAGATGCGCGTTCTGTAGAAGACCTCATTGCATCCAATCGCATTCCTGTTGTCTCCTCCGTGGCTCCTGATGAAGATGACGTTACTCAAGTGCTTAATGTTAATGCAGATACTGCTGCCGCAGCTTTAGCCTGCGCTTTAGGAGCGAGCAAATTAGTTATTCTAACCGATGTAGAAGGTTTGTATTCTCGGTGGCCAGATCAATCATCGTTGGTCAGTCAGGTAGGCGTAGAAACTTTGCGTGAGATGTTACCTCAATTGGAATCGGGAATGCGGCCGAAAATGGAGGCTTGCATTCGAGCTATCGATGGTGGGGTAAACCAAGCTCATATTATTGATGGACGTAAGAAACATTCCATTCTCAACGAGATTTTTACTTCTGCAGGTATTGGCACCATGGTTGTTCGTGGTGAAGGTATGCATATGAGGAGTTTCCATGAGCACAAGTAATACATTATTAGAGTCGTATGCACAGCATCACATGAATGTTTTTGGAACACCTTTGCGTGTGCTTGACCACGGTGAAGGTTCCTATGTGTGGGATGTGGATGGTAAGAAATATCTTGATTTTCTTGCTGGCATCGCAGTCAACAGTGTGGGATACAGTCATCCAGCATGGGTTCAAGCTGTATCACAGCAAGCTGGTCGTATTGCCCATACGTCAAATTATTTTGCTACCGTTCCTCAAATTGAACTATCAGAAAAATTACTCGAGTTAGCCGATGCGCCTGCTGGGTCACGTGTATATTTTGCAAATTCTGGTACAGAAGGAAACGAAGCCGCATTAAAACTCATAAAGCTCCATGCAAACGCGCGTGGTCATGCAGATAATGCTCGTATTCTTGCGCTCACACATAGTTTCCATGGTCGAACTCTTGGTGCATTGAGTGTAACGTGGAAACCAGTTATTCGTGAACCATATAATCCACTTCTTCCTCATGTTGAATTTGTGGAAGCTGGCAATAAAGAAGCCCTGCAAGCTGCATTCGAGGCAGGTCCTGTTGCGGGCATTATTATGGAGCTTATTCAGGGCGAAGCTGGCGTGTTACCTGTAGGAACAGACTATGTGCAAGAAGCTCGTCGTTTATGTGACGAGCATAATGCTTTGCTTGTTATTGACGAAGTACAAACAGGTATGGGGCGCACAGGATATTGGTTTGCATTTCAAAATAAAGAGTTAAGCGGAGGAATACGTCCTGACGCCATAAGTTTTGCAAAAGGTGTAGCTGGTGGCTTCCCGATGGGAGGCCTCATAACTTTTGGACAGGAAGTTTCACAACTGTTCACTCCGGGTTCTCACGGCTCTACTTTTGCTGGAAATCCTTTAGCTACTGCCGCAGGGCTTGCTACAGTACGTATTGTAGAAGAAGAGCAATTGCTGAACAATGCACGCGAACGTGGTCAGCAGCTACGTGATGCTCTAGCACACAGTAAGAATCCATTATTCGTCGGTGTGCGAGGAGCTGGTTTACTCAATGCTGTACAGTTAGCTTACCCATGTGCTCATGCAGCAGCATCGTGGGCTTTAGACCACGGTCTTATTGTGAATGCTGTATCTGAGAATGCCCTACGCATAGCTCCGCCTCTTAATATTACTGCAGAGCAGATTGAAGAAGGCGTTGAGATTCTCAATAGCATTCCATCGAATTTACCACGCGACTAACAGTCCATTCAGGCGAATTACTACATAAGAAAGAGAAAATGATGGCAGGAACATTACGTCATTTATTACGCGATGATGATTTAAATCATGACGAGCAGAAAACCATTCTTAAGCTTGGTTTAGCTTTCCGAAACAATCGTTATTTGTCTCGACCTTTCGAAGGTCCTCAGTCTGTAGCTGTGCTTTTTGATAAGCCAAGCACACGCACACGTTCAAGTTTTGCCACAGGAGTAGTAGAGCTGGGCGGATATCCACTGATTATCGATAAGGATGGATCACAGCTTGGACGTGGAGAGCCAGTAGCAGATACCTCCCGCGTGCTTACACGTATGACCTCTGCAATTGTGTGGCGCACATTCGGTCAAGATCGTATTGAAGAGATGGCGAAGTATGCAACTGTTCCTGTGGTTAACGCATTAACAGATGACTTCCATCCATGCCAGGTCTTAGCAGATTTGATGACTATTGCTCAGCATCAAGGTGGGGTTGATACTTTGCAAGGAAAAACCATTGCTTATCTCGGTGACGCAGCAAATAATATGTCTCACTCCTATGTATTAGCTGGAGCAGTAGCGGGTATGCATGTGCGTGTAGCTGGACCTCAAGGATTCTTGCCACGTGCAGATATTCTCGCCGATGCTCAGCGTATTGCTGCAGAAAATGGTGGATCTATTCTGGTAACAACAGACCCTCGAGAAGCAGTGCACGATGCGGACTGTGTCTTTACCGATACGTGGGTATCTATGGGAGAAGAATCTGAATACCAACTGCGTTCCAAACCATTTGTTCCATACCAGGTTAATGATGAGCTTATGCAGTTAGCAAAACCAACAGCTCTTTTCCAACACTGCCTGCCAGCATACCGTGGTAAAGAAGTAACTGCTAGTGTTATCGATGGACCACAATCAGTGGTATGGGATGAGGCAGAAAATCGTTTGCACGCGCAAAAAGCAGTGCTCACATGGCTTATTGCTCAGCAGCGTGATGATGCGAGTCTTCTCGCTGGAATTGCTTAAATCAGCAGTGCTCATAAGTGTAGGTTGATAGTACAGAAAGTAACTACATAGTATGAATGAAGGTATTCCTACTACGCGCGCAGCACGTCTGCGCATAGTTGAGCGACTTATTACGCACAATATTATTGAGTCGCAGCAACAGCTCGTTCATTTATTGGCTCGTGAGGGTATTCAGGTGACGCAGGCAACACTGAGCCGCGATTTAGATGATCTCAAAGCCAGTAAAGTACGTTTACCATCGGGAGTTTTTGCTTATTCGGTAGCTTCTGATGATCAACATGCTGCGGTGGGACCTCATTATATTGATGATGTTATGGCAGAAAAAGTACGCCAACGCATCGAACAGCAGTTAGCAAAAGTAATTAGCGGACTGATTACTGAAGTGGTGTGTGCGCAAAACCTTGTTGTTATTCACACGCCACCTGGAGCTGCGCAATATGTGGCAAGTGCAATCGACAAGCAACCACTCGACAATGTGGCGGGAACTATTGCCGGTGACGATACAGTAATGATGATTACCACCGATAATGAAGCTGCAGAAGAAAAGATGGATTGGCTTGTTTCCATAGCATCTGATGCTCGATAATTATCGCAACAGATAACATAAGACACAACTTCACGCGAGAGCCTTATAAAAGACATAGATATACATACAATTAAAAACAGCACATGGTGTGTGACCGTATTAGAAAGGGTTGTAATGACTGACCAGAACCGTATTGTTCTTGCATATTCCGGAGGATTAGATACCTCTGTTGCTATTCCATATTTGAAAGATCGTACCGGAAAAGACGTTGTCGCTGTATCCCTAGATGTTGGTCAGGGTGGCGAGCGTCTCGAAACAATTCGTGAACGTGCTTTAGCGTGTGGCGCCGTGGAATCCTACATCGTAGATGCTCGTGATGAGTTTGCTAACGAATACTGCATGCGTGCTCTTAAAGCTAATGCTATGTATGAGGGTGTATACCCATTGGTATCAGCTATTTCTCGTCCTCTTATTACTAAGCATTTGGTGCGTGCTGCTCACCAGTTTGGTGCAGATACTATTGCGCATGGTTGCACGGGTAAGGGTAATGATCAGGTTCGTTTCGAAGTATCCATTCAGTCTATTGATCCAACCTTGGGTGCTATTAGCCCAATTCGCGATTTGTCTCTTACTCGCGACATCGAAATCCAGTATGCGAAGGATCATAATCTTCCAATCGAGCAGACTGAGAAGAGCCCATATTCTATCGATCAGAATGTGTGGGGACGCGCTATTGAAACAGGTTATTTGGAAGATCCTTGGAATGCTCCAACTAAGGATGTGTATTCTTACACTGACGATCCTGCATTCCCACCAGTAGCTGATGAAGTTACCATCGAATTCAAGCAGGGTGTTCCAGTGAAGATTGATGGCCGCGATGTAACCCCATTGCAGGCTATTGAAGAGATGAACCGCCGTGCAGGTGCTCAGGGTATTGGTCGCATCGATTTGATTGAAGACCGCTTAGTTGGTATTAAGTCCCGCGAATTATATGAAGCTCCAGGTGCGGTAGCACTGATTGAAGCACATAATGAGTTGGAAAACTTCTGCTTGGAACGTGAACAGCACCGCATTAAGCGCGATATTGACAAGCGTTGGGCAGAATTAGTATACGATGCTCAGTGGTTCTCTCCAGCAGTGAAGTCTTTGAACGCTTTCATTGACGATACTCAGCAGTATGTTTCTGGTGAAATTCGCATGGTTCTGCATGGCGGTCGCGCAGTAGTTGTGGGTCGTCGTTCTGAGTCCTCTTTGTATGACTACAATTTGGCAACTTACGAATCTGGTGATTCCTTCGATCAGAACGCATCCAACGGCTTCATTGAGATTTATGGTCTGCCAACTCGCGTTGCAGCAGCTCGTGATGTGAAGTTTGGTAATGCTGTAGAAGTGCCAAACAATACTGTGGCATAAGCTGTTGCCTGAAGAATAGTTTTCGTCTAAGGATTGTTCATACGTACAGCATGGGCAATCTTTAGTTTGACTGTAAGACGTATACATAAGTGAGGGAAGATATGGCAGAGACAACGCAGGCTACTCACGATGATGGCATCGCTTTATGGGGTGGCAGATTTACCTCTGGTCCATCTGAAGCTTTAGCACGTTTGAGTAAATCCACACAATTTGATTGGCGTTTAGCTGATGACGATATCGCTGGTTCGCGTGCTCATGCGCGTGCTTTAGGTCGTGCCGGACATTTAACAGCCGACGAGCTAGAGCGTATGGAAGCTGCTTTAGATGAGCTGCAACGCCAGGTAGATACGCAAGAATTTGTTCCTCAAGAGAGTGACGAAGACGAAGCAACAGCTTTGGAACGCGGTCTGCTTGCTATTGCAGGCGATGAATTGGGTGGAAAATTGCGTGCTGGTCGTTCCCGTAACGATCAGATTGCAACACTAATTCGCATGTGGTTGCGCCGCCAAGCGAGATTCATATCTCGCGATGTGCTTGATTTGGTGCGTGCTCTTATTGAACAATCTCAAAAGGCTGGACAAGCTGTTATGCCTGGTCGCACACATATGCAGCATGCACAGCCAGTTCTTGTATCTCACCAGCTCATGGCTCACGCATGGCCACTGTTGCGTGATGTGCAACGTTTAGTAGATTGGGATAAACGCGCTAACTTCTCGCCATACGGTTCTGGAGCTTTAGCAGGTAATACTCTCGGTCTAGATCCTCACGCAGTAGCTGTAGAGCTAGGCTTTAGCGATGTTACAGAAAACTCTATTGATGGCACATCATCGCGCGATGTTGTGGCTGAGTTCTCCTTCGTAGCAGCCATGATTGGTGTAGATATTTCACGCCTTTCCGAGGAAATCATTATCTGGAATACTCAGGAGTTCGCTTTTGTTCGTTTGCATGATGCTTACTCCACAGGCTCATCGATTATGCCTCAGAAGAAAAATCCAGACATCGCAGAATTGGCTCGTGGTAAAGCTGGTCGTGTTATTGGTGATTTAACTGGACTCTTAGCCACTTTAAAGGGACTTCCAACTGCCTACGCACGCGATTTACAGGAAGACAAGGAAGCAGTATTCGATCAGGTGGATACTTTGAGCGTCTTATTACCAGCCTTCACCGGTATGGTAGCTACCATGACTTTCAATTTTACCCGCATGGAAGAAGAAGCTCCAACAGGTTTTGCCTTAGCAACAGATATTGCTGAATGGTTAGTGAAGCAAAAAGTCCCATTCCGTAATGCACACGAGCTGTCTGGCGAGTGCGTGCGTATTGCTGAAGAACGCGGTGTAGAGCTATGGGATTTGAGCGATGAGGATTACTGCGGCATTTTCCAAAACTTCTTGAGTGCAGATGTAGCTCCAGGTGTGCGTGAAGTTTTATCTACACAAGGCAGCGTGAATGCTCGAGCAGGTCAGGGTGGCACCGCCTTCGACAGAGTAAGCGAGCAAATAGAAACAGGACGTGTAGCAGTAGATGCGCTTCAACAGTTTGCTGATTCTACGAGCGATGGCAGTGCTTTTAAAGCTCCAGGGAGCATCTAAAGTTCCTTCTCCATCATAAGGACGTTATCTTAGCACAACAGCACTTCGAGGTGACGTCCTTTTGCTATGCTGACACTGTCGGGAGCTTAACAGCTGAGAGGAAGTGCTCGCTTCGACCGCACTTGATCTGGATAATGCCAGCGAAAGGGAATACATTGATGAACACACCACAGAATAACTGCAGCATCGCCATCCAAGTTTTGCCAATGAAAGTTGCAGATTACCTACCAGATATTGATCGCGTCATTTACTATCTACAAGATCGTTTTCCGCAGGCACGCGTTACTCCTTTCGAAACAGTGATTGAAGGAGAGTACGAGGAATGCATGGATGCTTTACATCAGTGCGCGTTAATTGCTGCACAAAACGGTAGTGATGATATTATCGTGAACGCTAAAATTGCGTATGGTCAAATTCTAAGTAGCGAAGAAAAAACCTCGAAATTCGAAAAATAAGACAATTAATCGACAACTAATCGTATACGCCAAACCCCACAACTCGTGTTCATAATAACATTGAGTTGCGGGGTTTCACATATGCTAAAAGTCTGGCTTTTATGGGAGACTAGAGGGTACGGTTTTACGCCGTTTATGGAACAAAGCAATAGCGTTTTCAGCGTTGGCTATGATGTGGAGGATTATTTTCCAATGGCTCAGGTAAGAACCTACAAGGAAGCTGGCTTTAACACGCTCCTTGAAGAACTGGAATGGCGTGGTTTAATTAACCAGTCAACAGATCGCGAACAACTCGCAGAAGCACTCAATTCCGAGCCAATCACATATTATTGCGGTTTCGACCCTACAGCAGCCTCCATTCATATTGGCAACCTCGTTCAGGTTCTTATGATGCGTCACTTGCAAGAAGCAGGTCATCATCCTATTGCCTTAGTAGGAGGTGCTACTGGTCTTATTGGCGATCCTCGTCAAAGTGGCGAACGTGTTTTGAATTCAAAAGAAATCGTGGCCACATGGACTGAACGTTTACGCAACCAAATCTCACGTTTCCTTGTTACTGATGGAGACAATCCTGTGCGTTTTGTGTCGAATTACGACTGGACTGCACAGATGAATGTTATTGATTTTTTGCGTGATGTAGGTAAGAACTTCCGTTTGGGAACTATGCTCGCCAAAGATACCGTGGCACGCCGTTTGAACTCCGAGGAAGGTATTTCCTTCACTGAGTTTAGCTACCAGGTGCTTCAAGGTAATGACTTCTTATACTTATACGATAACTTCGGCGTCACTTTGCAGACCGGCGGAGCTGATCAGTGGGGTAACCTCACCTCTGGCTTAGATTTGATTCGTAAAGTACGTGGCGAATCTGTTCATGTGCTCACTAGCCCAATCATTACAGATTCAGATCGGAAGAGCGTCGTGT